>Ga0214545_1001353_pt1 | contig 45399 bp, 22 predicted proteins | sample CNSS4metaG_FD_160064 | JGI IMG/M metagenome (GOLD analysis project Ga0214545, IMG submission 160064) | Root nodule microbial communities from cowpea collected in UCLA plant growth center, Los Angeles, California, USA - CNSS4 | ecosystem: Host-associated > Plants > Roots > Nodule | place: USA... | reverse complement strand
CTTGGAAAGGAACCTTCACATCTAGATAGTTTGCTATCTTAATGTCCAGTGGGGATTTCCTTGGTTTTCTTAATCAACTCACACCATATTCAATAATCTTAAAAAGAAACAAGATAATCCTTCATCACATGGTGGTGGCTTTGTGGTATGGAATTCAAAGGATAAAGTTCCTTTTTATGAGTGTATGCATATATATTTGGATTGTATATATGATTTGATACTATTAGCTCACCCTATCTGCTTGTGTTTGGTAATGATCATGTAACACGTTACACGAGAGCAGATGATGTTACTGGTGGTGTTGGTGAGGCATAGAGCTAGAGCGAGGATGCTTGGGGATTTGATTTTATTATTTACTTTGATTACTTTGTAACTCAGATTTTGATTTCCCAACTTTGGAAATGTAACCACTTGAAGTTTAAATTATATTTATTATGAATGACAACTAAGAAGGATTGTAATTTCCCGCGTTTTAGGACAAAAATTTAAATAAATGTGACTTTATTATTTCTTTTATTTTATATTTAAAAATTAGTAATATTCAACCAAGATGTTACATTAGTCCCCTAACTTTAGAATTGTGTGGATTTAGTCCTTTTAACCACATTTTGTTAAGTTTATTTAATGTTTCAAACACATTTCATGATAGCATTTGAGTTGTTTACACTGTTTGACACATTTTGGCTTCAACTTTAGCTACAAAACTATCATGAAACACATTTGAAAGTTTCACACAGTTCTAAAGTTACAAGACTAAATTAGGCAAAAGTTTCAAAGAGGGACTAATTCTAATTTTCACTAAAAGTTAATGGAGCAAAAACATATTTAACCCTAATAAATAATATTACCTTTTTCAAATTCAATAAAGAATTAATTTTATTTATAATTAAATCAATTTTCTTAAAAAATCTTAAATATATTATAAATTTTAATAAATAATATATGAAAAACTTCTTTTGGGAGGGGGGCCCCTTGCGAACCAACTAAGGCCCGACCCTAGAAGTGAGAGATGGATTTTTCATTTGTTCTCACGTTTGTTTCAATGGTTTTGTGCAAATTTGAAGGCGTGGATTTGTGTGAAAGAGGGAGGATTGATTTGTGCAACATGCCAAAATATGAGATGGTGGATTGTTCATCTAATTGACAAAGATTAAACTAACCCTACTTTATTTTATAATTTTTGTGCTTGCAAGGAAGATGGATGTTTGGTTAGGGACGTTCATGTTGGTGTGTTTTTGTTGGGAAAATAAAAGGTTTGTGATTCTGGTTCTTCAAGGGAGGGGCTGCTTGCTTGTAGGGGTAGGCAAAAAATCCAATTTTCTTGATTCAATCCATTTTTGCTCCAATCGAATCCATTTAAGATCCATTTTATTAAAAATCCAATCCATTTAAAATCTATTTTATTGTATTTGGATTTTAATCTGATCTATATTTTATATATTTTCTGGATTGGATACCATTCTTTGAATCCATATTTTCAAATATGGATAATCCAAAATATTAAATCCAAATTTTTAATCTAAATTGTCATTTGGGTTAGGTTGAAGGTCAGGATGGACTAGCCCATATTGAAGGTCGAGAAGGACTGGTTTAGGCAGAAGTTCGAGATGGGTCGGCCTTGGCTGAAATTCAGCTGAGTAGGCTTTGACTAGAATTCAGTTGAGTCGACCCTAGTCGAAATTCAACTACATCAGTCCCGGTTGAATATCGACCGAATTTGGTCAAGTCGGTTGTGACCAAAATTTGGCAAAAACGATCCCAGCTACAAGTCAGCCAAGTCAGCTCAAGCGAAATTCGGCTGAGTCGTCCTTGACCAAAATTCTTCCAAATTTGACCGTGTTAACCTCGACGATACAAATTTTAGAAAATTCAATTTAAATTTCTTATATAAAAAATACATTCTAGAATTTGAATTTGGTCCAATTTGGATATGGATTTTAAAAAAGTTCAAATCAATTCCATACAAAATTTATTTAGATCCAAAATCTTATTTAATTATGTAGATCTAAAATGGATCTGGATTGGATCTTTAAAAATCAAATCCATGGTCACCCTTACTTGCCTATGGTTTATCTTCTATCGTCAACATAATAATTACTCTTACAAATCCCTTCTATTCATAATTTATTTTATTTTTTCAATTTATATTTTTATAAATAACAAATTTAATTTCATTTTAATATAATTTCTACTACTTACATTATAATCTATATCACATTTCATCATAGGAGTAAATTAGTAAACATATATTTTTATCAATTGAAACATTTTTTTAATCTATCACACCCATCACAATATTCACAAACTCTTACAAACAATAGTGCATTTTGGGCTTTCTAACTTAGGCTTTATGCCTCAGTCACAACGGAAACGAGGCCAATAACACGTGGTGGCAATTTTGAAATTTACGCAATGTTTTATGCCTCGGTTACAATCACACCTGAGGTAGAAACCACTCTTCTGCCTCGATTCCTAAACACCCAAGGCCTAATGCTTCTCAAAATTTTCACCTTTCCCCCTACTACGAATTTCTAAATTTAAATGAAAACATTTTTGCCTCAGTTGTGAATGACCCAAGGCAGAATAGTTAGTTATGCCTCAGTTTTTTTTGAACCCAAAATAGATAAATTGGTCTAATCAGAAAAATGAATTTTTTTTACTTTTTATCTACTCTCCATGGCCTCGAGTGTTGGGAATCAATGCAGAAGGTGGTATTATGCCTCAGTTCTTGTCTAACTAATGTAGAAGGGGGTGTTATACCTCGATTTTTAATTGAACAACGGTAGAAAATTTGGTTAGAAATCCCTAAAACCAGAAACAGTCTTCGTCTCCTCTAGTGTGCGAATGAAGAACTTCTTATCTTTTTCTCCATTTATGTCCCGCAACCCACCACGAGATTTGTCGCCTTGTCTAACTCTTCTGCCTCTTGCTAACGTTGTGCTGCTGACAATGACCTATTATGCCTTCAACGACGAGAACAACAGATGTGCCACCATGTTCATCTACTCGTTATGGTATTTTTGCATTTTTGTTTTGCTATTTGAATCCATTCTTTTGAGTGTTTTTTGTCCATTTTTTGTTGCAATCTATTGTTGTACCTATTCTTGAATTTTTCACTTTAAATTTGAGATTATGATTATTTATGAGTTGTTGGCATTCTTAAGTTTTGGCGTCTTTTATTCTCCTATGTATGTAATTGGCTGGAATATGTTTTGCTTTAGTTTGTAAAAATTTGACCAATGGAGATTATATTTTGATAGAAATTGAATTTGTAAATTTTTATAGATATTTTCATTCTTGAACTATGCAAAATTATGAACTTGACTTGCTTTTCCAAATTTTATAACTTAGTTTGGATCATAAGATTGAGTAGGCATGAATTTCATCAAAGTTTACTTTTAAATTTTATCATGTTTGTTTAGATGGTTTCCTTTTTAATACCTCTGTTTTCAAGTACTGGTGCATTGTCGTGGGACCTTCCAAAGACATGGGTACTATTGCATCTTTCTCATTGATCTTCACATTTCAAACTCCGAGGTTCTTAATTTTACTCTGACCCTATAATATTTTAGTACATTTTTTATTTTTTGTATGTTAGATAAATTGATTTAATTATATGCTTAATAAATGTATGTTATTGTATGTTTATTTAACTATATACTTAAATAAGTTGATTTATTTTGTTTGATTTGAGATTGTTGTTCCATGGAGTTAGCCTTAGTTTCTCGTTTGAGATTGAATACAAAAATTATTTATTGTCTCTAAGTTTTGTATTTTGAAAGAATATGAATTTTATAAAATATATTTTAAAAGGAGACAGTACTAATAATTTAAATGTATTCAATCTTGAATTGTTCGGTTGGACAGTTTGAGAAGATTAATAACTTTTTAATAGTTTATTAGTGTATATATATTTTTTAATATACATATCTTAAAATTCATGATTTTTATCAATTGCATTTTGTATTGATCTTTGGGTGCATATTTGATTGTGGTTGGTAATCACTTTCATTTCGTGTAACTTGAAGATCAATGGGAAATGTTGGCAAAATTTTGTGATATTTTAGATATGTGTTTTAAAATTTATACATACCAATAAACTAAAAAAATGAATCTTTTTGAATGGGATAGGGTCATACCTTGAATATAAAAGGGAGATGATCATTCTATTAAGGATTACTGAAGTTGTTCACACTATTTCAGTCTATATATGTATGGATGAAGATTGGATTAATTCACCATACATCAGTGTTGACTATGAGAAATGAGTAGAAGAATTTATACAATTTGTGCAACGTAATGAGGAAAGAAGTGATGATGAAGTGAAACTTAGATGTCCTTGTGTCAAATGTTTGAACGCGAGAAAGTTGAATTCAACCGTAATTAGGGAACACCTTATATGTGATGGTTTCCTTCGAAGTTATACAACATGGGCATGACAAGACAAATTAACACTTTCCAACTATCTCCTGAACTAAAAATGTTGTTGATTCCACCATTGAAGATTGACTTGAAGAAGACAAATTAGAGGTCATGATTTGTGACGTTGGCGCTAACGCATTTTCCCAAGCACATGTGTATGAGACAATCTCTACCGATGCAGAGACTTTGTTGTACGTCGATTCAACTAAGTTCACAAGGTTGTCAGTAATGTTAAGACTCATGAATTTGAAGACGACCAATGAGTGAAGCGATAAGAGTTTCATAGAATTGCTGGTGTTGTTGAATGAAATGCTTCCAGATGAAAATACACTACCCACTCACAACTATGATGCCAAGAAAATTCTTTGCCAGATGGGTATGGAGTATATAAGGATACATGCATGTCCTAATTATTGCATATTATATAGGAAATAATTTGAAGGATTGAAAAAGTGTCTGAAATGTGTGTTATCAGAGAACAAGGAGAAAATCAACAATGAAGATAAAGGTCTTATAGAAAAGGATGGGCTCACTTTGAAAGTAGTTTGGTACCTTCCAATGGTGCCTAGACTTAAGCGTTTGTTTGTGAATCCAAAAGACGCTAAAAACCTTACATGACATGTTGATGAGAGAAGATGTGATAAATTGATTTGTCTTCCAATTGATTCAATGAAATGAAAAAAATATTGATCATGGATTCCCCAGTACAGTGAAAATTGTACAAATATTCGTTTTGTTTAGCTACCGATGGAATAAATCTATTTGGTAATTTAAGTACCAATTATAGTTGTTGGCCTTTTATTTTATTCATTTATAACTTGTCTCTTGGACTTTGCATGAAGAAAAAGTACATGATGTTGACTATGATCATATCTGGTCCATGATAGCCCAAAATGATATATATATTTATCTCAGTTCACTAGTTGAAGACTTGAAGATGTTGTGTGTTGATGGGGTTGAAATATTTGATGTTTTTGCTTCTAAGACTTTCATTATGTGTGCAATGTTATTTTGCATCATTAATGACTTTCCAACTTACGGTAATTTGTGAGGTACAATGTCAAGGGTCACAAAGCATGTCATATATGTGAAGAAAACACTTCAGCTCATCAATTGAAATACGGAAGGAAGACAATATATATGCACCATCAGAGATTTTTTTCAATTCAATCATCCTTATCTAAGGTTAAAAAAACTATTTAACAAACATTAACATAATGACGATGCACCAATTCCATTGAATGACTTTCAAATTCATGAAAAGGTAATAAAATACATCATGTACTTGGGAAAACCTCCAAGAAATCATTTGCAACGAACCCTTGGTACCAAAAATCAATATTCTTTAACCTTCCATATTGGTCAAAGTTAAAGGTTAGACATTGAATAAATGTATTGCTTGTAGAGAAGAATGTGTGTGATAGCTTGATTGGTACACTACTTAACATTGAGAGAAAAACAAAAGATGAAGTAAATGCTCAATTGGATTTGCTTAATCAATATCCGAGAAGATTTGACACCAAGGGAGGTTGGTAAGCGTACTCCCTCATGTTATACTATGTCTAGACAAGAAAATATAAGCTTTTGCCTTTGTCTAAAGAGTGTCTAGGTACCACAATGATACTCTTCAAATGTTAAGAGTTTATTATCAATGCAGGACTTCAATCTTGTTGGCCTGAAGTCTCACGTTTGTCACGTCTTAATGCAATAATTCTTAGCGATGGCAATTCATGGAAATTTACCCAAAAATGTTCGACAAACTATAACTCGTTTGTGTTCATTTTTCTCTTCAATTTGTAGTAAAGTCATTGATCTTGTAAAGTTATATGACCTTCAAAGTGAGATTGCATTCATCTTGTGTCAGCGGATATGTTTTTCCCTCTATTATTGTTTACGTTATGGTACATTTACTTGTTCATTTGGTAAGAGAAATCAAGTTTGGTTCATATTACATGATAAAAGCAAATTTGATAGGAGTTAATGAAGATTTTGAAAGGTTACGTGAAAAATTAATATTGTCCAGAAGCATCAATGATTGAAAGGTATATTGCTAGAGAAAGTATCGAGTTTGGTTAAATTACATGATAAAAGTAAATCTGATAGAACTTCCTCGCAAATCATGGTTCAAAAGGTTTTCTACAAGTAAGAGCATTCGAGGTGTGAATGTGGTAACCAAAGATCGCGTAGAACTATTATAAGCACATCTATACGTATTGAACAACACTGATGAGGTGATTCCTTACTTGTCTGCACAGAAAGTCATTATAAAGACACACAATTCGTGATAATTAGAGAAATGGAAGTTGATGAAGCATAACAGGACGTTCATGTCATGGTTTAAATATAAGGTTTTCAAACATTCATAATCTTTCGAGACTTTAATGTGGCTAGCAAATGGATTGAAGTTTGATGTCGTAACTTGTACACATTATGAAATTAATAATTGCACATTCTATACGATGTCTTTGGATGATAAAAGCACAATACAAAATAATGGAGTGGGTCTTGAAGTTGAGGCATTACAATTTTCCACATTCGAATATCCAAATCCTGTATTTGGGTCAATGACGTACTATGCTATAATAGAAGAAATATGGGAGGTTGACGATACTATGTTTATTATTCCACTGTTTAAATGTAAGTGGATTGATAATAAGAGTAGTGTCAAAATTGATGAATTAGGTATGACTTTAGTTGACTTTTGAAATGTAGGTTATCGAGACGAGCCTTTTATCAAGGCACATGAACCATCTCAAGTTTTTCATGTAAAAGATCTTGTGTCTGAATATTGGTTTGTCGCTTTTCATGGCAATAAACAAATTGATGTTAATGAAGAGAATTTGAGTAACCTTCATATTGCTAACACTCATCCATTTAAAACAACGATAAATTTTGATGAGGCCCCACTATTGGACGACATACATGCAATTCAGGAAGATCAATGAGGAAATATACATATGACCAATCCATAACTTTATGTATGAATGTCAAATTTTTGTATAAATTTATATGTTTTGTTAAACAATGTTATTGTAAATGTTTGTTATTAATCTTTTGTGTTTTTTTCTCTTAACAACAGATATATGGTTGACAATCAGAGTTCATTAAGGGATGAAGGACCTACAAGGAGACCCACAAGAGGAGCCACTAGATTGATGCAACTCTTTATGAGATGAGCTAATGGTTAGAAGACATCTATCGTTGTTGATGTCAACACTAGTCACATCTTCAGAAGCTATTTAGGAGTACTGACACGTGATAGAATATTCATCCTTACTCCTACTTTTGATCATGTGTCTGAAGTTGATCACAATATGATATAGCATGATTTATTGGTAAATTAATTAATTTATTGAATTTTTAGTTTTATTATATTGGTAAATCACTTATTGATGTGCATTTTCTTTACTGCAAATGACATTTGATATTCCAAATGCAGCGACACTTAAACATAAATGTTAGTCATCAGTCGCTAAGAATTTTCAGAGTTTTAAGACAAAATTGACGTCTAGGTATATCTTTAGAGCTAAAATGAATGAAAATCCATGTGAGATATATAAAGCAATGAAGACATTTGACGTCAGTTTGTTGAGTCTCGAACGTCTTGGAATGGAAGGTTAGTTTACTTGAATTCAATTTGTTGAAATTGTATATAGGTTGAACTAATTCATAAAATGAATTTTATGTTACATCAAAAGAGGACAAAAGCCCTTCTTAACCACCATTCTATCATGAAAAATGGAAGTTATCTCGTTTACGATCATTGAGCTCCTACACTTCTGAGACCGCACGAGAAATCTCTAAAAAAATTGTAAGATTTAACTTCTCTTTAAACAATATGATTTTATAAATATTATATTTTAATTTTCTTTTCTTATATTGTAGGACTTCTTTATTTAGTAAAGCTCCCAAGGTACTTTCACTCTAGAAGGTCATCATGACATTCTCGCTACTGAAATTGGATAGCCTGAGCACCCTAGACGTGTGCATGTTGTTATTAGGAGTTGGCATTTGCTAATATTTTGGCGGCTCCTCTAGTCACACTTCATAGACACACAATGTTGAGTATGAAGAAAAGTTGATGCAACGACTAAGGAAATAACTAACAGAAGCAATCACTTTGAAGGTCAGAGCAGATCTCAAAGATGAAGCCATTGATACAATGACTTAAAGGGTTGTGCATCAATTCCAGCAACAATTTGATGGTTATGGCATTCGTCCGCAAGTAACTCCCTAACCAAAACCTTTTATGCCTCTCCAAAAAAATAAAGAATAATTTTGCGCTAAGTTATGAAAGTCCATAATTATTCTTTAATAAAATAACATTAACATTGGCTTTGATAGATGGAAGCATAAATGGGAGTTGTTAGGCTTCAACAGTACTAGGGATGACGCAAACAACGCTCATCCATATGACATATACGTTCTGCATGGTATAGGGAGGACACTAGTGGCTAGTGGAACAATATTTGAGGCAGTCATTGTTCTTCATATGCCATATGCTTTAGTTCTCGTGCCAACATATGAGGTGTATACTGTGGCACATGCATTTCAGTCTTTCTCCACCTAGCTTAGAGATTTGGTTGGTTCTATTTCTGACCCCCAAGTACGGACTCCCAAACCCATCTTACAGTACTCAATTTTTAAGTTTACATGTTATTTATGTTCACAATCAAATTATTTTTTCATGTAATAATAGTCGCATGAAATGGAAATCCTGAACCTATGAAGATTCCAATAGCTTTGGACGATCCTCTTAGTGCATTACACCAGCTTGCTGGCATCATTCTTGATAAGTAGATGGTGGTTCCATGGGATTCTAATGCATTTGGGAGAGAAATTGACTTTCCATTATACTTGCATAAGCAAGATGTCTTAGAGCTTGAGTTGGGGACTGAAGAATTGAATATTACCGTTATTCAGTTATGAATTATGTAAGCATTTAAACCATTCTTTATGTTTAATTGATTTATCTAGTTACTTATATTAAATAAATGTTTTTGTCTAGGTATATGTTTGGTGTTAGTAACAATATGGGGTTGAGTGATGTATATGGGTTCATAGACCCCTAACTCACTCATGCATTTTAATTTTAATTAAATTTAACTTAATAAAATATAAATTAAATTTTAATTTTAATTTTTTGAGGGGTAACGGGTACCCACGAGTACGGATAGTATGATACCCGTACCCAACCCGTTTATAAGCGGGTATTAAAATACCTACTACCCGCTACCCACGGATAATAAATACCCACAGGTAGTAACTATCCGTCGCGGATTTTATCCGCGGGTATCCACGGGCGCGGGTATTTTTTTCATCCCTATGTGTAAGCCATTAGTGTGTTAATTGAATTGTTTTATTATTTTATTAATATGCTTGACCATGGTGCGTGATAATATAATCCTAGATGGGTGGTAATTATCATGAAACATGAATTGGTTGATTGGTTGTGCATTGGTTTGGTAATTGTGTGGTTGGGTGTTTGAACCTTGATTGATGCTAAATAGGTTCCTTTTTGCCAATTTCTTTTTGGACATGAATGGGAATGTAATAATGTTGTTGTTGACGCGATCAAATTAATATTACTTATGTATAACAACTTTAGTATTGTTTAGAAAGTAACCAACAAAATAGAAAGGGTAAAATAACCCAAAGTCGTCTCCCAATGAACATGGAATTGGTTTCTAACAAGTTAGTTCTTATAAAATCTATACAAAATAGTTAGTCAAATAAAATAGTATTTGAAAGAAAGAAATAAAAATGGAAAAAGATAAAGTAAGATAAAAATAATAATAATAATAAAGAAAATAGATTGATTCAACTGCTTTAATCAAAGTACATTCTCAATTAAAATTAAAAACCCTTGAACTCATATGATTGATATGCATATAGATTAAAACATCTCACTAATTAGCTATGATATAAAAACCATTACTTTTCACGTGATTCAAAGATAAAATACATAGATGAATTAAAACCATAACAATAATAAAAAGAACAAAGAATTTATTTCATTCTATCCTCAGAATCCACAATGAAATTACAATGAAATCAACCTAAGAAGCTTAGAACTCCATAAAATCAAAATAAAAGAAATATAGAAGAAGAATAGAGAGTGAGAGAGGGAGGGAGAAAGGAAACGAAATTAGGCCCCATAAGGGTTCCTAAACTCCAAAGTCTCGAGCTTGTCTTTTTTGTTTCCCCTTGGTCTCTATATATAGAACTTGGACTGGGCTTTTCTGTTGCTAAAATCTCTCAAATATTTGGAGAGATAGACTATTTGACAAATATATTTGGTTGATAATATCAATATCTAATATAATTAAATAAATAAATTAGTTAAAGATATATGATAAATTATCACCAACTAATATTTGTATTAATTTTCCAAATCAGCCCGTTGCAATCTCCACAATTTATCTTCTAACAAATCCAATATCTTCAAGATATATTTAATTGTTATGGATCTAAAAAGATTTAAGAAGATCTTTTCATATTTAAAAAGATTTGGTAGTTATTATCTTTTGATATTTCATGATATAATTAAATAAGATAATTATTTAAAAATATCAAATAATATATCTAAATATATATTTTCCCAAATTAGCTTTTATCATAAATATTTATGAATTATCAAAGCCCTTTTTCTAGAAAAAGATAGAAAAAACCGCAAGGTCCAATTTTGTTGCTCGTTCCCTCTTCTTGGCATAGCCAAACTTCTTCACTTTTTCAAGTTTTTCTTGCTATCTTTATGCTATGCTTGGCTTAAATTTTTGTGATTTTGATAATTTCCTATTCTTGGATTTAGCTTTAAGGTGTCATGAATCTTTAAGCAATTTATTTCCACACCTCCATGAGTTCAACTTAGTTGTAGCTGTACTATCACACCTCAAAATATCCAAAGAACATTTATGCAACTAAAAAGTTATTTTTAACCTCTTTTTGTATCTCATGCTCAATAAACCCAATTATAAGAAATCTCAATTATATAAATCTTTTAAGAAAAAAATTCAAGTAAAAATCCAGAATTAAACATTAAATGATGGCATAAATATGAACCCATCACACCCCCACACTTATCCTTTTGCACTCCTGGGCAAAATTGAGCAATTTCAAAACTTTGTTATAAGGTATTTTATTCTAAATCTTCATTGGATCAAAGGAATGAACATCACTAGAACAAATCAATCTTCTAGAAATCAAGTTATCATGTATATACAAATCGAAAGATTCTAATTTTTACACATGAGTTAATCTTTTGAATTTACAAGAAAATCAAATATGAAAGAGGTCACTTGAGTTAAAATGTATATTTTCTCTCCAAAGTTTGCTCAAGTGTTTTGTCTTGTATTTTCACTCAAAATACTCATGCAAGTAAACACTCATAGACAACAAAATTCTAATATTCATAAACTTTCAGAAAATATGCATTCAAAGATCATAAGGACTTTTAACAGGTTATAACAAGACCAAGGCAAAGGAAGGAAAATTTTAGGAATTTTGAAATAAATATAGAAAGAATAATAGAGCATAATTCCAATTTTTTTTTCTTTTATTGTTCTTTTTTAGGAAGCAATTATTTTTATACATTTTTTTTTCAAACTCTTTCATCACTTTTTTTCTTCCTTTATGCATTTTCATTATTTTGTGGGTAAGGTACTCACCCACACTTTATTCCTCAACCAATCCTAACATAATCCACTAGTTCCTTTCTTTCTTTCTAAGGTAAGGAAAAACATGGTCTTTTTCTTTTTAAGGATTTACAATGGGCTTAAAACAAGAAAAAGATATTTAAAGCTCAAAGGGGCAACCAATGGATTAATATCAAGGTGGACTTATTTGGTCAAGTAGCTAAAAACAAGAAATGCCTCAAACATATCAAATCATGTATATTCACCTAAGTTGCAAAATAAAAGAATCAAGCTAAATATTTGAGTATAAACAAAACATGAGCAAGTCACTCAAGAAAAATAGGAATGGCACAAGGCAGTCTATCATTTACATTAAGGCTCAAGACTCACAAGGTCAAAACTCTTTCACAAAAGATTTAATCATTAAATTCTCATATAAACTCCATTAGTAAATCCTAGAAATAATCCACTCATATCAACACAACTTTTATTTTTCCAGAATTATGATCATCTAGTTTCTGAATCAAATCCCAAAATCCAATGTTAATATGTTTTATTGAAAGCAAGAAAATATTTTTGGTGGATTTCTTATGAGATATATTGTTTAAAAGTTTCACTTAGTAAAAAGTTAATACTTTCACAATTTTCTCAAAAAGAAATCACAATTTTTTTAATAAAAACACAAATTTGAAAAAACAAAAATAGAAAGAAAAAAAACAAAAAAACAAAATAAAATAAAAATCCTACCTATGAGTTGTCTCCCCCATAATTATTTCAAAATCTTGTCCTTGATGGACTTATTTTGGGGAGGAGATAAAAAATTCCTACCTATGAGTTGTCTCCCCCACACTTATTTCAAAAAAATGTCATTGATGGACTTATTTTGGGAAAGGAGACAAAACATTTTGTGACTTCTGGATCAATCTAGCCATATGTCAAAATTTATTTTCTTTGACTTTTTCAAGTACAAGTCACAAGTCACCTTGTACAATTTTATTAAAGAAAATAAAAACACGTGTTTTTGAATTTTTTTTAATATTTTTAAAATTAAAGACAGAAAATAAATATGCACGCAATTTAACTTTTTTATAAACAATGTTTTCAAAATAATTTGAATCTAACATCTTTTCTTGTTGTAGCAACCTTTCTTCTTTCTCTGTAGCCAAGTCAACAAAAATCACCACTGAAAATCTATTTTCTTCATTCACATCAACAAACTTAATGTGTGGAGCGTGTGAATTTATGTCAATTTTAGCATCATCAGGTGCATTAGGGTGCTTAACAGGATCATCAATAATCCTCATAATCTCATCTTGTGAGAAAAAATTTGCAACTGAAGTAGTTGATTATGCTGCTTTCTTATTAACCAAGCTAGTTGCAATAGTAGAAGCTTCAGCTGCATCTTCAAATATTGTTGGTTCTTCAACTTCACTTCGTTCCTCCATTTTATTATTCTCACAACTTTGCTCCTGAAAAAGATCATTTATGTTTGCATTGAGCATCATCATCATCATCATATCCATCAATAGATATGTTAGCGTGAGAATCTTCAATTTCTTCATCAGTAACATCTTTAGTAAAATTAAAATGTCCATCAATAGACATATTACTATAAGCATCACTATATCTATCAATAGATATATCAATGTGATGTGATTCTGGTTTTGGTTGATCTAACATTTCAATTGTGTACTCATTCATATCAGTGCTCAATTGTTCCATCCTTCGATTCATGTCCCTTAACATTATCATTTAATCCCTTTGCTCATCTATCGTCTTCATAAGTTTTTCTAAGGTGGCCTCCATAGCTTTGTCGTTCACTAGCTGACTTAAATCTTCCGACATTTCTTCAACTCTAATGGCAAACTTTAGAAGCATATCTTCTATTTCATGACGAAGTGCTCTAAATTCTTAGGTTTCAGCAAATCTCGGATGACATTGGAGGGTGGTATTAACAGTACCAAGTAATTCTACAAAGTTGTTGTTACTTGCATCCTCCATCATGTCGTATAATACTTTATCATTTACATACCATTCATGCTTAATAACTTTGCATCTTTGATCAGCTCGCAACCTTTCATCTATGGTGTCTAATTTCGCTTTGAGTCCATCTATTAATAACACAACTTCCCTATAGGATGGTCCATTAGTTGTTGCAACTTGTTTGGGTGACGCATGTTGTTGCTATTGCGAACCAAATGGAACATATGATGGCTGGAGTGGATACTCAGAATATGGTTGTTGCTCATATTCCAAAAAGGATTATCTAAGATATAGATCATTTAGTTCACATATAATTAACCTACTTATATCAGGTGCAGAAGTAGGTGTGACAATTTGTTGCTGATAATCGTATGAATCACATGGTTGCTATGGATAATACTCATAGGTCACTTGAAAATCACATTGTTGATTATTTTCAAATGAACAACTATTTTTCATTTTTAAGAGAGGTTTTCTGAAACCACTTGTTAATGGCATTTGATGGTCGTTAACGTCCCCTCATAAACATTTTCGTTTTTTTTAATTAATTAAATTAATTAAGGGTTAAAAATGGTTGGAGAGGAGAAATTTTAGAGAACTAACAGAGGGTCTGACTTGAGTAGTGTGAAGAGTGAGTTCTGGACACCAAATAGAGAGAGCATTGAGAGTTGGGAGCAAATTTGGACAGGAGACAAGGGCTAAGGAAAAAGTGGGCTAGGAAGAACTCTAGGCGTCATCAAGAAAGCAAGGGATAAGTTGGGGGAGTTGTATTGTATCTTTAATTTTATTTGACGTGATTTCTTGTTATAATAGATGCATTGGGTTTTTCTATTATGAAAAATATGGGTTTTGTCGCATTTCTGGAATTTTTCCAGAAATCGCCTAGTGGATTTGAAGGTTTGCCAAGCGATTCATGTTGAATAAACCCAGTTTCTGGGTTTCTACTTTGAACCGCCTAGCGGTGATGAATTGTCATTAGGCGACACACGCATGTGTGCTTTGTTTTTTATGTTTGTGGGTTTTTTTTGGGGATTTTAGGGACTCGTGGGAGTCTTTGTAACATGGAATACTATAAGTTGATAGACAAATTGTGTGGGGTAAACCTATAATTACTACGACTAGACAAATTGGAGATTTCATGAATATGAGGGTTTGTAATGATTTGGGGAATTTTGGGTACCATGATTTGGATTGAAATTGGTTGTGATTTTTGTGTGCCATTGAATGTCAATCAATTATATGTGGAATCGAACATGTTAAATAATGGTGGTAAGGGAAATTGGTTGAGTGGAATGGATTTTGGGGAAATTAGGGTTCACGTAGGTGTATTACCAATCTAGATTTTTCTAGAAAGTGATGCACCGCCTAGTGGCACATAGCTTGCCGCTAGGTGAAAACCAATGACAACAGTATTGGAGGTTGACTCTGTGAGGTTCGAGTTGAGGGGTTCCTTTGAGGGTCCAAGTGAAATTAGATATGGGAAAAATAGGCGAAAATGGAACCGTTGGTAACTTGTATACCTTAGATCATAAAAGTGATTGAGAAAGTGGAGTAATTAAAAGAGGAAGGTGAAAATAAGTAAGAAAAATTAGTGCAGGATGGCTAATATTAGTATGGGGTGGCATGAGTCATAATTCGTTGTAGTAACGGGTCTAAGTACTAATCATAAATTTGATTCTCCTTTTTCCTAAAGTTTGAATGGCAGTTAATGAGGTCCGATTTATAGATGCATGAACTTGTGGTGATGCAAAAGTATGGTTGATACGTGGCATTGGATTAGTTGAAAATTACAGTGATGTTTTGGTATAGTAATTGTCATATATGTGAGAATAGTATGATTTGTTATACCTTAATTCTAAGGGTTGGCATATTTAAGAGAGTAAATATATATGGGAGTAGGTATGTTAACAAGGCATAAGAAGTATGGGTTTCAAGACCCATTGAAGGGGATGTATGCAACTTGGTAATTATGTCGTGTGTTTTTGGATTCCTTGAGTAAGATTAAAATCTTCTCTATTATGCCTAAACCAATAAACTCGTTGTACCGGTGTAGCGCTTGGCAGTCACTGCCAAGAGATACTGTGTGGACAATGGCCACTAGGACATGTGGCACCTGTAGTGAGGATGGTCCTACCAGTCGATACTTGGAAATCTAAAGACCTATAGAGCAACTGACATCGAGCGGTGGGCGGCTACCGCCAAGCGGTCTACAACTGAATTTCGCTTGGCAATGCTTGGGCAGCGCCAGGCAATAGTGTAGTGGATAGGGTTGTTCACTTTGGAGTTGTCTGTAGTCTACATTGCTTGAAATGATACCATGAGTATGAAGCTCGTTGAGGCATTTCTTTAGTTGTGGCTTGGAATAAAGGGTAAACACATGGCGACTCCGGGTTGTGGCTTGATGATATTGGAAAACCAATGTAAGTATGCGAGTTGTGGCTCGTATGGATGGGCTCCACTTGATTAGGCAAATCCCAGGTTGTGGCTAGTAAGGTGGAATCACAAGTTGTGGCTTGTGCTAACAAAAGATATCTTAAGGTCATCATGTGAGGATGTATAACGTGGATGAACATGGTGATGGCCATGTTTTCTGGATTCAGAGGATAGATGTTTATGTTGGTTATGTATATATTTATGGTGTTTGCTCATCCTATCTGCTTGTGGTTGGCGATGATAGTGTAATTCGTTACACGGGAGCATACAATATTACAGGTGAAGTTGGTCACACATAGAGCTGAAGAGGGGCTAGCTTGGGAAGCTTTTATGGATTGTTTTTAATGTTTTTGTAAACAGTTATTTTAACTAGACCATGAACTTTGTAATAGTTGTTTGAAACTTATGTATTTGGAATCATGGCATGTTAATAAAAGTTTTGAATTTTCCTGCATTTTGGGAAAGAGATTATAATAAATGTGGTATTATATTTCATTATTATTTTATTTTATTAAAAATTAATAATATCCCGCCAAGATGTTATATGTAAGCTCATTTTTATGCTCTAAAAAGGTTTGGGCCTGGCCTTTTTAGAGGGCCCAAGGCCAACCCATTAGGGATCTCTATAACCCATCTCCAGCCACTAACACTCATTTTGTCTCTCTTCTCCGAAATTGTTCCCTTCCTCCCTTACAATGCTGAAACAAAGAGCTCTACTAGGGCATAAGCTTTTTCCCCCTTCGAGCTAGCTGAGCTAATTTTTCTCCATGTAAGTTGAGCTTAAACCTATGTGTGTCTCCTTTTCTAGTTCAGGTGCTTTAGTTTTTGTCTTGAGTTCTCTCTAGAACATCCTCCTCGACCTTGTGTTATGTTTTCAGCTTTTAAGTTGTCGTTGTGCTATGGTGAGCTTCTGTTAGGGCTTTTTTCCATTGCAGTTTTCTTTTTCCAAGTAAGGGAAGCTAATGTCTTGCATGTTTTAAGTTATTTTGCTTGTTTTGGGCCTATTTCAAGTTATATATGCATGAATAATGTTGGTGATGGTGTGAAAATACTTGTGGCTTGTGTATCTACTTGATTTTTGGCTTGCATACGTGAGAGCAAGTGGGATCTGCTAGGCTCGTCCAAGCGAGTGGTTTTTCGCCCAAATGAGATGCTCTCGCCTAAGTGAGGAGCTCTCACCTAAGCGAGAACAGTAGAAGCTCGTCCTTGCTCTCTGTCACGAGTTGTCACCAGAGCGAAGGTCGTCCACTTGAGCGAGAATGATTTCGCCTAAGCGAGCTGGAGAGCTCGTGGACGTTCCACTACTCTCTGTTTGCGATCTCAGACAGGCGAGAGCTTTTAGCTTAAGTGAGGGCCTCCTATCGCCTAAGCAAGAGCTCCTTACCTTGAGCGAGATTTATAGCAAAGTTGTTTGAATGCTTGTATGCTTCCATGATTGATTGATTTACCCTTTTTAAAGCATGAAGTATGTGAATATGCATGTATTATGGGATTTTATGAACTAAAATTGGTGTGTTTGGTATGAGATAAATCATGAATTGGCTACTTGGTTACGTATTGACATGGGATTATGATGTTTTGAGATAACATGTGATGTTGGTTTGAGAAACGTGGATATGGTATGAGTTCGACGTAATTCCATGAGACTCTTGGTAAGATTCATGATGGTGTTGTAGTGTATATAATTAGATAAGGATTCAAGTAAGGTTGCATCCTAAAACTCTAAAGAATCAATTAGTCTCACATAGAGCGGATTGATTCAAGTGGTGAGAGTAGCAAGAGGTCCTAGTCTTTGGCAGAATAATGGCCATAGATGATCATGGACTAACCTTGTGCGTGGTAGGGTGAAACTCATTGGCAATGGCTCTGCAAAAGTAGAGGCCACCACAAGTGTAGGCATCTAGTGAATCCGATCTTATTATATGTATCCGGATAATTAAGTCACAGAGTCATGTTGTTTGCTATCACATGATTGAGTGCCTTCTGTTTTGCCTGTTTATGATCTGTTTTAATTATCTATTCGCTATAACATGTGCGAAATTTATTTTTACTTTACCTTACCATTTTACTTGTGTCTGTTTTCTTGTGTGGCCTTCCTATTTGCAATGATCACCAATTATTTGGTGTGAGCAAATGTGAAAATCCCTGGTGGTCATCAGGATGATGGGAATGCTGCAAATTACTTGGTCACGAGTTGGTGTTGGCTCATTATTGAGTCCCTTTTGAAGAACAATTGATGTTTTTAATTCTTTGTTCTGTGGGCAAATTTCTAATTTCATCTATTTTGGATAATTTTGTTTATGGCATTATGTGGTGCCTTTGGCTTTCTTTCCTGTTATATTTGTGGATGATTGTAACAGTGAATCCCTTATACTCTTTGTCTTATGCTCTATTTTATATCATTTTCATGTGATGTTTTATTTAGTAGATTTATTCTATTTAAATAGAATGTCACATTATAAATATCCTTGAAATAGATTATGCATTAAAAAAAATGACACCTCTATGTCTTGGTTGTAACCAAAATCGAGGCAAAAGGTTGACACCTTTATGCCACAACTAAGGTAGTGCATCTCTTATTTCTTCCTCAGTTGGAGCCAAACATGAGGTTGAAAGTCCAATCCTAATTTAACTTTTTATTTTATTTTGTAATGACTATTAGGCCTCGGTTGCCCGTAGACCCGAGGTAGTAAAGCTTGAATATGCCTCAGCTATGAACTAGATCCGAGGCAGAAAGTCCATTTTCGATTAATTTTTTTTTAATGACTATTAGGCCTTGGTTGCTTGTGGAACCGAGGCAGTAAAACTTCAATATGTCTCAATTCATAACCGAGGCATAAACAACACCTTTATTTATTTCGGTAGGATATGCCTCATGTATTAAACCAAAGTCGAATGATCAAAATAACTGCGGTCAAAATCTTTCTCTACACTAATCAAACTTTTCATTCAAATCTCCTCATTCATCCCTTTAGAACATTCAAAACTTAGATTATACTAATTTAATATTCTAAAATATATTTTTAATATTCAAAATTATATATTGTAAAAGTACAATAAATAATAAAAAATAAACACCAGAAAAGAAAAACATGATTATGACCTATGTTAAATTCGAAAAACTTCTATAAGCAAGGTTAGTAGATCTTAGTTGAGGGTATACTATTCCTCACTTTGATACAAATTGAATAAATAAAAGTGAGGTACACTACAACACTACCACCATCCTATGCTTGTGACTACTTTGCTTACCCAATTTGATATTTGTCACTTTTCAGTTTCTCCATGCGCACTACATCTAGTCATGGAACAGCGACCTTACACAAATACCAATTCTCATACTTCTCATGTCTCAATAGTGACCGCAACCTATATTTGGAGCTAAATGTAAATATACCATTTTTTTTAATTTAATTTTCATCTTTCCTAGTTTTTATATAATTTGCACATTTATATCTATAATCATGTAACAATACTACCGTTTTATTGTTGCAAAAAAAGTAATTACATTTTCTTATTTCTAATCAGACACATACAAAAAAAACATGTTAGAAACACTTATTTAAGATTTCATGATGATTAAATAATATGAATAAAATAATAAATAATAATAATTAAATAGTATATAAAATAAAACTAAAAATTATGATATGGATCATAGCCTAATAATAATACCAAAAAAAAGACATATTTAATAACGTATTAACAATCAAAATAAAAATAAAAAAGAATTTTCCATAATATTTACTTCAGTAATATTGTTCAATAATAACAAATTTAAATTTAGAATTGAAAAGAAAAGGATATAATTTAAAAATAAAATCAAACTGATATTGTATTATAATTTTTATTTTTTCTAAAATAATTATTTTTTATTCATTTGTTATGAACCAAACTTTTACTGATTATTTAAAATGTCAATTTTTACTTATTTTTAATTTGAACAGACCATCTTATTTCAAATGTCAATTATTTAAGGATCATGGTTCATGGTTATCTCTTCCTCATGATTACATTTAACTTATAACTATATAAATTGTTATTTTATTATAAAATAATACTATATTAACAAAATATAAAGTAGATATTTTTAATAAACAGAGGTGTCAAAATATTTTTTTTTTCTCCAAAAGCAACCTAAAACACCAATAGTTTCTTATTGTTCCAACCCCTACAAGTATAAAAGGCCAGTGTCTCTCAATGCCTTATCAATTATTCTTCAATTCACAAAGTATTTTCATAGTCAGAATTGCAGAGTCTAAATCAGAAAACAAAAAAATGTCTTATCAGCTGTCAAGTATTGTGTGCATGTCCCGTTCAATTTGGGTTCAACCAAGCACAAATCATAGCAGGTGACTCTGTTATAATAACAACATTAGAATAAACATCTTTATACTAATATTTTCACTGCTTAATCAAACTATGCGGCTACTTATTCATCTTATATACTTTGTAATTTGTAGTTCCAAGTCTGACAGAGGGCAGAGAATTGGTGAGTTCAGAGAAATTACTTTACACATGCAGCAAATTTTTGGAGTTCCTTCAATGTTGTCCTTTATGACTATTAAAGTGCTGTCATGTCTCTGAAAAACTATGTAGCAAGTCCATTTGGATTTTGGACATTTTTGCTGATGTTGTTTTGTTAAAACTGACATTCTATACTGACAGAGTATCTCACAAAAATTCCTCGGAGTGTCAACTTGGAGAGCCTGCAGAATGGCTATTTGTTTCCTGAGGTCAGTGAGTTTTGCATTCTCCTGCCCCTTAACAAGTGTTTGACATATTCATGCTTCATATAAAAGTGTGATTTGTTACTACTTTAAGATATTAGACAAGTTTGGACAAGAATTAGTTTAGTTCTGCATATATAAATTTCTTTTCATCTAAAGGCTTACACAACAACTTTATGAAAAGGCTGAGTTTGTTCTAACAATAGCTTCGTGGCAATTTTTGAGTTCTATTTTCAATTATGGTGTAGCTTAGTTGTGTTATTACCTAACTTTATATTATTCTTAACCAGATATCCATAAGAGAGTCTGAATATGCTCAAAGGAATCCACATGCAAGATTGATAAAACTTGGAATTGGAGATACCACACAGCCAATACCAGACATCATAACTTCAGCAATGGCTGAGGTAATAGTTAGATTATAGACTAAAGGGGTCAATATATTTAGTCTTTTCATCCATATATATAGTTTTCACTTAATAAAAGGAACTTGGAAAGGGATTGACATGATCTTTTAATAATGGTTTGCTTTTCAGAATTACATGTATCAGTAACCTTCTATAAAGTTTTGGACTTCTCTGTAGAAAATGATTTATAGACCGTAAGAGGCATGCTTCTACTTTTCAACAATTCCATCGTGAGAATAGATTTATCATGCCTTCCTTTTTCTACACTTTCCACACAAATTATTAGATAAAGAGTATCAACTTGCATATATCTGGAATTTAGCATGATTCTGCATTAACATTACCATCCGACTCATGACAACACACAATATAAAACTTAATAAAGTTGCCTCATATCATATCAGGGGAAGCTTTCCCTTCGTATCCATATCACTTAGTTCATCTGTTACATAAGCAAAGGTTGGTTAGAAAAAGGGAACTTGCCACCTAAAATTTTCTTTAACAGGGTAGATTAACTACACTGCAATGAACAGTTTGAGAGATTTAGGACAAAAAAATGTTAAAGTGGGTAAAGTTGTTATCCAATGAATCAAAGAGAAATAAGATAATCAGAGAACAAAGTGTATACTATATTGTTTTGCAGCAAGCATTGGCTCTATCCACAGCACAAGGCTATAAGGGTTATGGACCTGAGCAAGGCAACAGGGTAAAGTTTCATTGCCCATTTCTGGTTTGATTAATTAGTCCTGCTTATCCTTCTGCTGTTGGGATTCATGTTCACAAAACTTTCATGGACTTTTCAGGAGCTAAGAAGGGCAATAGCAGAAACACTTTACCAAGGTATGCCAGTGAAAGAAAACGAGATTTTTGTGTCTGATGGAGCACAGTGTGATATTTCTCGCGTTCAGGTAAGGGACCTAGTTTTATAGATAGATGAGGGTCTGGCTTATAACAAAGAAAAAAAATTTCTTGTTCACATTTGACCCATTAAAATATAATAATTACTGTTTCTGATGTAATTGCATGTAGATGCTTCTGGACGCTAGTTTGTCAATAGCTCTGCAGGATCCAACTTTTCCGGTAATTACTTTTCCACCCATGTTGAACTTCGATCAAAAAATAAGAACTTTTTTGAAATAAAAAGTGAATGAAGCGATGAATGATGACAGGGATACGCAGATTCGAGCGTGATTGTTGGTAGGGCTGGAAGGTTGAATGCAGGGAGCGGAAAGTACAAAAGGATTGTGTACATGAAGTGTGAACCTGAGAACAATTTCTTCCCAAACCTATCGAAAACTCCCAGAACTGACCTGATATTTTTTTGTTCTCCAAATAATCCAACTGGTAGTGCTGCTTCTCGGCAGCAACTTGAGCAACTTGTGGAGTTTGCAAAAACAAATGGGTCTATCATAATCTACGACTCTGCTTATGCTGCCTACATTTCAGATGAAAGCCCCAGATCAATTTTCGAAATTCCCGGAGCCAAAGAGGTGATAAGCTTCATAGTAATAGGTCAATCATGAGTGGGTTGGTCCAAAGTTAACATTTTTAATACTCGAAACTTTTTGGGTGCAGGTGGCAATTGAAATTTCGTCATTTTCCAAGTTTGCTGGGTTCACTGGTGTGAGGCTAGGGTGGACAGTGGTGCCAGAAGAGTTGGTGTATGCAAATGGTTATCCTATGATAAGGGATTACGATCGCATTGTTTGCACTTGCTTCAATGGTGCATCGAACATTGTTCAAGCTGGGGGACTTGCATGTCTTTCTGAAGAGGGATTTGAGGCATTGAAAAGAACGATGGGGTACTACATGGAAAATGCGAAGATACTTGTTGAGACGTTTGAGTCAATGGGTAAAAAGGTGTATGGTGGAAAAAATGGGCCTTATGTGTGGGTGCATTTCCCAGGGTTGAGTTCGTGGCAAGTGTTCAACAAAATTCTTGAGAGAGCAGCCATTGTCACTGTCCCTGGCATAGGGTTTGGGCCCGGCGGCGAGGGCTATGTCAGAGTCAGTGCCTTTGGTCACAGAGAATGTATATTGGAAGCTTCAAGGAGATTGACAAAACTCCTATTAAAATAATAATAATAATAATAATAATAATAATAATAATAATAATAATATATATAGTGTTGACCATTCTCGCTGGCTTATACCGTCTTTGTATATTGTGTATGAAAAATAATGTTTGGGGAGAATGGAAAAGTTGTTCATTCTGGTGTTTGATATAATAAAATAATGTAATGGAAATAATACAAATATTAAAATATAATAATAATAAATATTAAAAAAATTCAAAATAATAATAATAATAATAATAAATACAAAATAAAGAATAATAAAATCATAAATTATTGATAAATATTAAAAGAAATTATAAAAATAATAAAGATAATTATAATCATAATAATTAAAATAATATAAATAAATAAAATTAAAAAAATAATAATATTAGTACAATTGTTAAATAACAATAAAATAATAACAATGGTATGGTATTGATAATAACAACACTGCAATTATAATTTAATATTTAATTAAAATTGATTCACAATAACAAAGAAACTTTAATCATTTTATAAACATACCATTTTATAAATTTTTAAAATTTATTATATCAACTTTTTAATCCAATTAACTTCATTCTTTTCTTTTTTTTCACATTTTTTTCTCATTCAATCAAATTCATTGTCTAATCCAAAACACCAAAACACAAGGTAAATGAGTTTTCATTTTCTAACCCAAAACACAAGGTAAATGAGATCAATACACTTCCGTACTCAATAACTTTTTTTTGGTCAAATAGTAATTTATTACTACCACGTGCAATAATATCTCATTTAAATAATAACATAATTAAATGAAATCTTACACCGGATAATATAAAGAGTCAAGTTGCGGAGTATAAAGTCACTCTTTACAGTTATCCAAGGTACTTAAAAGGAAATACTAAAGCTCACTACAATGCCTACAACCCAAAAGGAGTAAGAGATAGCCAGTATTCGAAATAAAGCCTTAGGAGCAATACAATACACGGGCCTTCGTCCTAAAGAAAAGCCCAAAGAGACATGAAGTCCAGCACAGGTAGACTGTGCAGCGAAATCATCCCTCTCTTGACCTCGAGTACCTCTCGCATCTGCTCTCATCGATAAATTGATGATCATCGCAACGGTAGAAGAACAACATACAAGACAATCAAACAAGCAAAAGGGTAAGCTAGAGCCAAAAAGATTTTATCATGCAATCAGATATACTTTCACAGTCCAATATACATACATCTTCCAAGCATGTTATGAGCTCCCAATCAATATACTAAGACTCAACTCGACTCATCCGGATACATATAATCTGGTCAGATTCAGCGGATGCTCGCACTTGTGGTGGATACCTCTGCTCACCCCCGAGTTGCTCACCCCCGAGTTATGTGTTACAAGTGTTACAATGAATCAATTCCCTCACACACAAGGTTAACCCTTAATAAATTTCAGGCCTCCTGCTACTCTCACCACAGGAGTCAGTCCGCTTTAAGTGAGACTAACTGACTACTTAGAGTGTCAAGATGCAATCCTTACCTTGAATCCTTACCAACTTATATAGATGGGGTAGCACCATGGACACCCACTAACAGGGGCCATGGAATTACGTCCCGACCACTAAAGCACGACCCTGAAATCCCACCTAGAGATTTCAAGAAATTATGCATTGACCACAGACCAATCATGTTCAATCAATCAAGTAATGTTTACCATACACAATATCTCATGCCAACCTTTACAACCCATTCTCATTCATAACCAAATACCGAATCCATACCAATTCATCCTTCCCAAACAATGAATATATATTTGTATTTCATATAAATATCATGTCTCCTTGATACCAACCATCTCATTTAAATCACATGCCAAGTTCATACCAACCCCATCATCCACAATCCATGAATCACATCACTCATGCATAATCATTTATCACATGCTTTTAATATAACAATTAGATTCAAGCCAGTAATAACCATTCAAGATCAGATAAACAACCAAACTACAATGATCTTGCGATAAAAACTGCTCTCCCTACAGAGCTCTGATTCAAGATCATAACGGTCAAAGTCAAAAGCTATGTGTTAAGGATCAACTGTTAAAATATCAGCTTGATCCAACGGTTAACGAAGTAGTAACTTTCATTTTACGAACAGTGTGCAGTGTTGTCAACAACACAAATTCAATGACCTTGCGATAAAAACTGCTCTCACTACAAAGCTCCGATTAAAGATCCTACCGGTCAAAGTTAAGAATTATGTGGTAAGGATCAGCTGTTAGAATTTCAGCTCGATCCAACGGTTAACGTAGTAGAAATCTACATTTTACGAAAAGTGTGCAGTGTAGAAACAGAGTAGCACCACATCAATCAAACATACTTGCACACCATACATTTTTATTCAACCAACAACCTCATTCAAGCATCACAACCATACAACAGACTAAAAATCGGCAAAATAACTTTAAAAACATAAACCCTAGCTTCCCTTACCTGGACAGAGCTAGTCAAAACGACCCCGACCCTTAAGCGAATGAGCAAGACAACTCCAAGAGCATATTTAAGAGCTAAAAATCTCAATACAGAGGAAGCACGAGATTATTACGAGGAACCCTAACGGGAAGCACAAAGATTAAACTAAAAGAGAAGAGTATGCATCGGAAGTAACTTACGTGAGTGAAAGAAATGGGTTGAACTCAGTTGAACTTGGATGAACCCCAAACCCTAGCAGAGGAACGTTACTGTTCTAAGAGAAATGAGGCTATTTTTCTGAAAGTGAGAAGAATGAAAATGTTTCAGCTGGTTTAAGGGCTTTGGTTCCTTATGGGTGAACCCTAGGCCCAACTTATTTGAGGCAATCCTTTAAAATAAAAGTAGTAAAGTAAGTGGGCCTTACACAATTTGTTATAAAAAAATTATTATCCACAGAAAATATTTAATATACTTAAGATAACAAACTGATATCAAAATTATTTTGGCGTAATATATAAATTGTATATCTCATAAGTTTATTTTCTCTTTTATGGCCTAAATCAACTTTGTATTCCAGATATTTACATTATAAACAATTAATCTTAGTTAAGTGTAACTTTGATTCTATAGTGATAAGAGTTGAAATTAAACAAACAAGTTTAAACATGCAAATTGACTTTTAGGTATTATTAGTTTAAACATCTATCCACTCAACCTTAGTAAACCATCCATATACACGACCTCTTTATCAAAGTCAATCTAAATACAAGCATCTATATAGTAAATTGGTAGAATAACGACCAACGACCTTCTAAATAAGATAAACAATTGATCATCATGACAAAAGCACCTCGTCTTGGAGGTTCTAACAAGACGTCCAACTGTTGGTTTTAACGAAAGGAAAAGGATTGTCTTCATTTGAACAATAAAAAGAAAGAACACTGAAGAGATGGATGCAGTACGAGCCAAAAATTCCCATTTAAAGAGAAGGTTAGAAGGAGGTGATACAGTAAAGACCTCGAACACTAGATCAAAATATGGAGAACCTCAAATAAAGACCTCGAAAGTCATTTGTATGCATACTCTTGATAAGCAACATTCAACTTCAAATATGGAGCTTTGTCAAAGACGTCACCTTTTCATGGAAGGGATTATGGAGACACAATATCCCACCAGGTGGAAGACCCCGACATTGGATTGACATGATGGCACATCTAATTTGAACGAATATTTGGACATATACAAAACTCAAATTAGTTTGTACACCTTTGAAGATGCAATATTATGTTAAGTCTTCCCTAACATTCTTAAAGGGAGTAACTCTTAGTTGTTTTACATGGTTGTCACCTTAGTTTATTGATTACTTTGATACCTTGGTGCCAAAGTTTGGTGCACAATTTGCTATAAGTCAATCTTATCATCTAACATCCATAAAACTTGTCAACATTCGACAGGAGAAGACTAAGTCTCTTAGGTCTTTCATGGAACATTTGGGCAAGATGGCGATAAAAATATGACGTTTGAGTCCGGATGTTGCCATGCACCAAATGGTGATTGGCTTGTAGCCTAGTCCCTTTTTGAATAGTTTATATAATAAGGCAACGACGAATCCAGACGAGTTGAGACAAAGAGCCACTAAATTCGTGCAGTTAGAAGAGCATCAAGAGTTCTATAATCAAGTGAGGAGTAACAATCTGATCGAAAGAAAAAATGATAACTTCATGAATGCAAATTTATGCCCTCATTTAACCTTTAATCTTGGCTTCTTAATTGGTTTTTGTGTTTAAAAGATTGTTTTTATGTTTTGTTATGATTAGGCTTATCGAGAATGTGATAAAAAAAATGTTAAAAGTGGCTTTTTAATTGTGTAAATGTTCTTTGGATATTCTAAGGTGTGTTGATGTAGTTGTAGCTAAGTGAAAGTGAGGAAATAAATTGATTAAAACATAATGACACATTAAGATTAAGCCAAAATTAGAAAACAATCAAACCCATGAGAAGCCAAACCAAACATCACATAAAGATAAAAAGAAAAGCATGAAAAAGTGGAGAAATGGGTTTTGTTGAAAATGTTGACAAAAAGAAGAAGATAAACATCATCCTTCAATAAGGAGTTTTGATAGTAATTAAAAAAATTTTGAAAATGGTTGGACAAAGCTTGATTTGATAGTAATTCAAAAAATTTTGAAAATGGTTAGACAAAACCAAACTTTTGTAAAGGGTGCGTCTATTGACAAACCTCTACTTTTTATTAGTGAAAATTATCCTTTCTGGAAAGTTAGGATGCAAATCTTTTTGGAGTCTATTGATAGAGGTATTTGGGATGCTATTTTAAATGGTCCTTTTGTTCCTACTATTACTGTTAATAATTTGCAGGAACCTAAGCCCTTTTCGCAATGGACTGCAAAAGAAAATAAAAGGGCTCAATATGATGTTAGGGCTAAAAATATAATATCATCTGGACTAACTCTTGATGAGTTTTATAGAATTTTAGTTTGTACAAGTGCCTAATAAATGTGGGAGATTTTAATAGTAACACATGAAGGAACATATGATGTTAAATGAGCAAGGAAAAAATCTCTCATCAAGGAGTACCAGATGTTTCAAATTCTACAAGGATAAACGATATATGATGTGCAAAATTTTTTAACTCATATTATCAATCATCTCTATGCGTTAGGTAAAACTTTCGACACTGATGAATTGAATATAAAAGGTGATGACCATCACAGAGTCACAAAATCTTGTAACAATGTCCATGGCGACTCTGTTCGAAAAGTTAAGGGAGCACGAGCTTGAACTGGGCAGATTAAACGAAGAAGAAGACCAGGGAAGAAAGAAAAATATTGCCTTTACGTCTGAAGTCGTGAAAAGCAAAAGCCCCAAAGAAGATGGTGATTTTGACGATGAAAATATGAGTCTCATGATAAAGAAGTTCACAAGTTTTATGAAGAGCAAAAATAGAGGACATCACAAAAGGTATAAAAATGAAAGTCAAAACTTTGTTTCAAATTATAATTGTTATGGATGTGGTGAAACAGGTCACGTAAAAGTGGACTACCCAAATGCGATAAAGGGTAAAGAGAATAAGGGCAAAAAGTTTTTCAAGAAAAAGAAATGGGAGGTTAACAATTCAAGTTCTTCTTCAAGCTCATCCTTTTCTTCAAGGTCATCCAACTCTAGTGAATCTAATAAGGAAACAAATATGTGTTTGATTGTTGACCATGACTCTTCTGATAGTGAGGTAAACTCTTGTAGTAATGACAATGATTATGATTTTTTGTATGATGCATTTCAACAACTACTTCATAAATCCAATAAATTAGATGTTGCTCATAAAAAATTAAAATCTGGTTTTAAGGATTTATAAAGTTTGAAAAATCTTTAGAAGAAGAAGAAATTTTGAAAAATAAAATTTCAATTTTAGAAAATGAAGAGACTGAAAATGTTGAGTGTGCATCTTGCAAGAGTTACATGTTTGATATAAATATTCTTGAAAAACAATTTAAAGGTACAACAAAGAATAAATATTTTGAAAGACCTACTTTTAAGAAAAAAAAAGGGTTCAAATAGAAATAAGCCAGCTCTCAAGAATAAAAATAAAAGAACTCCTGGATATGGATAGAAAAAGGAAAGTCTTATTCTGGGAATTTAAATTGTGTAACATACTTTTATTGTATGCAAAAGGGGTACAATTCAAATAAATGTAGAATCAAACATTTTGCTGTCCCTAATGGAAGATATGCTTGGGTTCCTATTTTAAAGTATCCTGTTTTTAACCTTATAGGACCCAAAATAAGTTTTTTGGACCACAATGTTATTGTTTTCTGTCTCGCAGGTTATTTCAAAATCAAGAAAGTCTTTTTGGATGTTCAAGAGCTAATATATTCTCCAAACTTTTGGTATCCTAGTAAGTTCTATGATCTTAAAGGGGTTTGAGAATATTAGATTTGTTTAAAGTAGTAAAAATCATTCATTTTAGTGTTTTTTGAAAAACTCTGCTGAGATAATGGATTATCTCAGGTGTTAATTTATTATCAGCAAATTTGGAAATTTCTGTTCTTAGGTATAAAAGAATAGTCGATTACCATTAGTCATAATAGATTATCATTTGAAGTTAAATACGAAAACTCAAATTTTTGACCATTTGAATGAGTTTTGGACTATTGGAATTCATAAATGAAATTTAGAAAAATTAAAGATCATTATTTTTAATCTTCTCTTATTTAAATAAACTCTTATTTTCTCTAAACTTTAAAGTCTCTCTTAGTTTTAGAGGGAGTCTTATATTTAGGGGGAGTATTTTTTTCTTGAAAGGGTTGTTTTTATCAAAATGGGGGGATATTACATGTAGGGGGAGTTTATCTCTTAATTTTTTTTAAAAGAGAGTTTAATTTTGTTAAGTTATCTGATTTAGGGGGAGTTGTCTAAAGAATTCATTTTTTATTATGATAAAAAAAGGGGAGATATATTTGTGTTGATATCTTGTAATAACTTGTTTTTAGGGGAAGATATATGTTGATTGATGTCTTGTAATACTTTGTGTTTTAAAAAGGGGGAGAAAAGTAATTTATCTCTCTTTTGGATTAATTATTCTTTTCTCTTAAGTTGTTTATTAAGAATAAGACATATCACAAGTGTTCAACAATTTTTTATCATCATAAAAAAAGAGGAGATTGTTGACAAAAAGAAGATGGACATCTTCCTTTAATAAGAAGTTTTGATGATGATGATGATGATGACTTATGAAGAAGAAGTATGGAAGAGTTAATGATGATGCATGGAAAAATGTTGAAGACTTAAAAGAATGCTTGGATTCAAGAGATACATTGAAGACTTAAGGGTTTAGGTCTTGTAATATGTGTAGATTATTTAAATTAGTTAAATTAGTATGTCAAGAGTTGAAAGAAAAAACTCAAGCAGTAGAGCACCAAGAGAATTTTATTTATTAGCAAAACTCACTAGAATAATCGATTATTCTTAGTGACAATCAATTATCTTAGTCGACATCTCGACCTTAGCTTCTTGGCCTCAACATCTTAGCCTGAACTTGTCAGCGTTAACATTTTAGCCTCAACTTGTCAACCTCGACTACTCAGCCTCAACTTCTTTGCCTCAACATCTTGGCCTCAACATGTCGACCTCAACTTCTCGGCCTAAGCTTTTTGAGCAAAACATCTCGGCCTTAACATCTCAACCTCAGCTTGTCAGCCTCAACATCTCAGCCTCAACTTCTTGGCCTTAGCTTGTCAGCATTGGTATCTTAGCCTCACCTTGTTAGCCTCGATAACTTGGCCTCAACATCTTGGTCTCAACATCTCGGCCTCAACATCTCAGCCTCAGCTTCTCGACCTCAACATCTTGGCCTCAACTTCTTGACCAAAACATCTCAACCTCAACATTTCGACCTTAACATCTTGGCCTTAACTTCTCAGCCTCGACATCTCAGCCTTAATGCCTCGGCCTGGTGTTGGTCGAGTACTTTGCATCATTTCAAGTTCCCAACCACTAATTAAGCGTCGTTGGTCGCGTACTTTACATCATTTCAAGTTCTCAACAACTAACCTAAGTGTCGTTGGTCGAGTACTTTACATCATTTCAAGTTCCCAGCCATTGATCTAAGTGCCACTACTCGAGTTCAGGCTACTAAAGTTTTCACATCACTCTGCTCCTTAAAGACTTGGGGCTATTATACTCACAATGTACATGGACAAAGGCATAAAAATTTTATTTACAACAACATTTATATGGCCGCTTATCGAGTACGACATATTCCAAGGTCGGGTTCCAGCTCAAGTCTTCACGTTGCTTTGCTCCTCAAGATTAAGGGTCTTATCGTATGTGGTTGTACCTCACCAAGGCCATGTACTATCCGTACCCGGCCATATCTCAACAAAGCCATTTACTATCCATACCCGACCATATCTCACCAAGGCCATGTACTATCCGTACCCAACCCTATCTCACTAAGGCCATGTACTATCCGTACCCAGCTATATCTCACCAAGTCCATGTACTATCCATACCCGACCATATCTCACCAAGGCCATGTGCTATTTGTACCCGACCTTATCTCACCATGGTCATGTACTATTTGCACTCGGCCATAGCCCTCCATATGACCGCTTACCAGGTTCCGATGTATCCAGTCGTAAGTTGTTTGCCCCACACATTTTGATTGTCGAACTCACACCTTTGCCAAGAAACCGACAACCGAGAATTGTAAACCAACAAAGGATTTTGGATAAATTTGCTTACTTTGAATGGACTTACAAGTGACTAAAATGGTATTTTGAGCCAAAAAAGCCCATCCTAGTGGAACCCACAGGGGAAACAGTATAAATTCCACATTACTTTAATGCATTCTTTAGGCATTGATTGTTCTCTAAAATTCGTGGACATCACTAGTGCTAACTTAAGCATTGGAGTGTCTTTTGCAAGTACCTTCCCCCCGCATTTTGGACGAGATTTGTTAGAGGCAAAGGGCAATTTCCTGAAGATCGGGTACTAGAAGACTTTTGAGGACTTGATAGAGTACAACTTGGTCTTGTAAGAACATAAAAATCATTTAAGACTTTTTCTTTTTGTGTTTTAAAATTCCTTAATTACTGATATTTATATTTAAAATAAAAATTTATATTAATAAAAGTAATTTATTGGGATTATTATAATTTAATAAAAAGTTTATCCGTCATATTTTTTATATAAAGTTTTTGAAAAGGAGAAAAATAAAGTTGTAAAGGAATAATAATCTATAATTGTCTTGTCTAAAAGTGTGTAATAGTGACTTTTGTCCATTAGATTTCATTTGCTTTGATAGAGCTTTTAACTTTTTTCTTATGATGTATGTACATTTACCTTTTTATAATAATACTTCTTTTTTTTTCTCTTTTCTTTGTTTAGTGCCTTTCTTTCATGTTTGGTGCTTTGCGTTTTGTGGTATCAAAAGCATGAAAAATCATCATGTATTTTGCTAAACAATCTTTTTCTTCTCTTCAGACCTTTCACGCGTGTTGCAATCAAGTTGGAGAATGAAATTTTTTTGGTTTAGAAGTGTTAGAAGTGGGCTTTAAGCCTAACTCAACCCTACAAGACCAGCTTGTAAAGTGAGATTTGCACCTCACTTATATATTATGAATTAGCCTTATCTCTAGTCGACGTGGGACTTCCAACACACCCCCTCACGCCGAGGTATATTCATCTCATGCGTGGACAAGAAATTAGTGGGTAGTCCGTTAGCGACCCGATATCGGGTAGAAGAGAATGTCCAAGAAAGTTCGCTAGGATAGGCTCTAACTTGGCTCTAATACCATGTTAGAAGTGGGCTTTAAGCCTAACTCAACCCCACAAAACCGGCTTGTAAGCTGAGGTTTTCACCTCACTTATATATTATGAATTAGCCTTATCTCTAGTCGATGTGGGACTTCCAACAAGAAGCAACAAGTTCTTAGTAGCATTAATCTTGTGTTTGGAATATGGAATTTAACAATTTCAAAAAATTGAAATACTTAGTAATTGGATTACGTGCAATTGAATTCTTTTCATTTCTTAAATCATTAGTTTGGATGAAATAATTGAAATATTTTAAATTTCAATTTTCTTGTTTGGATAAAATAATTTAATTTATATTTTACGGCGAACTCAACTCTACCTTTGAGTCTAACCTAACTTAGCTCAACCTTCAATTCGGTACAACTCGTCTTGACTTTTGGTTCAGTCAACCTTAAACCCGATTCGACTTTCGGCATGTCTTGGGCCAGCTTGACTTGATCTTTAAACCAACTCAACCTTTGGCCTAACTTGAGCTGGCCTAACTCAACCTTTGACTCGACCCACCTTGGCTCGACCTTCGTCTTATGCCAACCCGGCTCGACCTTTGGCTCAAGCTAGCCCGGTTCAACCTTCAACTTCGGTTAGTCCGGTTCGACTCAATTATCGATTCAGATCGACCCAACTTGACCTTCAGTTCGGGTTGGCCATGCTCGACCTTCTGTTCAGCCCGACCCAACCTAGGCCGATCTGGCTCAACCTTTGGGCCGTCTCGGTCAACGTTCAGGCCAACTTGGTTCGACCTTCTGTTAGACCTGACTTAACCTTTAGGACCTGTAAACGTTTTTATTCTAACCAATGAGCAATTTCAAAACTTGGGGATTTTCAATTTCCTTCTTTTTTGTGTGAATTTCCAATTCTACTATTTTAGTTATTTGAAATACCTTCTTAAAATTCCTTAATTCAATTTCTTTTTAATTTTCTCATCCAAACATGTCATTTTACTTGAAAGGATTTCAAATTCTTCAAATAAATGAATTACTCTCTTAAATTTTCTCATCCAAACACACCATAAGGGTTTTAAATTGGAGCAATTTCTTACAAGTCTTGTGTTCCATAACAATTTTCTACTTTAGATGATGCGTCAACCATTTTATCAACCTTGATTATGATGTTGAACAAGATCGATTGTTGCTTTCATGGCTTTTGGTCTCAATGTCTTCTATGATCTTGACGATGGTGGTTGGCTTGGAGACGCCATCTTAGTTTGGAAACGTTTGGACGTTCCCTATATTCTCATACTCATGTTGTGATCAAGAAATTAAAGATCCAATTACGTTTGATAAAGAAAGAAAATGGGATTACAAATTATCTACTTGAGATTAAAAAGATTATTGGTTTTGTGGTTGCGATTAGTGTTCACACTTGTTCAGAAGATCATATAGGTACTATTCTTGACGGATTACCGAAAGAACTTAATGGATTCGCTACTTCAATAATTTCTCGTGTTCGTCTGTGTGTATTACAGCCCAAGTGCCATGATTCGATTGTGACCCGGTCCACTTGGCCTCCGCCACGGGATAATTGATGCCACATGCAACAATCTCTCCCTTAGTAATTGTCCTACTAGGAATCCCACTTTGATTGTGACTTGGCCCACCTGGCCTCCACCACGAGACAATTGTGCAACTCGCAACAATCTCCCTCTTAACAATTGCCCACTAGGAATCAAACTAGTAACCTTGGCTTTGATACCAATTGTTAGGATCGAGCGCTTACCACTAGGCTAAAAGTTATAGCCATTAGCCAGGGCGTAACTCTTTTTACTTAAGAGTGTAACAACCCAAGCTGCACGATTCGATTGTGATCTGACCCACTTAGCCTCCGCCACAGGCAATTGATGCCACATGCAACACTTGATGTCTCTCGTCACATCACATATGACCATTCTAATGTGTCAATCATGAGTCCCTAAACTAGTTTTGACAAAGTGCACATTGGCAATGGTACAAGCTTAAAAATTCATCATATTGGTACTACAAATTTATTTTGTTCTAGGTTTTCTAAACTTGTCATTCTAAACGATTTTTTGCATTTTTCTTTTATATCTAAAACTTCACTTAATGTATCTCACATTATTAGGGATAATGGTGTGGTCTTTGAATTTTATCCTGATTTTTGTACTATAAAAACTCAAAGCACCAAGGACATTGTTCTTTAAGCATAATTTAGAAATAGTTTATATATATTTTTTCTTTTGTGCAAATATTTTCTTTTACCTTAGTTTTATATACTCAAAGGAATTTTACTCTCCCTACATTCATATTTGGCATTTCAGACCGGGCCATCCATCTTATAAAAATTTGAAACTAACATCAAAGAATAGTTATATTACTTGTAATACTTTTTATACTCAATTTTTTTTAGGCTTAAATAGTAGTTTGGTCCTAGTTTTCGTTCGGTTTTTTCAATGTGGTCCTACTCTTGATTTTTTTTTTTCAATTTGGTCCTAATATTGGTAAATTTTTTTCAATTTGGTCCTTTTCGCTAACACTGTTAAAATAGTTAATGGATGTGAACAGTAACCGCCACGTGCCATTTTGTGGTTTTTTTGATTTTTTTTAATTTTTTTAAATTTTGTTTTATTTTAAAAAACATGTACACGTGTCAAACTCATATCATGCCACGTGTCATTTTTCAGATTTTTTAATTTTTTTAATTTTTTTTAAATTTATTTTTTTATTTAAAAAAAAATTCACGTGTCAAGCTAATATCATGCCACGTGTAAGAGTCAGTTTTTTATATTCAATTTGGTCCCAATATTCGTTAATTGTTTTCAATTTGGTCCTAATTTTTTTTTTTAAATTTAACAATTTTGTTCATCCCCAAATTGAGACAAAATTTAATATGTATATATTAAAATGAATATTTTTGTTAAATATTTTTAATTTAGAATTAGAGTTAGTTTAAAATTAAAACGAAAAAAAGCAATAACACCATTAATTTAAAATTTTAAGAGGTTAAAAATATTTAATTTTAAACTAACTCTAATTTTAAATTAAAAATATTTAATAAAAATATGTATTTTAATAAGAATATCCATATAACATTTATATACAAATTATATTTTGTCTTTGGAGAGAAACAAAAATACTAAATTAAAAAAAAATTAGGACCAAATTGAAAACAAATAACGAATACTATGACCAAATTGAATATAAAAATCTGATTCTGACACGTGACATGATATTAGCTTGACACCTGTACATTTTTTTAAATAAAAAAATTTAAAAAAATTTAAAAAAAGTTAAAAAAAAAACAAAAAAAAAACAACAAAATGACACGTGGCGATTACTATTCACATCCGTTAACTATTTTAACGGTGTTAGCGAAAAGGACAAAATTGAAAAAATTTACTAATATTAGGACCAAATTAAAAAAAAAAACCAAGAGTAGGACCACGTTAAAAAAACCGAACGAAAACTAGGACCAAACTACTATTTAAGCCTTTTTTTCTACATCATGTTGTATGGTTAAAGACATCAATTACCTTGTTTACATTGATATTTGGGGTCCATCCATTGTTGTTACTTCTACGAGTGCTAGATATTACAGTGTTTCTTGATGTTTTTTTCTATGTATGTGATTTATATGTTAAATGCTAAATTTGAAGACTTTAATTCTTTCTCCCATTTTAAATATGCTATTGAACTAAAGGTCAATACTAAAATTGAGACTTTACATTGTAATAATGCTAAATAAATGCTAAATAATTTTTAAAATTTACTAAATATCTCGCTGAACATGGTACTCAACATCATGTTACATGTCCCCATACTAAAAAAAAGTGTAGTTCTAAATGGAAACGTAGACATGTTACTAAAATTGGCTTATCTTTACTTGTTAATGTTTTTTCCCTCTCTTTTTTGGGGTGATGCTTTTCTCACTACCACCAATCTTATAATTATTTTACCTACGCCTGTTTACATAATGTCAATTTGCATGAGAAACTATTTCATAAATTACCATAATATGATTTTATTCGCATATTTGGGTGTGCTTGTTATCCTCTACTTAAACCCTATATAATAAACATAAATTGGATTTTAGAACTCACCAGTGTTTGTGCTCAAGCTATGCAACTCAACAAAAAGATTACAAATGTTAATCTCCTTATGGAAAATTGCATACTTCTATACATGTTCAATTTCATGAAAACCTTTTTCCATATAAATTGCAATCCTATCCTTTTTAATTGTGGTCTAACAATACTTCTCTATTCCTAATTCTTCTTTTGCTCTTGTTCCTTTAATTGTTGTTCATGTACCTGATTCCAATACTCATCATACTAGAGCACAACTAATGGTTGCTTCTGATTCAGATATCATTGAACCTGATTCCACGACTCCTAATATGGATGCACAACGATTGGGTGTGTAAGACCCGATAAAATTAAATAGTTAATTAAATAATTATTTAATAAATGCGGGTAATAGAAGCCTTTAAGGCATTTAATGCGGAGTGCTATGATGTGGAAAAGTACTAGCTCAAATGGTTGAGAGTACTTTGATTGTGTGAGAAGACTTGGGTTCAAGTCTTATGTATGCCAATTGTATGTTAGGAATTGTATGATAATTCCTATAATTTTAGGATTTCATTATCACGTCTCACATTCAAATATATATGTATATATATATATACATATATATACATATATATATACATATATATAATTTTCTTTTGGTATGAAGATGAAGGGGTAGAAAAACCCCAGCTGTAATAAGGGCAGCCTTGTGAGAACTAAATTTTGGAGTGCCAAAGGGAGGCTGTTGGAGTATCCTAAGGAAAAGAGCTAAAAGACCATTAGGAGCGAGGATTACTAGGTAAGGGGAGCTGTCTTTTACGCTTTTATTTTGTGTTTGAATAACTGTGCAATGCCATGAGACAATGTATGATTTACCCACGCTGTTTCTGCACTATTTTGAGGGTTTCTGGGTTTTTCCCAGAAACCACTTGGCAGCTCAACCCCTGCCGCCAGGCGACACTTCAGAGGTTAATGTTGTTCTTGTTTTTGGCATGAACCGCCTGGCGGCGATGAGTATCTGCCAGGCGGCGCAACGTGGTTCATGTTCTTTTTTATTGTTTTGATGGTGGTTATGCGAAATGCCAATTGATTTCTGGAATTCGATGTGTGTATTCGCCATTGGGTGCTTTGCTGATTTGAAACTAATTTAAAATTGGGTTGTGGTAGTGTTTTTAGAAACACACGTGCATGATAAATCATGATCATATGGGCAAGGGTGGAATGAAATGAAAATTGGATTGATTCGAAAGAGGAAAAGATCAAGAAAATCTTATGAATTGAATTAAGAACAGGAAGTTAGTCTGTTATATTATGAATTGTCGCATTTTGGTGTGTTTAGCGTTAGGGATGGATACTAGTTATGGCCTGTCATACTCGCATGTGTGGAGAAGCCTTGGTTTAGGCTGGTTCTGGTGTACCGCCTGGTGACCCTAGGCTTGCTGCCAGGCGATGGCAAGGTATAGGCGTTGTTTTGCGATTTCAGGTAGAGAAAAATGAGGGAGGAACCTTGGTGAGTGAGAGGTTTTTGGAATTTAATTGGTAACATTGAAAGGGGCAATATATTGTGGTAAATAAGTATGTGAATGGTAATGGGTTGAAAGTAGGACTAGGTTGTGGTGTGTGGTAGGAATGTTAAGGAAAGAAAGGGATAATGTTAATCCTAAATAAAAGTTTTAGGTGTCAAATCCTCAACGACTATCAATTCAATAACTATACAAAGGATGAGAAGCTAAATAAGAAAAAGAATGAATGAAGAACAATAGAAACAAGTGTTGAACCTACGAGAGTCATTTTTGTTTAGTAAAGAGAATAGAAAGCAAAAGCATTCGAATATTATTCACAAAGTGAAGTTATACTATGTGCATTTTGATTGTACTCTCTTACTTTGAAAGATTTTCTTGTCATTTCAATTGAGAGTTCTTAACTCTATGGAGAGGTTGAGAAGGTAACACTTGGAGAAGTTGATACTCGATGTATTTGTGCTAGTCAAGAGTATTGATTAGTGGAATGTCTTAAGCAGATTTCTTAAGAGACTGAACATAGCCTTACTAATGGGGTGAACCAGTATAAATTTTGTGTTATCTCTTCCTTACTCTCTTCCTTTAATTATCTGTTCGAAAAAAAAAATGTTTGATTTTATCTATAGGCTCTATTCAATCCCCTCCCTCTTCGAGAGCCACCTTGCACCAAAACTACTCTTACTCATCTTGGTTTTTGTCCTATAAAAAGTGATAATTCTTTGTTTGTCAAAATTATTTCCACGTACACTATTTTCATTTTATTGGAATTTCTAAAGCTAAAATTACATCTTTAACTTTTGTTTTGCATGATAAATTTAGTTTTAAGCATATGGGTTCTCTTAATTATTTCTTAGGCTTTGAGGTTTTACATACACCTTATAGAGGACTACTCTCTCAAAAATAATATATTCGGGATATAGTACATCAGAAAAGATGAATGATTTTAAGCCTTAACCCACTCCTATGGTTTATGGTTTAAAGCTCATTGATGAGTCATTATTTTCCTTCATTCCACTAGCCTTTGTGTACCCATTTGATAGTTGTTCAGTGCTTAATTGTTGTTCTTAGTGCATTTTTTTCTGTTGGGCTTTATTGGGCCATTGTTCCGAAATTGGGTTAATTTCACATAATTTGGTCTAATTTTCGTTTTTAATTATTTTTAAGTATTTGGGTGAAGAAATTTTGGAGCTTGGACATTTATCTTAAGGTCAAGAGAGAGTTGCCATGTGATTTCCACATCATTGCCACATCTGCGCCATGTCAGTCAGTCTGTCCACGTCATTGGGCCAGCATATTCAGCCCATAGTGGAATTTTTGTAATTATGAGTGGCAGAATGACATTTTTGTAATTCTGAGTAGCAGATTTGATGTGACCACGTTTTCTTAAGGATTTCTAGCATGGCACCCACTTCTTCTTCTTCCCCCAGTTCGTTTTTACGTTTTGGAGAGCACCCATTGTTAGGGTTCATGCTTTTTGTTGATTCTTCCACAAATTGGAGCAATTAGTAAAGTTTTCTACACATTATCTCTTTAAATTTACGTTTTATGTCTTATTTTCTCCTCTTAACTATGCATTTCAGTTCGTATTTTGTTGTGGATTCGAATTCTATGGCCAACTAACTTTCGTATGCATTGATTCCTTGCAAAGAATGAAATGAAACCTTGAGATTAATGTTTTGTTTGGTGGGTTTTGTTATTTTTTTTGTTGTGGATCTGCGTTTGCGTTTTAATTGAAGAACCCAATTCGGTTTTGCTTAATTTTCAGAGTGGGAAATTCGTTTTAGTTGATTTTCATGCTTAATGAACTATGACAAATTCATGAACGCTTGTATTGCTTGATTGCATGTTGAATTCGTGCTTAACCTCCGCTTAGTTGTTTAACAGTGAGTTCATAAGGAAAAACGAAACCAATTCAGTTTGTAATCTATGATGGGTGGAATTTCATTCCAAGCAAGAAATCACTGCTGTTTTCGTGGCTGTTTAATTAAAATTGCAATTACATTTTATTGTTGTGTTGAATTTCTGGAATCTGTCAACCCCCCTTTTGGTGTTGTGTTTGAATTTGGAAATTGAGCTTTGGATGAAAATATTGGTCGTTGGGAGACGACTTGGTTCAAGTTTCACATACTGCATTTAGTCTGTTTTATTTGATCGGGTATGACCTTGATCAAATTTGGTGCCATTGCCGGGGGCAAATGTTTTCGTTCATAGTATTTCAAGTGTTGAGTTTAGTTGTGTTTTGTGTGTGTGTGTGTGGTTTCGTAAATTGTGGGATTAAGTGTGTTTGATGTTTTGATAAGTCATGTGTGAATGTTAATTGTGATGTTATAGTTTTGTTCAGTGCCTGTTTCCATTCTAGTGGTGCTTCCGTGAGTGTGTGCGTGTTATAGTATAGCGGCGCATGAATAGTGTCATCTAAAGTAGTGAATAGTGCATGAATAGTATCGAATTCTGACATTTAACTTGTGAAATTTTGTTATAGTAGCTACGTTGCTTGTTTTGATTTGAATTTTTTTCTCCCCACTTCTAAGACCTTGAACTTGATGGGAAAAATGATTGGAGCAGCTAGTATGGTGTGATTTGTGAGATTCAAAAAAATTTTGGACTGATTTTCAATCAAACTTTAGAGGACCATAACTTTTGCTATGGTTATCAGAATCAGAATTATTTTATATGCATTTAGGGTGGTTATCAAACTCAGATTCTCCAGAAAATGCCGATTTCTATGTTTCATCAATGTTTTTTGTGATTTTTCTTCATTTTCTCCACTTTTGAAAATTTTTAAAAATACTTACACTTTGATTTTTGAGCTGATTTTTTTTGTGGTACTGTTTGGTCACTCAAGGGACAATCCTACCAATTTTCAAGTCATTTGGAGTTCGTTTGAGTATACTTTTAGTTTTACCCTATGTTATGTCGATACCACTAGAATTAATGTATTTTGGTGCATGACTAGGGGAAATCCAAGTGACTTACAACCCATTGACCCTGAGATTGATAGGACCTTCCACAGAGGACTTAGACATCTTAGGAATCTTTCTTTGCATGCTGACTATTTTGTGTCCTTTCCTGATTCTTCTGATTCTCCTCATTCTCATGACACTCATCATTCTGTGCATTCTTTGCATTCTGAGCATACTATGCATTCTGATCGTTTTGATTTTCATACTGATAACATGGCTCAATCTCTACCTCACGAGAGGACAACGAGTGAGCTTATTGCACCAGAGTTCACTTATGGCAGTTTATGCATTCAATATCCTGAGGAGGAAATTCCTTATGTTTTAAAAACTGGATTAATACACTTGTTGCCAAAGTTTCATGGCCTTGTAGGTGAGGACCCGTACAAACACTTGAAACAGTTCCATGTTGTGTGTTCCACCACGAAGCCTGTAGATGTCCAAGAAGACCATGTCTACTTGAAAGGTTTTCCTCATTCCTTGGAGGGCAATGCAAAAGACTGACTGTACTACCTTGCACCCAGATCCATCACGAGTTGGGATGACTTGAAGAGATTGTTCCTGGCCAAATTCTTCCATGCTTCCAGGATAACAGCCATAAGGAAGGAAATTTCTGGCATCAAGCAACAGTCTAGGGAGAGCCTCTACGAATACTGGGAGAGGTTCAAGAATCTTTGTTCAAGTTGCCCCTACCATCAAATCTCTAAACATCCCCTTCTATAATATTTTTATGAAGGCTTGCACCATATGGATAGAAACATGATTGATGTCGCAAGTGGTGGCGCTCTTGGTAACATGAACCCAACTGCAGCTAGGCAACTAATCGAGAACATGGCTTCCAATTCTCAGCAATTTGGTACAAAGAGTGATGCCATAGTTGTTAGAGGAATTCATGATGTAGGGGCAGCTGAATACACCAAGAAGTTGGAGACCAAGATTGATGCTCTTACCACAATGGTCAACCAACATGCTTCCAATCAGAGAACTCCAGTTGCAAGAGTTTGTGGCCTTTGTACATCCGTTGATCATTTCACAAACTCTTGCCTAGCATTGCAACAACAGGCTACTTCTACTACACCCGTGGATATTCCTCAAGCCTATACATCTAATATTTTCAACAACAATAGGCCCCAACACTAGCAATAAAACCATGATTTGTCAACAAATAGATACAATCCAAGATGGAGGAATCACCCTAATCTGAGATGGGAAACCAAGGCAACCAACAACAGCAAAACCAATAGTTTCAAAACATGCAGCCACTTCCTCAACAAAGAGTTGCGCCTACACAAGTTGCTCATGTTCCACCTGTACCCACACTAGCTCCTGTTGCACCTGCACCTTCTTCTACTTCATTGGAGAAGTTGGTCAGAATGATGACACTTCAGAATATGCAATTCCAGCAAGAGATTAGATCCTCAATCTAGACTTTGACAAATCAAATGGGGCAGATGGCTACGCAACTTAATCAAGCATAGGCTCAAAATTTTGACAAGTTATCATCACAGACGGTGGAGAATCCGTGAAATGTGAGTGCCATCACATTGAGATTTGGGAAGAGGATTGAAGTTTCCACTACTCAGCTCACACCTGAAAAGGAAGACGACCCTGCCACACTTCAGAGAAAGCGTGATGCTCATGCAGCCAGTCCTTCCACATCTAGTGTGACTCCTACGCCTTCCATCTATACTGCTGCACCTTCCATCCCTCTTCCTTTCCCTTCAAGAGCCATTCCAAGCAAAAAGATGAAAGAGGTTGACAGGGAGATCTTAAAAACATTCAGGAAGATGGAGGTGAACATACCTCTGTTGGATGCCATTAAACAGAATCCCAGATATACAAAGTTCTTGAAGGAGTTGTGTACGCACAAGAGGAGGCTGAAGGGCAATGAGAGGATCATCATGGGGAGAAACGTATCTACACTAATAGGTAAATATGTTCCTCAAATCCCTGAGAAGTGTAAAGACCTAGGTACATTTTGTGTTCCCTGCATTATTGGTAATAATAAGTTTGAGAATGCTATGCTTGATTAGGGTGCTTCGATTAATGTCATGCCTTTGTCTATTTTCCATTCTCTGTCTCATGGACCATTGCAACCGATGGGTGTAGTCATTCAATTGGCAAATAAAAGTGTTGCCCACCTTGCCGGTTTCATTGAGGATGTCTTGGTTCGGGTTGGTGAACTGATTTTTCCTGTTGATTTTAACATTCTTGATATGGAAGAGAGATTTTCCCGTGGTTCTGCCCCACTAATTTTACGGAGACCATTTCTAAAGATAACTCGAACCAAGATTGATGTGCATGCTGACATTTTATCAATGGAGTTTGATGACATTGTGGTGCATTTTAATATTATGGATTCCATGAAACATCCTTCTGAGGATCACTCTGTCTTTCACGTTGATATCATTGATCATGTTATTGATGAACATATTTATGATTTCCAACCTTTTCATTGTGTCAGCACCCAATTTCGTCTAAGCGAATAACATTATTTTAAAAAAAATAAAAAATAAAAATAAAAATAATAAAATAAAATGAAATGAAATGAAATAAATAAAATAATAATATAATATAATATAATATAATATAATATAAAATAAAATTATATATATATATATATATATATATAATATTTAAAAAAAAAAGTTAAAAAAAAAAATATATATATATATATATATATATATATATTCAAAAATAAGTGTTAAATAAAAAAGGATTAAAATAAATTGTTAAAAAAAATATAATAATAAAAGTTTTTTAATTTATGTTTTTTAAGCGTTGAGTAAAATAATTTTTGTTTTTTATATAATAAAAAAAAAATTTCGTTTTTAATTAATTAATAAATTCACAAATTAAAAATTAAAATTGAAAATAAAAGTTGTTTGCAGGATTAGAGGGAACGATTTCTTTTTCTATCTCAACTTCTACTTCAACTGCTATTCATGACTTCATTGGCACAAAGTGGACAGATCGTGAAAAAAAAACTGAAACCAACATTCATATACACGGTTTTGTCTTGTTCTCATTTTTTTTCCAGAGGCATTTTTTTTTTCATTTAGGGGATACTTTTCATTTCACGAAACAGAAGCTATAAACTTTTTCTACTCTCGTTCACGCTACAAACAACAAGAAAGAGGAAAAGAATGGAGCAGTGATAGAAACAAAAGTGCAACAAAGAATATAAAGAACAACATTCAGAATCAAGAACAAAGGATAACAGTGATAGAAAAACAAAGCTAAGACATTAAATAAGGTACGCAATCTTCAGTCTTCAATTTTTTATACGATGCTCTACTCATTCTATTTATTGTTATGCGGTAATGGTATGAATTGTGAATCCCTTCATCTGATGCTGCCTAAAATTTTTAATCAGTGAATTAAAACTGGAAAATTGAAAATAAAAGAGAATTGAGTTTAAATAATCTGAAATAGAAGGGAAATAGAAAGGGTT
>Ga0214545_1001351_pt1 | contig 45423 bp, 20 predicted proteins | sample CNSS4metaG_FD_160064 | JGI IMG/M metagenome (GOLD analysis project Ga0214545, IMG submission 160064) | Root nodule microbial communities from cowpea collected in UCLA plant growth center, Los Angeles, California, USA - CNSS4 | ecosystem: Host-associated > Plants > Roots > Nodule | place: USA... | reverse complement strand
AGTTAAAATAAATGCAAAAAGTATAATTAATATATTCTTTAAATATCAATTTAAAAGTGGTAAATAGAAACAAAACAAAATACCTTAAATCCCATGCAAAACAATTAATACTACAAAAAAAAAAAATTGTTAAAAGAATGTAAAGGTATAATAGTTCAAGTAAATGCAAATTGAATAACTCGGAGACAAAATAAGCACTTGAGTACTTGAGTAACTCAAAAGAAAAGAAAAAGGTAATTTGTTGTATACGTTAAACTTGCATTTTTTAAAAGGACTTGTATTCAAACTCCAACTATTAATTTGATATTAATATTTTGAACTTTAAATATTAATTTTAAATATATATATATATATATATAATAAATATTATTGAAAGACAAAATATATTTCTAACAAAAAAATATAATAATAATTAAAATAAATGCAAATTGTATAGCATTAATATATTTGAGCTTTAAATATCAATTTAAAAATACTATATAGAAACAAAATAAAATACTTTAAATTCCGTGCAAAACCATTAATACTATAAAAAGAATGAAAAGATAACAGTTTAAATAAATGTAAATTGAATAACTCGAGATAAAATAAATAGTAATCAATAGTCTGCATGATAATACTAGAAAAAGAATGAAAAAGTAATACTTGAAATAAATGTAAATTGAGTAACTCAAGGTAAAATAAATAGTAGTCAATAGTGTACATAAATTCATTTGGAGTTACTCTGACTTTCCGAAAAAAGTTAAAGACAAATGTTTCATAAGGTGCAAAAAGTTAAAACAATTATTTCCTTTTTAGCTACTATATAAGAATGAAGAGCAATACACATTCCATCACAAATTCTGAACCAGGAGAATGAACAACACAATGGTGGAAGAGGAAGAGAAAGAGAAGGAAGAGGAAGTGATACCCCTTCTCACCCCATTCAAGATGGGAAAATTCAATCTTTCTCACAGGTAAATTAGCATCATTCTTACCTTCACCACATGTATCGTTTCTGTGTATCTGTAGTTTTGATTTGTGTGTTCCATGGTGCAGGATTGTTCTGGCGCCATTAACAAGAACAAGATCTTACAACTTCGTTGCTCAGCCTCATGCTGCTCTCTACTATTCTCAACGAACAACAAAGGGTGGACTCTTGATTGGAGAAGCCTCAGGGGTGTCAGAAACTGCACAAGGGTAATCAAATCTTCATTTTTTCTGCATTTTTTCTGTATTTTACTCTACGGAATTAGTGATTCCCAATAATATCATAAACTAGATATCTCGTTGGAAGTCTCACATTGATTAGAGATAAGATCAATTCATAGTATATAAGTGTGTTACAATCCTCACTTTAGAAGTCGGTGAGAATGAGTTAGACTTAAAACACACTTATACATCCTATTTTACCCGCTATTAGATCTATCCTAGTGAAATTTTTTGGACATTCTGTTCCACACCGTTACATTTTTTTCCTTGTGAAAGGTACCCAAACACACCAGGCATTTGGACAAGAGACCAAGTGGAAGCATGGAAACCAATTGTGAGAGCTGTTCACGAGAAAGGGGGTATATTCTTTTGCCAGCTTTGGCATGCTGGAAGAGTCTCCAACTATGGTATTTGTCTTTTGTATTTATTTACTTATGGCTCTGCAAAGTGCTAAACATTTACTTCACAATGCTATAATACATCATGGAGTCTCAGTGAACTTTCATTTCATTTTCAACCTTGACACTAATGATGGAAGCACACTTAACTTTTTTTCTGTGCATTGGGAAAATGATGTCATAAACACTGATTGTGTATAGTGAACAGTGTATCAGCCAAATGGAAAACCCCCAATTTCAAGCACAAACAAGGCCATTGAAGGTAGCAGCACCAAATACCCCTCTCCACATCGTCTCAGAACAGATGAAATACCTACAATTGTCGATGACTTTAGAATGGCAGCAAAAAATGCTATAGAAGCTGGTACCAACCTTTTTACTTAACAGTTTCTTCTTCTTCTACTCTTAGTTTTTCATTCAAAAGGTATCTTCCCATTATTTGCATGCACACTGATTAATGAGATAATGTGTGAAAACTGATAAATTTATTCAGGCTTTGATGGAGTGGAGATACATGGAGCCAATGGATACTTACTTGATCAGTTCCTGAAAGACCATGTGAACGACAGAGATGATGAATTCGGAGGTAGTTTAGAGAATCGATGTCGATTTCCATTGATGGTCGTGAAGGCAATAATTGATGAGATTGGATCAGAGAAAGTTGGTGTTAGACTCTCCCCTTTTGCTAACTACTGTGATTGCAAAGACTCTGATCCTCAAGCACTTGGGATTTACATGGCTCAATCCTTAAGAAAATTGGACATTCTTTATTGTCATGTCATTGAACCCAGAATGGTTACAATGTTTGAGAAGTGTGAGACCAATGTGTCATTGTTGCCTATTAGAAAGGCCTTTGGTGGAACCTTTATTGTGGCTGGAGGTTACAGTCGGAGTGGTGGAAACAAAGTGGTTGCAGACGGTGGTGCCGATTTGGTGGCTTATGGACGCTTGTTTTTGGCTAATCCAGATCTACCTATGAGATTTGAGGTTGATGCTGAATTGAACAAGCCTGATAGAAGCACTTTTTACACCAGTGATCCTGTAGTTGGATATACAGATTATCCTTTTCTTCAACATGATCACTGAAACAACCTATCACATTTTAATTAAATGTGTCTACATGCAATAAAGAACTGTGTTATGAACGTTTTGTCTGTTACAATATGTGAAAATGGCCTACACCAATTTCTCATTCAACTGGTTATGAATTTTTTGTCTGATACATGTTAAAAGTAAAGCAAAAATTTAGATATTCAACATATTTTGAGATAGATGGGGTGAAAGGAAGAAATAGAAAGAAAATGTGATGAATTATGCAATCACATTTTTCTTAAGAATTTAAACATTTTATAGTAAATTATTATCATTAAATTAACCAACTGTTTTAAACTACTTTAACATAGTTATTGATTTATAATTTTTTTTTTCGTATTTATGAGTAAAATGAAATTTTACTATTATAGATTGTATTGCTCATTTGGTATCTAACTTTAGTAAATATAAACCTAACTATATAGAAAGACATCCATAATATTTGATGTGCATATTTTATGTTAACTATAAGCACACGTGCTGGTGCATGATTATTTACTTTTTTTTACAATAAAAATTAATAAAATTATAGTTATTAAAATAAATATAAATATTTTATAAAACTCAATTATAAATAATTTATTTATTATTAGATAATTTTTAATTTAAAAGAACAGTACAATTTTATAAAAAAATAATTACATTATTAAAAAATAGTAGATTTAAAGAATTAGTTAAATTTGAATTAAATGATAACTTAAAAATAAAAGAAAAAAATGACACCAAAAAGGAATCCTCAATATAGATTAATCTTTAACATGACAAAAACACTGTATATTATTTTTCAAACACCACCGATAAATAAAATAATACTAATAAGTTCTTGTTATTTCTTTGTCAACTATAAGAAAATATATTTAAGCATAATAATACACCTCATTTAGTACTAATACTTTCCTGGTTATTTCTTTGTCAACTGTAAGAAAATATATATGTAAGCATAATAATACTCCTCATTTCTTTTTATTTTCAATTCCAAATCTGAAATCACCACCACCTCATTTTTATTTTCAATTCAAGATCTGAAATCACCGCCAGTGATATAAAACATTTATTACATCAGAAGGTTATAAAATGCATATTTATCACGTTATAATATAATTATAGATTTCAAATTAATAAATAATTAAATGATAAACAAATAAAAAGTGATATAAAAAATAAAATAAAATATATTAAACATTAGAAATATTTTAACCATTTGATAAAATTAAATTTTAAAATTAAATCGGAATAAATTTCCAAAGAAAATAATCCCTATACACCTTCTGTAATACCCCTTTTTCACTTTCTCTCTATTAGAAATAAAAGCCACTGTACCCATCTTTCTCACTTTTCTCATCTTCTCTGCTGCCCAAACTCTCTTTTCCAACCTCTCTTCTCAAGTTCTGCTATCTCATTGTTTGTCTCTTGCGTGCTCAGATTCAGGAAGGACCAGCTCAACAGGACCCCTAGCAGCTTCCTCTCTCGGCTTTCATTCTCCTAGGTAGGTTCCATCTTCACTTTGATTCAATTCCAACCAGAATTCACTAGTTAACCTCTGCATTTTGATTCTGACCGTGTAATTCTTCCTTCTCCATGTCGTGGTGATGGATTCTCTTAGGTTAAACTGTAAATTCTGCTCTCTCGTAATTTGCTTGATTCCACCAAATTGAATCCTTGGCAAAAAGGTAAGGGAAGCTGACTTTTCGCCCAATTTTCGTGTGAAATGTGTTCATGAGTGATTAAATTGCTTGATTATGTGTTTAATTCGTGTTTGAAACTGCCTGTATGTGAAATTGAGTGTTGGATGATTTTGAGCGAGTCTGCATGTGAAGAACAGATGAGATTTCCTGGTAGTTTCGCCCAGGCGAGCAGCTCTCGCCTAAGCGAAAATACCAGAAAATTGCCTCTGTCACTGCGTGAAGTCTCGCCTAGGCGATCTGGAGTCGCCTAAGCGAGATAACTTCTCGTCTAGGCGAGCCAGTTTAGCCTGAGGGAGAGTTCGCCCATGATTTTTAATTTGCCATTGTAAGAGGTCTCGCCCAGGAGAGAGTAGCTCGCCTAAGCAAGACAACTCTCTAGCTTAGGCGAGACCCTCTAGCCTAAGCGAGATTTCCTGCAGAAGTTGAGCTCTTTCTTTGTTTTTGATTAAATGATGTTGTATTAATTAGATTCATGTGATAATGGCGAGTCTGGTATGTGATCCTTATGCATAATAGTCAGTGTGATGGAATTGAGTGTGAAATTGGCCTTTATGATAGTATGTTGGAGTTAGGATTTCAAGGGAAATTCTAAGGAAGGTGGTTTTGTAAATGTAAGGACACGAGGACTCATATCAGTGGCATCCTGACGCTCCTAATAACCATTAAGACTCATATAGAGTATAATAGATTATGTCAGGGGAGTAGGAGGAGGTCCTAGTCTATGGACCCGATCCGTCATAGATGTGAAGGGGCTTACCTTGGGAGTGGTTGGGTGAATACCCCTTGTGCCTAAAACTCTGCAGAGTTTGGGAACTGTTACAAGTGCAAGCCACTGAGAGCTCCAATGTCACTTACATAATCCGGATATCGAGTCTAAAATGGTGATATGGTGTTATGGTTGTGATGAAATTGGATGATTTCTAAACACTGTGTGATTAACTCTGATTAATGCCTAACTATCAAAATTGCATGATTTATTCTTGGTTCAAGTTAGCTTACCCTTCTTGCATGTTGTGTGTTCTATGTGTCTTCTACTTTTGCAATAGGTGAGGATAAACCCCTTGACAGGAGTTGAGTGGGTTTCGGGAAATTCCTCATAGATATTGTATAGACAGTATATATATAATTATTTTGAGGATGACTGTATCGTTAGCCTATTTTTTTTTTATCATCTACTTCTAAATTATTAAAATTTAATATTTTGTTTAATAATATAAAAATTATGAAAACGGGATGTTATACAACTTCTCATTATTATTACTTTATTAGAGAGAAAAGTGAAATCATCTTACGGTTAAAATATACCCAAATTTCACTACAAAATCATTTAACAATTTTTTTAGAGATTATAACAAATTCAATTATTTACTAACAATTTTACATTACTTCTTCAATATTAACAAAATATTACAATATAATTTAATTTCAATATAATATACACATAATTAAATTCATAAAAACCCAAAGAATTTGCACCGACACAATTCAATAATAAAAAATTCACCGTATCAGTAAAGGCAATAAAACAATTTACTTATATTAACAAACACTGTTTAGTAAGACCATATACAAAATCTTTAATTTTCGATGTTTCAATGACAATATTGTTTGAAATTTATCGCATTTTTAAATAGCCATATAATATATTCATCATTATAACCACAACCTATTATTGAACATTTTTAATAACTTTTTCCATATACAACGGTCATATTACATGTTTTAATAAAATTGTACTTTTACGTGTCACAATGTGACAATGTCACAGTACAAAATCATGTCTACAAATCATTTGAATTAAAATCATTGTTTTATAACAACGGTATTGCTATACAACGGTCATATTACATTTTTAAAATTTTACTTTTACATGTCTGATAACAGTCAATTATGCAAACCAAATCCAAAAATCTAACCTCCAATATCAAATAAAAAAGTCCACCGAACTGTTTCTAATATGCAAATCACTTAAAAGATTGTTTTAAAACACTACTATAATTTCAAATTTTCACTTTCATAATTTTTATTATAAAACATAATTGGGTACAAAAAACAATATAAAAAAAAAACAATCCTTAAAATATACCATCTTACGACAAAGCACAACTAATCGACATTTTGCATGTAAAACAGCATCAGAATAACCATGCTATATTATGCATTACACGACAGGAAAAATGATAGCACATTACCTTCAAACTAACTTAAGACATTGTCATTCAACTCATTCATCAACCAAGAATCGGTTGCTTGCAAAAAGAACATCCTAATTTGAGGACAATAATAAAAATCATGCAACTGGTACGTATTCAATAACATCAAAAGTTAAATACTCAGGAAACTACAGTACTTAATACTTTCAAACGTACAACACATCAGAATATGTCATACATGTGAACTGATTGCATTATAAAGAACCTCAAGGATTCAGAAATTTTAATTAAGTCCTATCAACTGCATTTTGAGGAAAGGTTTTAAGATTGTCACACATTATGACAAAAATAATGCTGATTATAATTCAACGTTATTAGCAAAACACACTGTTGTTAACACAGATTAACTTCGATTGGAAAAAAAAAACATCAGGAATATAGTCGCATTCCCCCCCCACACAAAGTGTACAGCAGAACACAACACCAAGATAAAATCAAGCATAAAATACAATCAAAAACAAATAAACATACACACATCACAGCAGAATTAATTAAGGTGTGACGCATCATAGCATACGTGTATATATACAGCAGAAATGGGATGATAAGCCAATTATATTCATACAAACTTAACGAGATTTCAACAAGAAAACTAAATCAAACTAAAAAGCTCTACAAAAGATAAACACCCCTTAACTAAACAGTTGGATTTAGAAATACAAATAAAGATCTCCCATCTTTCAACTATTCACGTTTTGGACAGACAAAACAAATTTACGGAGGGAGCAGAGAAATATTTTCTGGAAGCAAGAAACATGTTTGTTTATCAGGAAATGACCAGACCACCTACAAAAGATGATCCAAATCATCAAAACCTACATAAATGGTTATCAGTCCACTTTCTAGTCATCATCTTCCTCCTGCATGAAAAAATAACACCAAGTAAATACAACTCATATAAATACCATAACCCATAGGACAAAGGTGGAAAGAGTATAAAAAAGGACCTCGGCACTGCCCTCATCATCATCATCATCATCATTCACCTCGGATACTGACTTCTCAGACTCTTCTTCATCTCCACCAGTAGGACCTTCCGCCTGACAACAACCAGCCAAAACAAAAGCACATGAGAACAATAAAAAACACATCAAATGAATCATGCCACCTACTAGGTATTCCTATAATAAAAAACATATCCATATATACATCAACCTGTTTCTTGTTGTAGGCTCTCATGCTTTTCTCGTACTCCACCTTTCGTTTCTCAGACTTTGCCACATATGGTGCTTTTTCCTGAACAATCACCCAACATTTCAATAAAATGTTCAAACAAATCTTAATTTATAATTTATGATCAAGAAACAGTTGACTACATACAGCATCAGACATAGACTTCCATTTTGCTCCAGCAGCTTTTCCCACCTGGAATGTTTAATTAAAGTCAGACTACTGCTACTGAAAGATAAATAGGTTTCTATACGTAAACACATGATTATAACAACAAAAGTAACTTACAGCAGACACGGCTTTGTTGTCAGGATGTTCTTTGTTAAATTGTTTCCTAAACTCCTCCCTTTAATGATAAAAAATTATAAGAAACAAGTAACAAAGCAAGTATACAACAACATCATCATGATAAAAGAAAATGCACCAGATAAATATATCAAGCCTTCAAGCTGCATATCCAGGATATAATATAATCATCATTCGTGATTTTTCATCTTTATATTTAACCAATACAAAATCCACAGCAAACAAATAAAAATATCAAATAAAGATAAACATGTAATTTTTCATTTGACAACTAAACAAATTTAGACGGCTAACAATATCCCACAAAAAGAAACACATATAGCATGAAAATTTAAAGGATTGTGAAGAACAAAACAAAGTAGTTAAAATTACATGAAAACAAAGAAAGCACTGGGAGGCCTCTTTGGCTTGTTAGGGTCTTTCGCAGCCTTGCCCTTGCCTGCTGGTTTCCTGGCCTTGGCTGGCGCACCCTTCTTATTCACAGCAAGTCTGAAATTCCAAACAAAATCGATGAAATCCAAAATCAAAATAACACAACGAACACATAATAACATCAAAATAACATAAGGAACATATAATAACAGAGATCTCAGATCTGAGATCCAGAAAGTTGTAAACCATAACGTTGTCGTATGTTTAACTGCAGGAAACGCCAAATCGTAGGAGATATAAACAACTGAATATAAAAAAACAAAGAAAACTTACTTGGCATCGCCTCTCTTAGATTCGGTTTTTGACTTGCCTCCTTTCATGGCAGATGCTGCAGTAACACAACGGGGTTAGTTTGATTGGCTTGAAGTCACAGAAGATCGATGAAAACGATGAAAAAATGATGAAAAATAGAAAAAAATTGAAGGGATTACGTACGGAGAGAGGGGAATAGGGTTGGGAGTTAGGGTTTGGGTGGAGAGAAGAAGAGAGAGAAAGATAAGGAAATGATATGATATACTATGACATAAGGCTAGGCACAAATGCGGGGAGATATTAAGCTCATTCAGAAATTGAAATTCAATTGCAAACGAAATGAAAATCAAAGGGACCAGGGGTTTAGGCGGGAATTTAAATTTATTGCCATGTCATTGATCCGTGCCCTTATTTTGTGTTGGGTGCGTTATTCCTAAGCTTATGCCTCCGTTACCCTTTTGTGTTTTCTGTGTGCTTTCTTCTGCAATCGCCGATCTTCTTCGTTGCTTTTACTTCTATTTTCCGATTCTGACTTGGGCCAGTCCACATTTTTTTCTCAAACCCAATTTTAATGTTTTGCCTTCTCCCAAGCCCACTCCTTCTTCCTCCACTCTTTTTTTTTTTTATCTACTAAACAAAAAAACATCAACTGCTTATTATACAATTATAAAATTTCCAACTATAAAATTATAAATTATAAAGTTATTAAAATATAAATTTTTAAATAATAAAATTATTAAACTAGGTGACCTGATTGATAAATTTAATAATTAGTAAGTAATTTATTTTTATTTTAACTTAAACATTTGATTTTTTTTTCAAAATTACTTTGTTTCTTTTATATCAAATAAATATGATAGTAATATATTTGATTACCAAATGTTTTAGAACGGACATTTTCAAGGTATATTGTTTTGATGGTGTATTGTTGTACTTTAAAATTATTTTTATACAGTAGTTTAATGATTTTCCTAATATATTCTTATTTTTTCACATGCTACTTGATGTAACTAGCATCAAAGTTACAGGTCGTTCAATTAGGGAGGGGTTTGTACAAGTTTTATTACTTTATATTTTATGGTTTATTTAGTTATTCTTAAAGTATGATAAAGTTGTATTAATATTAGATGTGTTTGTTTTGGAGTTGGAATGAGTTTCATGTGTTTGATATTAGAGGCTGAAATCGATCTCCAATCATATGTGTTGACAGTAGAATCGGTTCCATGGTGTTTGAATGGAGTTTTGAATCAATTATTTGGTCTTTGAATTTGGAAAATATTTGTTATATCATGTTTTTTATGCAAAATTGATATGTCTTGTGTTATTTGAAAGTGTGTGCTTGCTACTTGTTGGGTATAGAGGTTGTTGATGATGGTGTGTGGTTGATGGTGGTCGTGGTTTTTTTTTTTTTTTACTTGTAGATTTTGGTGTGTGATTGTTGAGAAAGGTGGTGGCTTGAAATTGTCCTTTAGGTAGTGCATGGTTGTGATGTTATACTCTTTTTTTTTGTAGATTTTGAAAATGTTGTTAATTTAAATTGGTTAATTTGACATGGTATGTTAATGTAATTTGGTTTGTGTATGGAATGTAGTGACTATTTTTAATTTAGTATGTTAATATTTATTTTGTTAGCAAGTTTTATTACTCGATTGTTGTGTTTTTATAAGTTTATTTTTTTAAAACCTTAGGAAAAAATGGAATAGATATAAATAAAAATGTTATATATATATATATATAAATAAATAAAGATATAAATGCTTAGGTGGTATTAATTTTACATGTATTTTATTATAACGTGTTTTAATATTTTGGTAAATTATAGGAATCTATAACTATATATATAATTTCAACTTTATCCTTAATTTCATAATTATATATATAATTCCAACTTTACCCTTAATTATAGGAATCTATAACTATATATATAATTTCAACTTTATTTCTTTTGTGTCCACATTTCATAATTCCAACTTTATCCTTTAGTACGTAATTATTTGTTAAATTTTTAAAAATTAATGGTTATTTTTACAAGTTTTTATAAAATTATTTACTTATCTCCTTCTTTTTTCTCCTATTCATCAACAATTATTTTCTTATATTTTCTGCATACATTTTACTTTATTTTTTATAAATATTATTTTATTTTATTTATAATTTAGTTAATCAGAAGAAAAATCATAACTTGATATTAGGTTTGATACATTTTTTTTATTTTATTAGAATTAAATTTAATTACTTTAGTATATAAAAATTTAATTACCTTAATTAGGAATCTGATTTAATTCCATTTAGGTATAAGCAGATATATCGTAACTTGATAATAAGTTTTATAAATCTTTTGTATTCTATTATAATTAAATTTAATCATTTTAGTACACACAATTTCAATAACCTTATTTAGGAATTTAATTTCATTTCAATTAGGTATTAAAAGATATATTAATTACAAATTAGTTAAATTAAGTTTAAGAAAATGTATTTGAAATTTATTTCCACAAATATCTTTTTTTTTCAATTTTAATTATTTTTGTTACAAATAACAACTTTAATTTCCTTTTAATATAATTTTCAGTACTTATATTTAAATTTAAATTTATATCACATTTGTTTTTAATGATAAAATGGTAATCATCTAATTTTATCCATTAAAGCATTTTTTAAGTTATTATACTCATCATACATAAACTTTCATCTCAAATCTCATCATATCTCTCCTAGTCTAAACAACACCACAATTTTTTTTTCACCTCTCAAATTCATCCGGTCATCTTTCCTCAAATCATCTTCCTAATCCAAACACAAATAGTATATTTGTTGGTTAACCGATAAGGACATTTTCAGTAATAAATTTAGAGAATTAAAATCATATATAATTAGATATTACAAATATTATATATAATTCATTGTTTTGTAATTTTTATCATTTAGTTTGTTAATGAGGTTTTAGTGCATGTATATTTCTTTTTTACTTGTAAGCAGTACATTTTAATTCAATTAAATTTTTAACTTTTATCGTGTTTGATATAAGGTGAAAGAGTTAAAATTGATAGTCTTATACATACAACTTATTCTCTCTATGATACTTAGATTTTACTTGCATGTATGAGTAAGTCACTTAAGTAGAAATAAATATTAGATGAAAAGTTATCCCAAAAAAATAAAGAAACTTTTGTGTCCCTTTTGGATATCAGTGAAAAATTAGTTTGAAAGTGTTGGTTATTGGTTTTTAAAGTTTTCAACGTGAGTTACACATAATTGATATATGTAGCTTGGAGGTTGGTAAGGGTTATGACTTAAATCAAATATGTGGTGGTGAGAGAAAGGATTAATGGCACAAACACTTGAGAAAATTAATTTTGGATCCAGAGAATTGATTCCCTTCTCTTTCTTGTTTGCCAAGAACCAATTCATTGTGTTATTTTGAAGATGATAGTTGCACCAAGAACAAGTTTTGTTGTAATGGGTGTTGGAAGTTCCATATCGGCTAAAGATGAGACTAGTTTGTAGAATATAAGTATGTGCAAATCTCACCCTACAAGCTGATTTTGTGCGGTTTAGTAAACTTCTTAACATTGTATTAGAGTCATTGTTAAAATCAATCCTAGCAAAATTTGTTATTTGTTAAAGCTTATCGAACTACCCATTAATGTCGAGTCCCACGCAAGAGATGTATATACCTCGACGTGAGGGGGTGTTGGTAATCCTACATCGACCAAAAATAAGGTGAGCTTGTAGTATAAGTGGGTGCAAACCTCACCTTAAAAGCCATATTTGTGGTGTTTTGAGTTATACTTAAAGTCCACAACTTAACAATGAGAATCAATTTTCCTTTAATTTTGTTGGTGTTTCATTTGTGATCTTTGTGTTGTTGTGTTATGGGTGGTGTTCAATATTATTGGTGTGGTGGGGGTTGTTGATTGTTTAATGATGGCTATTGTGGTGTCTTGGTGTTGGCAGTTATTTCATGGTGTAGTTATGGTCTTAAGGTGGGTGTGTTTGGGTTGTGGTGGAAGTGTTGTCGTGGAGTTTGTGGTGGTCCTCTTATCGTGATGATGGTATTGTTCAAGAGGTTGTCATGGTGGTGGTAGTGGTGGTAGTGGTGTTTGTCTTACAATGATAGTGGAAGTTTGGTGTTGGGTCCCTGATGGAGTGGGCCATTGTTGTCCCTAGTCACGTGGGTTGGTGCTTTAGACTTGTACTTTGAAGAAAGAGAAGAAAAAGTTATCAATAACAATATCAACAACAATAATAATACTAATAGTAAAAGTAATGACAATAATATATAAATGATTACTTAATTTCATTAATATAGTCACCCATAATTACACTAATTACATTTTAGTTTAAATTACTTTTATAATCAATGGTAGAATAGTAATAATCTATGTTTATTAATTAAAACATTTTCTAACCTATTAAACTCGTCACATAACTCATTAACTCTTATAAGTTTATCTCTCATTTTTCATAACTTTTCACCATTTTTGTCATAATCCAAACTACCTATCCCTTACCTTTCTTTCCCCTTAGACTAACCCTTCTAAACTCATCTTCAAAAACAAACATAATTATTGATTTAAAAAACACTAAATATATTTTTATGGATACAAAGAAAACAATGACTATCAAAATAATAAATAAGTTGTAAATAACCAATCTAAAAAAATTGCTAATAGCAATATAAGATGTCAAACTAGAGGAATACTTTACGCGTGTTAGTCTTATGGTTAAAATATTATTTTGGTCCTTGTTTTTCTCTTGTTTGTTTAATTTGGTCCTTTATTTTTTGCGCGTTGAAGTTGATCATTGATTTGCTAAATTATATCCAATTCTGACATTTCCGTTTACGCATTTAAATTGATAACGACAGAATGTACAAGTGGACATTGTTAATAATATAATTGTTTGTGTTTTGTTCAAATAAATCCCTAATTTAGTTAAATTTGTTCAATTTAGTCTCACCCTCCATTTCATGACCCTTCACCACTGCCACCACCACCATTGTCGCTGTCACCACCACCACCACCATTGTCGTTGTCACTACCAACACCATAACTACAACCACCACCACACTAAAACCACTGCCACCACCAAACTGAACCCACAACCACCACCACCACCACTATAACCACTCTGCAATTACCAATACAATCACTTCTTGCAAGTTGGGCACAAATGAAGCAGATTTCTTGTTGCATTCGTTTAGTGAGGTGTGGAGAACATGTTAGAGGAATTATAGTAGTGCTTTGAGAAGTTTGAGTTTAAGACTTTGAAAGTGAATGCCAAAAATACATGGTTTTCTTGCTCTTGGTGAAACACGACAAAATGAGAGTGAATGTTTGAATAAAGAGATAAGAAATTATGAAGTGTGAAGAAGATGCAGTGTAGTGGTGGAGATGGAGTGTTCCTTCACGCTTAAGAACAACAACTTCAATGGTGACATCAGTGAAAGGTCATGAAATTAAATTGAATAAATTTAACTAAATTAGGAACTTATTTAAACAAAACATGTGTAATCATAGTGTGAACAGTGCCACATGTTGTGAACATTATCAGGATGTAATTTATGCCATTACTAATTAAAACAATGTCAACAAAAAATAGGAAATTGAACATAATTTATCAAATCATGGACCAAATTGAATGTGAAAAAACAAGATCAAATTGAACAAACTAGACCAAAACATGAACCAAAATATTATTTAAACCTAATCTTGCATTTTTTTTTAAATTATTGCATGAAAATTTGAATCTTAATGACATTGTATATAATATAATAGTTAATAATGGAAAGAGAAATAGTTTAAATTTTTATTTTCGATATCCGGACTTACTAAGTTAACGTGTACAAAATTATGATAGTTAATTTTAGTGTACAAAAATTGTAAATTCAATTATTCATAAACAAGTGTAATAAAAAATAAAATAATTAAAAACACGCATACAACTTATATTCATATTTTTCCTTTTTAAAAATTTAATTATAAATAAATTATTCACTTATTCTATTGTTATTTTATTCAATTAAACATTTTAAGTGTAAGAACACAATTAATCCAAATCATTAAATATATAAAAATATAATAAAAGCACGTGTAAACACACATATTATATACATATATTTAGCGGCAGATTTCTACATAAAGGTTAGTGGGGCAAACTCTTTCTTTATTTTGTTAAGATTATTATTAGATATTTGGTAAAATATATTTTGTCGTTCCTAATATCATAAATTTTCTCTCATTATTTATTTAGAATATTGATTGATTGATACATAAATAATTTTTAATTAAAATCTAAAATTAAAACTTGTAATTTCTAATTATAAAATTCAATTAAAAAAATCATTTATATCTAATATAATATATTTATATTATCTTCCTCTCTTTAATCGTGTGTTTGTTTAGGATTTGGCTGAATTTAAGGTGAAAGAAATGTGAAGTTGACTTGTTTGAATTAAGAAAAATATGATAAGATCTGAAAAGAAATGAGAGAAAAGTTTATGAGAAGTAGTGAGTGATGTGATATATGTGATAGATAAAAAAGGTTTAATCCTTCATAAGGTCATGTTTTCGTTAAAAAAACTCAATTACTCCTTAGATTTTAAATCATCCCAATTGAGCTTTATTTTTGAATTTTTGTTCCAAGTTGGTCATTTCAATTAGGACACCAGTGACCATGTTAACTCAGCGTAGCATGTTAGTTCATTTTTTTTTTTACTTTAAAAAAAACAATTGACATGTGTCAAATTAGGATTATGCCACACGTCACCTTGTAATTTTTTTGATTTATTTTTCAATTACAAAAAAACAAAAAAAATGTCATGGGTCAAATTATGGTTTTGTCTTATGTCAATTGTTTATGTGAAAAATTTTGATTTGGTATATTTGTTATTTTGTCTTAATTTATTCTTAATTTCTTTTTAAACTGGAGTAATTGTATCCCTTCCTAATTGAGATCAAATTTAACTTTTATATAAATATTATAATGATATTTTTAATTTTTAACTAAATTAAATTTATTTAAATTTAAATTATGCATTGAACTTTATTTAGAATTTGTTTTAATAATTCTTAGACAACTTTTTAAATTTAAATGTAAAATTTAAAAACAATTACAAAATTCAAATGTAAAATTTAAATGTTTGTAATTGTTATTGACTCAATTTATAAAGTTATCTATAAATAAACTTAATTTGGTTAAAAATATCTATTATAATAAAAATATCATTATAATTTTTATTTAAAAGTTAAACTCAGTTTCAAATTGGGAGGGGTGAAATTACTCCACTTAAAAAAAATTAGGACTAATTTGAGACAAAATACAAATATAGGGATCAAATTGAAATTTTTTACATAAATAATTGATACATGACAATTTTTTTATAAAAAAAAAAGTAAAAAAAATAACATGTGACAAAATCTTAATTTGACATGTGTCAGTTATTTTATTAAGAAAACAAAAGTTAAAAATAAATTAAAATAAAAAAAATCAGAAGTTGATAGTGGCACATAGTTAAGTCAGTGATGCCCTAACAATAATGACAAAATTGGAACAAAATTTTCAAAACAAGACCCAATTGTGACAACTTAAATCTTAGGACTTAACAATACAAAAACTTAACTGGATTCAGGAAATAATCAAACCAAGCAAGACAAACTCTCTGAAGAAGGCAACTAGGAATCACCCTCCTCTAAACATAAATAAACAACCATCAACCCCTCTAAACCATTTAAAATAAAACATTCAATGTTTTAAAGCCAACCTCTACCACCACCAATGCATGTAGGAGGACAGCTGTATTTTTTCAATAAACTATTAAATATTTAAAAGCTAACATCTACCACCACCAATGCATGTAGAAAGACAACCTGTGTTTTCAGGAATCTAGTTAGAAACAAATTAAAATAAACAAAACAAAAAATATTAAATATTTATCATAATTTTCAAACTTAAATCCCTATTATCACAACCAATGCATATAGAAAGACAATCTGTATTTTTAGGAACATGGTCATAAATAAATTAAAATAAACAAAACAATAAATATTAAATATTTATCATAATTTTCAAACTTAAATCTCAATAATTTATACATTTTATATTCATTATATTTACTTCTACCATAATTATCTAATACAATTTATAAATAACAAATTTATAATATTTTAACTTTAATTCTATTAATGGTTAATATAAATTTTTTATATTCAATCAAAATTTAATCTAAATAATATATTAATTAATTTAATCTAATAATATAAATTTTAATTAAATAAAATTGAATAATTTATAATTCAAAACAAAGTACTAATTAATTACATTTTAAATAATTACAATTTTTATAATAAATATCATTTTTCTCTTAAAAAAGTTTAAATTACGATCTAATTAATTATAACCTTAATCTTTTCCCGTAATTATGTAATAAATTTTAAAATGATGTATTTGTAATTATTTTTACCATACAAAATTAGGACTAAATTGAGATAAAATACAAATATATGGATCAAATTGATATTTTTTACATAAACAATTGACACAAGGCAATTTTTTATAATAAAAAAACACACAAACTAACACGTGGCAAAACCCTAATTTGACATGTGTCAGTTGTTATTTAAGAAAAAAAAGTTAAAAATAAATTAAAACAAAAAACAAAAAACCCAGAAGGTGGTAGTGGCACTGGCACATAATTAAGTGAGTTATACCCTAACAATAATGACCAAATTGGAACAAATTTTTTAAAACAAAACCCAATTGGGACAACTTCAATTTTGAGGACTTAACAATAACAAAACTTAATTGGATTCACAAAATAATCAAACAAAGCAAGACAAACTCTCTGAAGATGACAACCAGGAATCACCCTCTTCTAAACATAAATAAACAACATCAACCCATCTCAACCATTTAAAAAAAACATTCAATATTTTAAAGCCAACCTCTACCACCACCAATGCATGTAGAGGACAACTGTTTTTGTTTTTAAATAAACTATTCAATATTTAAAAACTAACCTCTATCACCACCAATGCATGTAGGATATAGGAAGACAACATGTGTTCTCAGGAATCTGTCAGAAATAAATTAAAATAATCAAAACAAGAAATATTAAATATTTATTATAATTTTCAAACTTAAATCTCTATTATCACCCCCAATGCATGTAGGACAGTGTTTTCAGAAATCTGGTCAGAAATAAATTAAAATAAACAAAACAATAAATATTAAATTTTTATCATAATTTTCAAACTTAAATCCCAATAATTTATACATTTTTATATTCATTATATTTACTTTTACCATAATTATCTAATACAATTTATAAATAACAAATTTATAATATTTTAAATTTAATTCTATTAATGATTAATATAAATTTTTATATTCAATCAAAATTTACTCTAAATAATATATTAATTAATTTAATCTAATAATATAAATTTTAATCAATTAAAATTGAATAATTTATAATTCAAAACAAAGCACTAATTAATTACATTTTAAATAATTACAATTTTTTATAAGAAATATCATTTTTCTCTAATAGCGTCCAAAAGTTTAAATTACAATCTAATTAATTATAACCTTTTTATAATAAATATTATTTTAGTTAATGACGAAAAAAACATTTTTTTCCTATAATGGGTTTAAATACAAAATTAAATTTAATCTTTTCCTGTAATTACGTAACAAATTTTAAAAATAATACTTTAAAAAGATATATTTGTAATTTTTTTTACCATAAAAAAATATCATAAGATTTATTAAATAAAACACATGGATTAAAAAAAAATAGTTTTCCACCTTAAAAGTTTAATATATTATACAATACAAAAATAAAAAAAACAATAAAAAATATGAGAATAAAATAGTAATTCTACAAAGATGAAAGAAACTTACTAAATGTAATTTGTACAAAATTTGAGGTTTTGAAAGGTATTAAAACATTGCTAGCTAATATATAACTCGTTGTGTACGTGGTGGACAGGAGAAGACACCTCAGAAGTAGGAGAAGACACCTCGGACTTCGGACCAAGGAGTATGTCTCAAACCAAAAAGTTGAATGTGCCACACACTATAAATGAAGGCCTAAGTATCCACCACCATAAAGGGGATAATAACATTCCATACAAGTACAACGACAGGTGGTTGGAAGTACATATCCTTGTTGGCAAAATTAATAGATTTAGACTAATAAATGTTAATTAGGAGGGTCCTAAAGCAAGTGGACACCACAAACCCCAGGCCCACGAAGTCAGGCCCATTCAGGTAGTATATAAGACAATGCTCACGAGGTAAACCATATTGTTCATTATTACTGCTATCACTGCCTATATCATATATCTAACTTGAGCGTCGGAGTGGCTTTGCAGGCTCCCCGCCCAGTTCACCTCACACATCTGGAGAGGACACTTCAGCAGTGGGCAACACATAAGGTTCCTTGTCCAGATCCTCGCACACACCTAGAGAGGACACTTCGGCAGTGGGCAACATAGAAGGCTCCCCGCCTAAATCATCCCACACACCTAGAGAGGACACTTCGGCAGTGGGCAACATAGAAGGCTCCCCGCCTAAATTATCCCACACAATTGGAGAGGACACTTCGGCAGTGGACAACATAGAAGGCCTCCAGCCAGCGGAACTCTCCACCGGAAGGAGATACTCAGGTCCCTGGAAGGAGATACTCAGGCCCCTGGAAGGAGATACTCAGGCTCTTGGAAGGAGATAGGAGATACTTAGGCTCCTGTACTTAGAAGCTGAAGCAGGTGGACGTGTGCATTTAATAGGTTATTGGTCCCTACATAACTTGTGTTCGCGGGTACTTCGGTATTCGGTAGGAACATTTGGCGCCCACCGTGGGGTCGAGGCAAATTAGTGCACATGGTGTCCACAAGAAACATGACAAGTAACGACCCCGATGTACTAACAACCGAGAACATCCAAGCAATAACAGGGAGCAGTCAGATGGCAGTTATTTTAGCCATACAACAAGAGATAGTTGAATTGCGAGAAGAGAATGTTAGAATTAAACGAAAGCTTGAAAATGCAGAGGGTTAGGGTGATCAACAACATCCAAGCAAGACTCATGTTACTTCCCTGCCTACACATATGGAAACAACAGGAGAAAACGCACACAACACTCATACCCCTAGGGAAGGCACAATAAATATCGTGGCACCACGGCGGGGCGCGCATAAGCACCCCTTTGTGGATGGCATAATCGAAACACCCTTGCCCTGAGGATGGAAGTCCTTGACCATGGACAGATACGATGGAACCACCGACCCATATGAGCATATACATGTGTACTTAACCCAGATCGGACTCTACACATCTGATGATACAATTTTTTGCAAAGTCTTTCCAACATCCCTCAAGGGTGCTTCCTTCAGTTGGTTCACTCGTCTTGCCCCATTCTTCGTAGATTATTTCGACACCTTATCATACCAGTTTGGAGCGCAATTCGCTACGTCAAAAACCACACGATCTCACCTCTATAGCATTCATCAACATATGGCAAGAGGCAGGGGAATCATTGAGAGCGTTCATGGAGCGCCTCGGCAAGCTAGCCCTCAGCATCAATAACTTGAGCCCAGAGATAGCCCTGCATCAGATGATTAACGCACTAAGAAGCAGACCCTTTGCCGATAGTCTGTGTAAAAGACCAACAACTAGTATGGTTGAGTTAAGGCAAAGAGCGGCAAAATACATGCGAATGGAAGAGTTAAAGGAATCCAATATGCAGCTGCAAAACAAAGCATGTCACGAAGATACAACTCTAAGGTCAAACCAAGGAAGTTCCACCTAGGTGACTTGGTTTGAAGAATGAATAGTGATGCAAGGCAAACAGATGAAAAGTTCTTCGCGAATTGGCAATGCCCTTTCCGGATGCTTGCAGATGTTGGAAAAGGAGCATACAAGTTGGAATATATTTTTGGCGAGCCAGGTCCCAGGACATGGAATGTGACTCATTTAAAGTTTTATTACAGCTAAACTTTGCAACTAGAGGTACTCTTTCCTACTCCGATCTTTTAAAATACTTTGTCATCACTACATTTTTTATCTTAATATCTCCATATATACCCCCTCCCTGCAAAAGTCCCTGTTGATACAACCTATCAACCAAGGTCGGCTCAAGGTCTCTCCTAAGACCCCACATCTCACAAGTCCATGTTGATACAACCTATCAACCAAGGTCGACTCAGGGTCTCTCCTAAGACCCCATATCTCACAAGTCCCTGTTGATACAACCTATCAATCAAGGTCGACTCAGGGTCTCTCCTAAGACCCCATATCTCACAAGTCCCTGTTGATACAACCTATCAACCAAGGTCGACTCAGGGTCTCTCCTAAGACCCCATATCTCACAAGTCCCTGTTGATACAACCTATCAATCAAGGTTGACTCAGGGTCTCTCCTAAGACCCCATATCTCACGAGTTCTTGTTGATACAACATATGAACCAAGGTCGACTTAGGGTCTCTCCTAAGACCCCATATCTCACAAGTTCTTGTTGATACAACCTATCAACCAAGGTCGACTCAGGGTCTCTCCTAAGACCCCATAACTCACAAGTCCTTGTGGATACAATCAATCAACCCAGGTCGACTCAGGATCTCTCCTAAAACCTTATCTCTCACAAGTACTTGTTGATACAACCTGTCAACCAAGGTGGAATCTTTCAAAACCTTATTTCTTGATTAAGGAAAACTTATCAAGACTATCTGCCTAGAAGGACCCTAGTATAACACCTTTCCCACACAAAGTCAATTACACACACCACAACGTGTACGCGAACAAAAATAATCACTGACAATCTAAGATATTACGGTCCAACCACTATAGTACCAATACCAAAGAAATCAAGCAATATAAGTCGTACAATCAAGCGAAGTAAACAGACTCGCGATAACAAAAAGGATACAAACTCTGCAAACTACAGCCATGAATAACAACCTCACTCTCTCATCAACGCATACTGCAAAAATACTTAGTAGGTGATACAAGCAATCAGCGGAGACGTCTTTGGCAATCCAACGATGTTTAACCAAGATAGGCCGGGTATACTTAACCACCATAAGTTAAACCTAATCCTATACAAACACATTCCAAAAGCTACACACCATTCGGTCAAAAAAGGGCTTACAAAGCCAACGACAACACAAAAAAACATTTGTCAAGCTAACAACCTAGTCTCTTCCCTCAGCCCCATCTACATCAACACCCTCGCGATCTTCCCTACAGGGAGTATCCTCGGCATGTTCAGGACAAGGGGGAATATCCTCAAGTCGAACCAAAGACTTCTAATACACGTCCTTACCAACATCAAAACGTTGATCATTTGCAGGCACGCTAAACAGAAGAGCAGCCTGCCGCAATGCCTTCTTGAAACCCAATTCATGTTCTTTAATCACGCTTTCTTGTAACTCCCACAACTCCTTATCCAGTTCAGCATTAGTAATCTTCAGCTCCTCCACCACACGTTTGGATGCAGCAATCTCTTCGAGGGTCTTTTTCCCCTTTTCCTTGGTCTCCAGACAACGATTCTTCTAAGACTTCTTCTCATTGAGAGCTTGGCTCAGCTGGCTCCGCAAATTGCTCACCTCAGACATTAGGTTTTCTTTCTCGACCTTCAGTGACGATACCTCCGTTTCAAGCTCTTCCACATGGCTTGATTTGTCTAGCTCGTGACCTATATGCCTCCCAATCACTAATGCTCGAGACTGATATTCAGCGAAGGCCTTCATCAAGATAGGCAAGGGAGAGTGGGCAATAATATCATCCTCCTGCTGGGAAATGGTAATACTCATGCCATCATAAATTTGCATCTCAGTCCCCATCAAACGAGTATAAGCAATGACTTTTGATACTCGACTACACTTAGGAGAGGAATGTCGAGACGAGCTCTCACCTTTCTGGGAAGTCTTCTTCCTCTTCTTTTCTGCAGCAGGTGGAGGTCGAGGAGTACCCCACCTACACTATTCCTCCCAGCTGCACCCGAACTAGAGCCCACAAGAGCATCTTCATCCTTCTTGCGAGCATTCACTTTCTCGCGAAGTAGTTGAAAACGACTCTTTCGACGAGCACCCACACCCTCATGCGAAGCCATCAAAGTTGGCAACAACAAACGCAAAGTAAGATAAGTTAACATTATAACATAAAGCAAGAAAAGTTGACACATACCCAACATATCCCCGCGGGGACGAGGAGAATTCAATATAGCCACAATACGCTTAGTAGGAAGCCTTCGAGGAAGGGAATCTAGCAAGTTAAGGATCTCACAATCCTCAGCAGACAACATAGTCTGAAGCCACTTATCATAGTGCAGTGGATTACGTGCCCAATAGAAAGGAAATTTAGGAACATCACCGTCAAAGAAATAAGGTCGACCAGGAGGATTCACCACCACTCTAAAAAAGGTATTTTTATAACTTTTAAAGGATGAAGAATAAGGGGCTAGGAGACCTATCCTAGGTTGCCCAAACAGAGATAACCATCCCACAAGCTCCTTAGGTCGGGTACTATAATAATGCAAAAATACCGGAGGAGAGGGCTTCAAGCCTAAGGCTCTACAAACTAACTTAAAGGCTTCCAAAGCGGCCCAAGCATTAGGCTGAAGTTGGGAAGGCGCCACGTTTAAGATGCGTAACACCCCGACAGTAAACTCATCGAAAGGTAGTCGAACATGCAGGCTTGTCAGTAACACGGAATACATAAAAAAGAATTCATCAGAATACCCCCCTCGCCCATCACAAGCATTATCCGCACGACTAACTTGATCCAAAGACACTGCCTCATCCGGACTATCCTCATCCAAAATCGCGTATGCAGCGGCAAACTTGCGAATGGATGAGGACGATTGATACTTTGAAAAGTATTCACGCACACCCTTATCAACCCACTCGTATCCCGAATGGGATGGAGAACCTACCACTCCTTCCTCATCAGAAGAGGTTGTGCTACTACTAGTGGAGGGAAAGGCCAAAGATGCCCCAACACGATCCGAGTGGATCTTGGTAGCTGACCTATCAGACAAAGAAGACGAAGACATACCTGCCTAAAATCACGATATCAACGACTCAACTTCAAATACGACCACAAGGGGTCCCAAAAGGTCAAAGCTATTTATAGGAGAGGAAGAGTCAGAGCCAATCTCACCCCATCCATCAGATTAAGAAGATCCAATGGCTACACAGTGGCAACGGTCACACTTCCCTATGCAAGGTCACATTAAAGGGCCCAAGCCCACTTAAACTCCTCAAAGCCCTTCAACTCCCTCGTAGGATACTCGATTGAGAAGAACTATAAAAGGGTGAAACATCCCAAAAGTAGAAGCAGGGGAATTAATCGGCCTATTAATATATACCAAAACAAAGCATATCGAAACCAAAAAGCATCATTAAAAGCACATTTAGAGTGTCGACAATACAGTCTTCGACAATACAGTCTTAACTCTGGGGGACTAGTGTACGTGGTGGACAGGAGAAGACACCTCGGAAGTAGGAGAAGACACCTCGGACCTCGGACCAAGGAGTATGTCTCAAACCAAAAAGTTGAATGTGCCACACACTATAAATGAAGGCCTAAGTATCCACCACCATAAAGGGGATAATAACATTCCATACAAGTACAACGACAGGTGGTTGGAAGTACATATCCTTGTTGGCAAAATTAATAGATTTAGACTAATAAATGTTAATTAGGAGGGTCCTAAAGCAAGTGGACACCACAAACCCTAGGCCCACGAAGTCAGGCCCATTCAGGTAGTATATAAGACAATGCTCACGAGGTAAAACATATTGTTCATTATTACTGCTATCACTGCCTATATCATATATCTAACTTGAGCGTCGAAGTGGCTTTGCAGGCTCCCCGCCCAGTTCACCCCACACATCTGGAGAGGACACTTCAGCAGTGGGCAACACATAAGGCTCCTTGTCCAGATCCTCGGACACACCTAGAGAGGACACTTCGGCAGTGGGCAACATAGAAGGCTCCCCGCCTAAATCATCCCACACACCTAGAGAGGACACTTCGGCAGTGGACAACATAGAAGGCTCCCCGCCTAAATTATCCCACACAATTGGAGAGGACACTTTGGCAGTGGACAACATAGAAGGCCTCCAGCCAGCGGAACTCTCCACCGGAAGGAGATACTCAGGTCCCTGGAAGGAGATACTCAGGCCCCTGGAAGGAGATACTCAGGCTCTTGGAAGGAGATAGGAGATACTTAGGCTCCTGTACTTAGAAGCTAAAGCAGGTGGACGTGTGCATTTAATAGGTTATTGGTCCCTACATAACTTGTGTTCGCGGGTACTTCGATATTCGGTAGGAACACGTTGTGATGCTTAAACTTATATAAATTGAAATCATAAATTCTAAGTTGTTTCGCCGTAATATTAGAAAGTGTCACATATTTCATTTCATCTTTCCCCTCCTACATACACACCTACATACACAGTAAATAAATAATATATATATATATATATATATATATATATATGAGATTGTGTTTTTTTTAATAAAAAATCTATATTTAAAAATGAAAGACAAACAATTGATTCGTCCAAGAAAAAAAGATCTTTATCTCAAAAATAAAAAAAAAAAACATTCATTACACATTAAAACAGAATTTTAATACAAATATCGAAAATTTTAGATAAATATTTCGACCGTGATGGATAATTATATTAACACCCGTATAACTAGAAAAAAGTTGGTGAAAAAGAGACAGGAGAAAAATATTTCCATTAGAATGGAAAATGGAAAACAACATAAAGAAGCATATATACAATGTTAAAAGAAAACATTTATATTTTTACAAAAATGGAAAGGTTCCCATAAAATAAAAGTATAAATATGAATTTATGAAGAAGAAATATATATTTTGTGGCATATAAAAAGCATATTTAGTTTTTTTTTAGGAGTTATTTACGTAGAAGCAAATTTATAAGAGCGGGTAGTTAATAGTTACAATATTTGATGGTTAGTTATTCCAACTGCAACCTCAAAGTTTTTGGACAGTGTAGAGAGGAGTACTAGAAGCATAGGTTTGTTTGTGGTGATGTTAAGTTAAAAAAAAATGTTATTGTAGGAAGAAAGAAAGAGAGTGTGAGGTGAAGAAAAGGTGGGTAGTCACGTGAGGTGCACGCGTGGAGGAGAATATAGATATTTTGTTTTATGTATTTATAATTGAATTATTAAAATTATAATAAGAAATAAAAAAATTTTGTTTTTGTTAAAAAAGGGGAGAATAGAGAGAAGGTGTTGGACGTGTTTGTTTGTGTGTGTTGTTTGGGGAGAGCGAGAAAAGAGGAGGAAACAATGGGCGAGGTATCTGAAACGATGACGAAGAAGAAGAAGAAGGGACGACCCTCTCTTTTGGATCTTCAAAAGCGATCTCTCAAGAAGGAACAGCAACAGAACCACCACCACAACCACCGACAAAACAACCCCAATTCCACAAATTCACACTCAAAAAACACCAACGTTGCTGCTACCCACGACGACGACGACGACGAGAGAAAGGAGAAGAAGCACAAGCTACTAGTCGGGCTCAATTCACATCTCCAACACCCGACATTATTCCCCAATTCACAGCCAGTCAATTCCGATCCCAAGAGGCGCAAGATTGACCCGCTACACAACCACCAAACGGTGCGTTTCGCCATTCATCTCACCCATTATTACAATCTATCTCTTCCGCGCATCCGATTTGTGGGGTCTTCGTGTTAGAACGCCGATTTTCTCTATTTATTTTATAATCTTTTGGGAATTCGCGCGTAATATTGTTTCCTTTTTTTTGTTTTGTTTTTATTTTAATTCGCGGTGAACTCGCGGAACTCGGAACCGGTGGATGTGTTTGTTGGTTTGACCGTTTAGGTTTTCAGTTTTCGTGTAATTTAATTTAAATTATTTGGGGGAAAATTTATGTGGGGTACTGGCACTGGTGGGTGCTTCTTCTTTCTTTTGGCCCTAGTTTTAATCTTTCATTATTGGCTGTACGCCAGATCGAGCCTTCGTTTATGCACGGATATGCATAAAAGCTTCAATTTGTCTTTTCTCCCAGTATTGTTGGGGCTATTCATTTTTTTAATTTTCTCTTTTATTCCTTGCCCTTCAGCACAAGACTCTATAGCTTAGTAGCTTGCTCGTGAGTTGCGCCTTTTTTTAAAAAAAAAAAAATAGTAATTGTTTTTGGGGGGGTTGATTTTCGATTCTCTTTTGGAGGACTATGGATAAAAAGTGGATGGCTGTGTGTGGCAAAATCACACGCACATGTCTTTTTATGGTATTTGATGATGGGGTGATTTTGCTTGCAGGATGGGAAGGTTCCGAAAGCGACTGACAGTAAACATGGTATGTGTAAAATGAAGAGTTTTATGAAATGATTTCTCAACGGAGGTGCAATGGCAGGGGGGCATACTTAGTATATAGTATAGTGGGGGAATATTAATGGCGATTTTTATATTATGTGTTGACAGGTTCGCAGGGGGAGTCCGGTCCCACTACACCTTTGCCAGACAAAAAGCTCTTGCTGTTTATCCTTGACAGGCTTCAAAAGTGTGTCTCTTATAGTCTTATTTGTTTCTTTCTTTCTTTTCTTTTTTCTTTTTCCCCCTTGTTTGTTTTTTTCAAGTTGGGTATTTGATCTTTCTTTACTGCACAACCTTCTTGCAGAAAGGACACACACGGGGTGTTCTCCGAGCCTGTGGATCCTGAAGAGGTGCAATTTTTTATATGATAAAAGAGTACTTGCAATTGATTTCTCACTGTTTGAATGCTCAGCACCTTAACCTTGTTGCTGCAGCTTCCTGATTATCATGACATCATTAAGCACCCGATGGATTTTGGAACTGTGAGAAAGAAATTGGATGAGGGACTGTATACCGACTTGGAAGATTTTGAGGTTGGTGCTACTATTTTCTGTAGCAACTCTCAAAAGCTCTTCTAACTTTCTTACTGGACAGATTCTTATGTGATTTGCTTCTGGGTCAGAAGTCCCAGGGCATTCTATTACGTGATTTTCGTTTTTTTTTTTCTGTAGTGTTTATCTATGAATAACAAAGTCCTTGAAACGAAGAAGCATAACTTTCACACAATGTTGCATGCAGTGCTGATTTCTTGATTCTTGCTAAGTAACTAATGCTACTATATTTTCTGCTTCGAGTGTTTATGAACACCATGACAGGACACCTGAAATTTAACTAGATTAATGCTTCTTAATTATGGTTAATGCATGCTTGACAGTTATGTAGAAGGTTAATGTAACTACTAAGTGTTTTGAAACTAGTGCTGGATGTAAGATTTAAAAAAAGTTTCATGTGGGAAACCAACATATATGACAAACTGATAATTTGTTACATCGTTGGCATGCTCGAGTTTTATTAAGGACGGTTATTCCTGATATGTCATGTGCAGTGCAGTATGTAATTCTTGGTCTGTGATTGCTTGTTATCTATTAAACCCATGCATTCGTATGATCGATGGATTTTTCTTGACAATGCTGCCCTGTTTTAGATTCTCTGATATGTCTGATTTGGGTTAACTTTAAATTTCTGGTGATCGTGGCATATCTTCACTAATTATGCAACTCACTGTTGTGTTAGTTTGGGTGGGCTATTTAGTGGATGGTTTGGGTTCCATGTACTACTTTGATCATTGAGGAGAGTATTTCTTGTTAGTCTGATACAATTTTGAAATACTGTTGCTTCATTCTTGCAGAAAGATGTGTTCTTGATTTGCTCTAATGCAATGCAATATAATTCATCAGATACCATTTACCATCGACAGGTTTGGTGAAGTTTTTAACCAAACTAAATTGTTTCCATCCCTTTTTAGTATTTGTCTAGTGTCTGTTAAAGGTAAATATTTTTACTTTTTCTTAGGCCCGAGCCATGCAAGATATCGCAAGGAAGGACTTTGAGAATCTTAGACAAGATAGTGATGATAGTGAACCGCAGCCCAAAGTTGTGCAGAGAGGAAGGCCACCAGGCAAGCCCTCAAGAAAGTCACTGGGTATGCCTCCTGCTGAGCGCGTTGGTCCTGAATCTTCTTCTGATGCAACTCTTGCTTCTGGCGGGGACATTGCTAGTGGCTCCAACGGTTATAATCTTAGGAAAGGACCAAGCAAATTTCAGCCTACAGATTCATCTACTAGGGCCTACAACAACACTTTTAACAGTGGAGGGTATAGTGGCTGGCCTGAATGGGAGAATGAATTTCCAGGTCACTGCCTATATCTACACTTTCCCATTGTTCCATAACTTCTCTATTAATAGTAGGGACAAACAAATGCACCCATCATTTAATTGGAGTTATTCAATTAATTATGTCTTTGTTTGCAGCTTCTGTTGTAAAAGCTGTGTTAAGATATGGAAAGAAGCAGTTTGCAGTTGATGAGACCAGGCGCGATTCTTACAAAATACCAGTGACTTCAGGAAATGAAGGACCGCTGTTGACCACAGTTGAAGATGAAGTCAAACAGCTTCTTGCTGTACGGACTTCTGTGTTTTTTTTTTTTGATTTTTACTCTTTTCTCGCTTTTGAATCATGATACTTACATGCTCAGTCAAATTCAAAAAGGCTTTTTATTTGGCCACAAAATTGACGTCCGCCTCTTTTTGTATAAATCAGGTAGGTATACACATGAAGCATAGTTATGCAAGAAGTCTAGCCCATTTTGCTGCAGACCTTGGTCCTGTTGTTTGGAAGATTGCTGCAAGTAAAATCAGCAGTGTTTTGCCTACAGGACATGAATTTGGTCCTGGATGGGTAAGTGAAGAAGACGGGTCACAGAAACAACACTTCCCAGTTTGTGATGAGGGTAGAACTTCAGACCCTCCCGTAGTAGAGGATTGTAAAAGTAGATTTTCTTCTCCATCTGGATCACTTCTTCCCCTTGCAAATAGACCCTGCTTGCAAAGTGTTGACATGGTTATAAATAATTATCAAAAAGAATTGAATCCGGCAATCAACATTGCTGGTGGATCTGAGTCCATAACTCCTGTGAAGATTCAGCAGGAATCCATGCCGCACTCTGATGATATTGGCTCACATGATTGGTTAGGTTATAATTTTTCACCACAAATGAAGATGGTAAAACTTGCTGACCTAACTGGGTCTCCGAGTGCTGGGGTTGCTCCTCCAATGGATCCCATAAGCAACCGCATTGCGCAGACAAATACTAATCCTTCTCTTATGGGACAGTATGGGAGCAAATCAAGTCAACTAGAATCTGGTAATTTATTGGCCCGAGAATCTGTGTTTGAGCCACGAAGTTGGTCTCAAGGAATTGCTGGAAAATCATCTTGGCAGGGTTTGGAAGTTCCCACTAAACAGAAGTCTTTTGCACTTTCTAATGACTTGAATGGAAGGATTGGAACTACAAATTCACCCAGTAGTTCCAATGTGGAGGCTGGTTCTCAGTTGCAGCCTAATTTGGCATTACAGCTCTGATGATATATTTTTTCTTTTTTTGGGATTGAATTCACTCATTGCTTACTAACATGATATTGTCATGTTGTTGTAGGAAAGAAAAGACCCTATTTAATGGACCTTTCTTTTTAAGATCAGAAGCATTCAGAAATAGTCCTTTCTTCTGATTTTTTTTTTTGTTTTTTGACTTTATAACACAGGTTGGCATCTCCATTAAGTATACAGTTGAATTGATATCGACCAAGTCTTTATGACTTCAAAGTCAAATGTTTAATTATCCTTCTCATTTACTATATACTGTTTTGGATAACAATCTTCGTATTGCATTTTCTCTGTGTCAACTAATAATTTGACAATTATTATATAATTAATGTAAGCCAGTCTCAGCCAAAGTGGCGGTTTTTTCTGCAGCTTTGTTAATACTGTAATTCTCTACGTTACAATTGACAATTGATAAATTCTCTATCCATCTTATATACATAGGTGTGTACAGGATGTTAGTTTTTTCTTTATCTTGTTATATATTGTATCGGTAAATATACCAAATTAAACTATCTCAATACCTATTTATTACTTAAACATACAAAATTTAAAACTGAAATTCAATTCATTTATTGATAAGATGTTTTAGTTCAGATGTATTATTTGTAACATTTTCTTGAAGATGTTTCTAAGTTGTTTCCTTAGAATTTAAAAAATTGCATGTTAAAAGATTATATTAAGTTTTGTAGAAAGGAAGGTTATATAAAGTAGAAAGTAATAATTTCTCTGTAACCGTTAAGGTAAAAAAAAAACTGTTAAATGCTCGTAAAAGTAATTATTGTTGTGACTTTACATAATTAGTGTATATGCTATTCTCACTAAAAAGAACTATTAAGTATTTACAATGCTCCAAACAGAATTATGAGTTACAGGTTTTCAAAGTTTAAAGTAAAAAATATAAGTGACTTTATTTGATCAAATATTCAAAAAATAAAATTTAACTAATTAAGTACTTAACTCATTTTTTTCTTCTTCTTTTCATTCTTAAAACTGACAAAAATATATGTGCTTGCTGTGTTATCTTTATCATATTATTTTCAATCAAGTTCAGTTTTTTTTTAATTAAATCCAATTGCACACTACATTATGTAAAAGTAAATTGTTTTTTTTTTTCTTTTCTTTAGTTCTCTATTCTTTCTATCAATATCCTTATTTTAGTGAGTGTATTTGTCAATTTAAAATAAAATCAGTAATTTAAAGTTCATCCAATCTATCTATCATAGTCAAATCTCACCGAAAATTTCCATTAATATATTAAATTATGATAATTACTTGCTAAATCATCTTTTGCGACAATACTAACCGGTGAGCATTTAAAAGAATTTTCGTAGAACTTCCTCTTGAATTGGATATTAAATATTAAAAGAAAATGTATTGCAATTTCAAAGACTAATACTTGAGGAAAAATAATTTACTGTATCCATATAAACTTTGTAATTTGTTTCTAAAAAAAAGAGGCTGAAACAAAATAAGAATACATTTCAATTTTTTATCGACCCAAAAAATATATTACATACGAACCCATTTATAGAAACAATAACGTGTGAATTTCATAACATGGATTAAGATCCTTAATTTCAACGTATTCATAGTTTCTCTTGACCCAAGACAAGTATTACAAAAGAAAACCAACCACAGAATAAACGCAAACAGGACAAGAGGAATAAAGATAATACTTTTGAAGCCTCTGCACGTCTCTTACCAGTTTCAGCCCTTAGCACTGTTTCTGAACAGTCCTAGCATCTCTCAGTTACCTATTGTTCTTCATCTTCATTTCAATTTCTAGAATTTAATTGTTGATGTTCAATAAATTTAATGTGTTAAAATTTATGTTAGTACGTAATTTGGAACAATATTTCCACATTCCTAATATCACTCAATAAATTTGCATTTAATAAGAAATAGACTTGACGTGTAATTCAACATTATGAATTTGTTTGTAGGGGTAAATTTTTAAGATATTTTGTTATATATATATATATATATATATATATATATATATATATATATATATATATATATATATATATAAATTATTTATATATATATATATATAATTTAATTGACAGTTAAAAATAATACGTATGATTGGTTGGTCAAACTACTTTTTTATTCAAATATGAAAATTAAAATATTATTATTATAATTGTGTAATGCAGCATAAAAAATATATAATTTTTTAAGAATAATACTAAAATTGAAAATACTGAGTTTAAAAAAAAACACGTGTGTGCATATATATATATATATATATATATATATATATATATATATATATATATATATAAAAATAAATATATTTTTTTATATATATATATATATAAAAGCACACGTTATGTTTTTTTTAAGAAAAAGGAGTTGTGGTTATCTTTTTAATAAAAAATATTGAATTACTTCTTTATTAAATAATAAAAAAAAATTATGACAACCGTTTTGTTGAAAATAGAAAAAATTAATACGACTAATATTCTTTCTTACTTCTTCTCTCAAGCAAATAAAGCAAAATGACTCTAATTCTTATTTCAAGCAAATAAAACAAAATGAATAGAAAAAAAGAGACTGTTGGGATGATTTTCTAAAGAAACACCGGACTCTTTTTATAACATCAAACGTAAGTCCCAAAGTAAGTTTTCACATCACATTTGGAGATTTTGATAAAATTGATCACTAGAATAAAATTGTCATATTAAATGATAACAAAAGTAGTTACTAAAATATGTATATAAACTGTTATTAGATGTAGAAAATATATGTTTTTAGTCTCTTATCGGAAATTTTGATAACAAAAGTAGTTACTAAAATATGTATATAAACTGTTATAGTATATTAATTCAATTATATAAACTTTTTTTGACGTATCAAATACATTTCTCCACTAAATATTGAATTGAAAATGTGTGAAAAAACACTTTAAACAACTAGAATACCAATATGAAAAGCGTTTGACACGTCAAACAAAGTTAAAAGTTAATGTAATTTGGTTAAAAGGATATACTCATTTATTTTGAAATTAAGAACCAAAATGTATCGAAGTTTTATATAAAGACGAATTTCAATTTCAGGTCAAAGTTAAGGAACTAAAAACATAATTAATTCTTTATACAATTGTTTTAGCTTGTATTTTCTTTTTTTTGCAGGAAGCTTTTATTCTAAAATATTATTGTTTTTTAGACTATGGCCTGGCATTTTAAAATAAAATCAAAATATTACTTGAGATATACTTTATTTTTAATTGAATTAAAAATCGTTAACATTTATCATTTTTTTTTCTCATTGGTAGTCATTGTCACGTGATATTTTTTTTACTATATTACTGTATTTTAATAGGTTAAAATTTAACTTTTGTGCACGGGAAATTTAAATGTAGAGTTAGAAGTTTGACATTAAAGAGGTTAAAATTTAAATATGAAATTAGAAGTTTCTTATTTAATAGAGACGAGTAGGATTAAGGTGAAAAAATATCTACAAACTTAATGTACTAAAGTTTTAGGTTTGGTGGTGTCAAAATTTCTTGAGTTATAGTTCAAAATTTATTCGATCTACAATATCCATATTTTGTAATTATCATTTTTCGTATGTCTACTCAAAGAATTCAAAAATATTAATTATCATTTTCAAAAGTATATATTAATTTTAATTTTGCATTTTTACTTAAGTATGAATAAATGTATTATTTTTTGTATTTATTGTGTAATTTATAATTTGAATGAAATAATGACAGGAAAACCATATAGATTATGTATTTTCATAAAAAAAGGAAATAAAAAATGTATCACTATATTATGAAATTGTGGTTGTATGATTATTTTAAGTATATCTTTATTTATTTTTTTGGACTACATATATACATTAATCTTCAATCATTTAAAAAGTACGCTTGACAATTGTTTTTTTACTACATTTTTTTTTTACATTTACTTTAAATTTATTTACACAAAATAGGCTAAACATATGGGTAAGATTTGAACGAATTGATTAGTGTTAGATTGGATTGGATTAGATTTATGTAATTTTTTTTATGTTAAATCTAATATAACCAAACCTACTCTTAAATGGACTGAATTGAGTTGCGCCAATTGGGTTAAAATGTGGAAAAACTTTATTTTCCATTAAAAGTTTTAATTTTCAAAAGTTAATTTAAGTAAAAATAATACAATCTTTACTCAAATAAATTCAACACTTCAAAAAGTAAACCAACAAGTCAATTCATAATAAATTTATCCAAATTAATTTAAGAGATGAAAGAAAAAAAAAAATACGAATAGTTATGTCTCCTATCATCTATATTAAACTGACCAACAAATTTATATAAAAATAGGTTAGTTTGGATTGAGTTACATTTGACGTGATCACAAATAAAATTTAATTCAATTTAATTAAGTTAATTTGGATCAATTTAAATACTAAAACCAATCAACAAAAAGTGCTACTTGAGCTGTGACATATATGATTAAATAGCTTTTTTCTTATGAAAATTAATTGGTAGACATTTGTTAAAATATGAATAATATATAAATCTTCTGTCTTGCTCTTTGTTATGGTGTTTCTGTTCGTCAATCAACCAGTTGATACATATTAAAAGTGCTCTGATGCTAAAGTCAGTTCATAATTGATAGTTTAAAGTAATAAATATTGTGAATATTGTAATTAATGTCAGATAAAAGTTTCAACAATCATACCTTTGATCTGTATTTATAGTCTAATCTTCCTCATTATTGGTATGTTTATGTTAATTAAATGACTAACTGACTTTTAGGTGTATTGTTTGGTCGATCATGATCGATCAACTCAATTACATAATTGTATAAAGGAGGAGGATGATATCATGTGGGCAATCCAATTGTCAATTGGAAGGCTCATTCGACAGAGCTGTGCGACCCAAATTGTAATTCTCAGTCGAGCTGATGGTGACTGAAAAATTGAGTAAGGTGTTGACACACGATTTTCTAGAATCAGTTGATGGCGTGCTCAAAAAATCTTCGAAGCAGTCTTCTCAACCGATTCCTGTTGACTTGACCGCTCAACCACTGTTGATTTGACTGATCGGTCCATACAATACATAAATTATCATTTTGTATTCAAGTGATGTTTTATGAAAAACATACAAAACATATAAACGCTTATTTATAATCACCAAATTATCCGAAATAAATACTTATTTCATAACTCAATGTATTATTCGATTAACTCGTATTATTCAATAAGTGAAATGTATATGTCTTATTTGTGAGATTGAATTATGAATATTTATCTTATTTTTGGTAGTTAAATTTTTTTTTTATGATTATTGGGAAGCTGTTGTGAATAACAAATAGATATAATTCATAATTCAATCATACAAACAAATTGTATATATCAATATAATTGTTATATATATATATATATATATATATATATATATTTAATGTTGTTTTATATTACAATATACTTATACTTACAAAAATAAAATAGTAAATTTATATTATAATTTTAATATGTAATTTATTTAAGAAAATTTGAAATAACTTTTATCTATAAACATTTTAAAACTAGCAAACTCACCCACCAAAGAAATTATTAAGATTATAATATTGAAATTGAATTGTTTAAGATATAGTTGACTTGCAATTGCCTAATACAAAGGTAATTTGATTTTATCACGAGTGGAATAAAAAGTGTAGCCATGATTGAGGATTCTGGTATTTGACAAGGTCCATGAGTTACCTCTTTGTCAACATTGTAAGAACAATAGTTTCATTCATATTTTCATGTGAACTTTATCAATTCCTTCTTTCATAGTGAAAATAAAATCCAAATAATTAAAGATAACAATAGGCAACATTAGGCATGCATGTATGGATTTAGGGAAGATTTTTCAAACTGAGCTAACCCGAATCACATGGATTGACTTATCACGGGTTGAATAAAAAATGAATGAGTCCAATCAACTCATTTTCTGGTGAATTAAAAATTTTACATCCAAACTCAATCTACCACATGTTTGTAGGTTAAGTGGGTTGATTCACTAATCTATATAAAAATAAATAAATATTTTTAATCATTTTCAAATATTCATATTTGTAGGATCGAAACAATTTTGTCCTTTCTAGGATATTGAAATTTGCAAGATCTCAAAGATATTAAGAAATAGAGATAAATATAATAAAATCATGGTTTCTTTTTTTTCTTTGGCCCAAAGATAAAAAAATATGTTTTTAAAAAAATAAGTAGGTTGTGGGTTAAGTAAGCCTAATCTGGATCAAACCCGCATAACCTGTTGGTTAAATGAGTAAGCGAAAAAGAAAAATTGAATTTCTCAACTCAACAAAACTCAAACCCGTAGTAAAGTCAAATTCATCCGTTTTTACACATTACTTTGCTCCAAATACAAATAAATAAGTATTTATTTTATTTTTCATGATTTTGTTTAAGATCTCAAATTTTTTTCTATTTTGGTCCCTAAATATATGTTATTATAGTAAGAATTATTCTCATACATCTAATAATGTTGAGGAGTTGAGGTTAAAAATAATTATATATATATATATATATATTAACTTTTCAAAATGTAATAAAATTTAAAATTCTAAATTGCACATATTTTCATTTAGTTAAGTTAAGAAGTCAAATTCGAAACAAAAATTTAAATAATTAAATTTTAAGATTAAGAAAACTTAAGTTTTCGTTTAACTTGTGATTTTTTTATGACTTTAGGAAATAATATGACACTTAAACATGTACAAGTAGGGCACGGGAAATTTGTGGGAGAGAAAATATTAACTATTTATTAGTAAAACTATTTATATTTATTAGTAAATCTATAATCCAATCCAGCCGATTAATCATCCCAGTCTGTTTTCTTTGTTTATTTTTTTGAAATTACAAGTTTTTTAAGTTATTTTATGTTAATAACAAAACTTTGTCAATTTATATATATATATATATATATATATATATATATATATATATATATATATATATATAAACATAATTTAAGTTTTATATATTTTTTACTATAGTTTATTTATTAATATTATTTAATAGTTTTAATTGAATCGAGTTGAACTAAATATAAAGAACTTGTAACTGAATTGAAAAAAAGATTAACATGCTAAACTAAATTGAATTTTGTTTGATAAAAGTAAAATGAGGTATTCAATCAAAATAATTAGGAATAAAATGACCCATTTGTGATTTTGGTTGTGCAAGTCTTGATTAAGAAGTTTATTATCATTTATTATTGAAAATTAACTGTTTACATAAATCATCTTTAAGGGACAAAACGAAAGCAGACAAAATCATTATCATGATATTTAGCACCAACTTGCCACATGTTTCATTTTAATTAATTTTTAATTGAATAACAACCTGGGCCCGAACTGGCCCACATTCTGTTAGAAAAAAACCGGCACAAAAAAGATTGTATTTGAATCAGACATTGTCTGATCGACTTATAGCTGGCATTACTTTTTTTTTTTATTGTTAAATATTGTTGATGCTTAAATATTACATGATTTATTTATTGTTTTATTAATGTTATAATTTATAAATTTAAATTCAAATTTTATTATGAAATTTATTTAATAATTTTTATGTAATATTTTAGATTAGTTAATTACACTATTAATTAGAGTATTATAAATTTGGTATTAGACATGCTAAAAAATATTCACATTATCTCATTAAAGAGTCAATGCTCATTAATTAAATTATTCAACATGAATAAAATGTCTATTAAAAATAACATATATCTACCACATGCAACCTATAAAAAAAAATCGACTGAGAAAATATCAAAAAAGAATTTACTTTTATCAAAAAATTGATGGGTTGGTTGATGAATCTATTTGGAATTTTATTTTATAATTTATTTTTTTAATATTATTACTAAAAAAGTACATATTTTCGTTAATTTACTTTTGAAAATTTATGAATAAAAATTTGTAATATTTTTTGTAAAATATTTTGTTTAAAATATTTTTTGTAAAAAAATTTATAAAAAATACTTGCAAATTTAATAATTTTGTAAAAAAAAAATATTAATCAAAAAATTATTTATCAATTAAAACTTTTAAAAAAATTAAAAAGATATTTTCTTATAAATATTTTAATAAATTTACTAAAAAATAAAAAAAAATATTTTCTTATACAAAATTTAAATAAATTTATTAAAAAAAATAGCATAAAATATGAGAAATACGTTATGCATAAACATTGCAAGTTAATATTACCAAGTTTTATCCAACAAATATAATTTCTATGTACATAAAAATTATGTTGAAATAAATAATCTCATAGAAATATTTCAACATTGAATGAAATGAAAATTGTTAAATATTCAGCCCTTACTTGTGGGTCAAGTCACACCACCTTACCTTACGCCATAAAACATTGAGTTATTAGGATATGTAATCAATGTATTCTATCATTGTAGAAAATACTCTGAAAAAGTAATACATTTGGTTTTAAATGTAATTGTGGAGATAAGACACTGCCATACAGGAAGCAACACTAAAGTTTTTAATATTTTTTTAAAATTATATATATATATATATATATATATATATATATATTAAAAAAATCATTAAATAATAATTAAATTTAAAGATAAAAAGTAATTCATGATTATATGCGCTACTAAAAAAATTCATATTTCTATTAATTTTGTTTTGAAATTTTTTCATAAAAAATACTTACAAATTTTGTTGTGAAAAAAAAAATTGCAAGAAATTGTTACGAATTTTCTTACAAAATATTTTGGATAAAACAATTTTCACAAAAAAGAATTGTAGGATATATTTACAAAATTTATAATTTTGTAGAAAATGATTATCTACGAAGAAATTACCTGTCAATTAATTTTTTTTAAAAAAATAGTAGAAAAAAATCTTTTTTTATAAATTATTTTAAAAATTTATAAGAAAAATATGATGTAATATAAATTTTTTTAATAATGATTACATAAATTAGATATTATTTATAAATTAAAAATTATTAGTATCTAAATCAGTTTTTATTATTTATAGATGGGTGTTTCTATCACTTTGTCAAACAAAAATAAAAAACTGTCAAAGTTCTACTTACAAAACCATTGCAAATCAAGCATCTTCGTTCAACACTGAATATTTAAGTTAAAATAGTGATACGTCACTTAAGAATTGATGATAAAGATGATTTATAATTAAGAATGAGTTATTATTGAAGACAAACTATGAAGATAGTTCAAAATTATCATCCATAAGTTATATATATTATAATTAATGTACTTAACAAGTATAACTTTTCTGCTTCACTTTCATTAGTTTTATATTTTTAACTTAATCATTCATTTAGAACAAATTTATATATAGATATTAAACTAACTGAAGTGATTGATTTATTTTCATAAGTAGAAAGAAGAATATAGGTATTGATTAAAACGCTAACTTTAAAGTTTAAAATCACGTAATGCATGGGTTTCTCTATATATTATTTTAAATTTGTTATTTTTAATATACCTACCAACTTATTATATAAGAACATGTTTAACAAGTTTAAAATAGAAGATTTGAAAGAGCTGAATTTTAATTATTTTTTTTAAAAAAATAAAGAATGGAAAGTATATAAATGTAATATTTATTCATTGTAGAGCATCATTTAGTTTAACTTATGTGTTATCTGTTCAATTACTATAACATAGTTTTTAACACAAGTGTAAATAATACTACCAAGAACATAAATATCGTGAAATGTATGGATGATCTCTTTGGGTATTTATATTTTTTGTATATTTTGAAAAATATTTCTTATTATTTTGAATATAATATATTTAGAGAATCATGTAAATATCAAGGAAAATTAAATTACATTTTTGTAATTCTTGTACTTTTTTCTTCGAATGTTAATACATATATTAATTTGACAATTTAGCTTAAATAAAACACACACATTACTCTCTTTTTTTTTTTTTGAAAATTCTTAAATTATATCTTCTCCTGTTTTATTTATATATTTTTAAATCTCCTTTTACTTATAAGAATAACAAAATCTTCTATATTTTATCTCATTTGAATGTAAAATAGTTATTTGGAATATATTTTTTCTCTTTTTATGATTTTGAACATTATTGAAAGTAATAAATATTGAATTTTTATTATTAAATTTTAAAATTTTATCTTTTTGTGATATCAGAATGATTTACTTGTCTCGAAATGACCTGGTCCAATAGGAAAATTCCAAATTATTGGGCCTTTCAATACAATTAAATAGAAAGCCCCAAAGGCGCCATATTTAAGGAGCCCAAACGATGTGATTGCAAAAATCCACCTCTATCTTTTGCGGGTTGGGATGTCAAAAAAATTTGTACCCGTGGGTATCTACGGATAGTGCAAAAAGAGCTTATTATGACAGGTAAAAAGGACTTATTATGACAGGTATGTTGGCATCATAGTTGCAGGAGTTATAAAAAATGCACTTTTTCTATGACATCGTAAAAATTTGTCATAGTAAGTCTAACTTACTATGATAGGTATTTCTACACCTAACATAATAAGTGGGTATTTTTTTAATTTTTTCAATTTTCCTCCATTCATAGGTATTTCTACACCTAACATAACATACTGATTCTCTTCAACTTCTTCTCCAAATCATCAAAATCAAACCACCTCAGTAAAGCCAAAAAGTCTCTAGGGTTATTTGCCCCTCCCAAAGCCACCAACAATCTTCACTGTAATACCTCTTCCCAGACACCATCCTCATTATACTGTTAAAAGTCATTACCGAAAAGCTTCAATAAATTATACAAACAATAATAAAAAATTTAAAAAATTATGGAGTATAATCAAAATTTTGCTATGTAGTCTTCAATAATTTCTACCTAATTTAATTTTATCGCCAAATTTACCTGGATTTGAGTTCCACTTTGGCGAAGGCGTTGCACGAGTTGTGAGCGAGCTTTCGCACGAGCCTCATGCTCTCGTCCGTTCAGATTTCCGAGAAGCAGTTCAAACAGTGCATTGAGAGAACCTCGAGCGACACAATGCGATGGAGGTTGCGCTAGTGGTCACCATAGGGCGACACCGTGACGGTGGTGTTGTTGTAGTCGATGTACTTGCCGGCGAGGAAGCGAGGCCAGTTCGCCAGACGATGTCGTTTTTTGGTGAAGCATTCCTGCACTGCCTCAAGCGACGAAACAGAGCGGCGAACAGAGTGGCCAACGAAGCGGTGACGACAACACGAAATAAGAAGGTAACGTGACTGTTTGAGAAAGAAAGTATACTTCTGGAGAAATAATGGAGACGAGAAAGAGAAAGAGAAAAGAGGGAAGGAAAAAATTAGGGATTTAAAGATATTATGACAGGTTTCTCTAAATCTGTCATAATATATTTTTAACATAATTTCAATTTTGCCACCACGCCTATATACTATGATAGGTCCTCTGCACCTGTCATAATAAATTTTCCCTTCTCACTTACTATGATAGATCCCTTTTTATCAGTCATAGTAATTGTTACTTTTATTACAAAAATGCCACAGGTAAACTTATTATGATATGTGACTTATACTTGTCATAATAAGTTGTCATAGATTCTTCTTTTTCCACTAATATAAAACCCACAACGGGTAAAAAATGAATATTGTAAATGGATACCCGCGGGTAATGGGTACGAGTATTTTTAATATTCGTATGTTAACGGGACAGATAGAGGTATCAGTATCTGTATCCGTGGATACTCGTACCCGCTATACTCTACTTTAAATATAAAAAAAATATGATTAAAATATTAACATATTGATTTTGAATGAGTTAATTTTTTACCAATTAGTTTTAAAAAAATCAATTATTTGTAAACTGTCATTCAACACTATTTAAATAAATTATTTGAACTTTGTTTAAAATTTATGAATATTATATATTGTATTTTATTTGAATTTACGATTAAAATATGTTGTTAAATATTTTTTTTGTAAATACCTGCAGATATCCGTGGATATACGTGGACATTAAAAAATTATGTGAGTACCCACATAACGGATATGGGTACAGATACGGGGAAGCTACTACCCATACCCTACCCGCCCGGTTGACATTCCTAATTGTGGGTCGAGGACTCCTCCCCTTTCTTCAAACTTTGATTCATATTTTTCATAGAAAAATCTCTCATCAACAATAGAATAAGATCCATTTTGAATCCTATTTAAGGGATTCCTTGGTTCTAACCAAAGAAGCAATGCCACTCAATAATCTTTTTCTGTATGTAAGGATCCCACTAGAACACCTTCTACTTCTAATAGGTCATGAACTAGATCTGAATTCTTCTCAACGAGTCCATAAATAAAAATATTATCTGAAAAGGTTATATTGTTTTTATGTAGTGTAATTTATCCACAAAAATACACTAAAATATGGTAGTGATATATATATATATATATATATATATATATATATATATATATATATATGATATAGATCAGCTTGTATAATATAATTGAGCATTTATTCCTAAATATAAGAATATTTATTTATCATTATTTATTACATGAGAGTAATGTTGGGGTCCTTTTCCTTCAAATCTTAGTTTTAATTCTTTTGAAATTTTTAGAGCACACCAATAATATAATTGAAGTGAACTTTACCTAATTAGTGGAGTGATAATTGAAAGCATGCAACTTAACTTTATTGAAATCATTGACAATGTAAAAAAGAAAACAACTGTTACAAACCAAACTTTTTGCCTTTTATATTAGCATGTGTTTCGGTATCATAGTTAATAGCTTTCTTAAACAAAAATATTTCTAATATTTTTTTTTCGTTATATCTTTGTTTATCCTACATGCATTCTAAAATGATTAAAGTCCTAATCATTTAAAAAATTCTAAAATAAGTGTTGATCTTACAAAGTATTAATTAAATATATATATATATATATATATTATTTATTTATTTATTAATTATGCATTTATTATAATAGTAAAATCTCAACTAATTTTAATTCTGGATATCTTCATACACATCCATTCAAGGAACCATAAGAGTGAATATCATCCCAAAGACAAGACACAAATGAAAAAAAATATTGGTAACATATCATTATCTCAGCTTTCGTAAGAACATTTTTTTATTCAAATTATAAAATTACATTTTTTAACATAATATTTGAAAAATTATTATATTTATTTTTATTATCATCATGTACAACTTTCGAGTCTTATGTTATAAATGGTACTAAAACGAAATTTTAGTTGCAGACTGTTATCATCTCAACTCAACCTATAAATAATACATTATTTAATATTTTTCTTTGCTTCTTTATAAATTCTAAAAAGAAGAATGAGTTGTTAATATTTCTCTTAATTTTTTTTCCTCCAAAAGTATATAACTATAAAATAGTTGGAGAAAGTTTGATATCCATTGATTTTTCCCTTTTTACAAAGATATAAGAATTTTGAAGTTTCAAAATTGTGTTTTTGTAGAAAGTGCTTTTTCCTTATAAAAATTAAAGCGTTGGCGGCAATTGCAGAGTATGTTTGCGGCACGTCATTGCCTTGGTGTTCGGGGTAACCAACTCAAAACTCCAAAAGTCTTCTTACACTGTGAATCACGTTCTGAAATCTCTTTTCCAAACGCGATCACGTCAAAAAAATATTTTAGCCCTTAGATGCTGCAATGCGTTTTGCTACCTTATTTAATCACTTAATTATGACCACCTATTATCATTTTCTTCTTTTAAAATATAATTACCTAAAAAAAAGTTCTAACAGTTGTCAGTGCACAAGTTGAGAATATTAATGAGGACAAAAAAAAAAACTTATGCCTTTCAGAAAAAATATACAAACTTCTAATTTGGTTTAAGCATAGAATTAAAAATGTATCAAACGATTTAAATAACTTTAATACTAATATATTTTGTCAAAAGTTAACATAACTGAATTAAAAGAATTATATTTATTTATTTTTAAAATTTATGGATCAAAATGTATCAAAATTTTGGACATGGACAAATTCTAATTTTGGGTCAAAGTTCACGTACTAAAAACATACTTAATCCTAAAATAAATTTAATAATAAAGAGAAGAATAGAGCATGAAAGACTAATTTTATGTGTATACTTAGCAAGGAAGAAAAATCCATGTTTATAAATACATAAGACAATCCAAAGAGTACAACTCAAGAGTTATATACTTAATGTAAATCATGTAAATATCATCAATAGTAACCAGACTGATGTCAACAACTAAATGAACAATGCATAAATATCAAAACATGAGCAACATTATAGTATTTAAAAATACTAAATTCTGAATCTATATAATTAAAAAGTAATAAATAATTATATATATATATATATATATATATATATATATATATATATATAAATGAATAGGATTGTTGTTGGTAGGTTGTGGATCAACGACCTTCAATTAAGTTTGAACCTGTTTAACAAAACCCATTTAATAAAAATAAATATTTTTTAACTAAATTCGACTCAAACCTATAATGAACCAAATTAACTCATAAATTGGATCTTATTTTGACATTTTTAGTTACACTTTTCATATAAGGAAATTTTAGAGAAAACATTAATAAAAATGTGAGTGAACAACTAATAAAATATAAATAAACAATTAAACTTAATATAATATTCACGCTGCAGTAAAAAACATGTTAATAATAAAAACAAACAAGTCTAAATTATGATTAATGATTAATGTATCTATCCATTGGTATATATTTTTTAAGAAAAATATACATAAAAAATAAAAATACATGAGTGAAAAAAAATAGTTATGTAGTTATTATTTTTAACAATATTCAATTTAATAAATATAATAAAAAAATATTTTGCAGCCCATTCGTGTGTTGCATAGAACAAAAGCTTCTATTGAACAAAGGTGACATTTTTTTTTTTGTAAAAAGAAATGCTTCATTAAAATTAAGAGTCATTTTATTTTATTATACAAAAATGCTTGATGTATACGAATTTTTAATGGATCCAAAAACGAAACTATTATATGTCACTGTTATAGATAAAATAGTTTTAATTCATTAGTACAATAATTATTTGAAGAATTGTTACTTTTTATATATCCTTTTACAAGTCCAATTATTTTGAAAATTTGAAAAAAAGGAAGGAGTGATATTATATATATATATATATATATATATATATATATATATATATATATATATATATATATATATATATATATATATATATATATATATATATAAAAAAATAT
>Ga0214545_1001342_pt1 | contig 45505 bp, 21 predicted proteins | sample CNSS4metaG_FD_160064 | JGI IMG/M metagenome (GOLD analysis project Ga0214545, IMG submission 160064) | Root nodule microbial communities from cowpea collected in UCLA plant growth center, Los Angeles, California, USA - CNSS4 | ecosystem: Host-associated > Plants > Roots > Nodule | place: USA... | reverse complement strand
CATGTTTTTGTATTCAGATTTTTGTATTTTATTGTCTTTGGATCTTTGACTTTGTTTGTTAAAACCTAGGTACGAATATTGTATTTAACAACTTTGATGTTATATAAATTCTCTGCTATGTAGTTATATTTTTGAATTTTTATGATAAACTATTATGTCCAGGTTTGTACAGGTGTTCTATAAAACAGTTTCATTAAAACTAATACAAGATGAAAGTTGTGCAATTTAGTAGTAGTCAGGTAATTACATACGGATTCTTCCGTAGGTAATTACATACAGATTTATCCGTATGTAATTACATACAGATATATCCGTATGTAATTACATACGGATTATTCCGTATCCGTATATAATTACATACGGATTATTTCGTATCCGTATGTAATTACATACGGATCTATCCGTATGTAATTACCTACGGACAAATCCGTATATAAATTTAGCTACGACATATTTACATACGGATTTTTGTTCGTATGTAATCCGTAAGTAATACTCTCTTACCTACGGATTTTGTTAGTTACATATGGATTTTGGCTGTAGGTAAATCGAGTTTTTCTTGTAGTGATTACAATATTATCATCTATTAATATAATATCACGCATATTTAAAAAATAATACACACAAGCGTGATAATGCCTGTTTTTACACTAGTATGAATTATGGCAATTGATTTAAGTACTATTGTTAATATTTATATCAACTTAGTAGAGTTGTCAAGTACAGTGTTGAATTTAATGTTACGACATTTTGATTTGGGTTCCCATTTATTTTAAATATCAGTAAATATTACCGTTAAAGTTACAATTAACAGTAGTGATACATGTCATAACCCCATAACCAGCGAGATCTGTAACGTAAATTTGTGGTGTGTATGGTCACATTTGAGCTCATTCTGTGAGGGTTATAATTAATCCCAAATACCATAAAAAGAAAGTCGATCCTATTTTTTTTTACTGTACAAATCCCATAAACAAACTTTATCCGTAGAAATTCTCTAACTTCCTGTTTCTCTGTTTGTGGCAAAATGCTGACAGTTAGTTAGTTGAAGGGAAAGAGTTCCGAATAAAGAGTACATGCTTGTGGCTGAAACGAAAGTGGACAAGTCAGCACTTGAAACCTAGTTTCTTGGGGTATAATTGGTTTAGTTGACTCTTCTCATAACTTATTTATATGGCCACATTTGTTACATAAAATGACAAAAAAAAATTTCCATTCAATAAATCGGATTACTTTACTTTCTTAGTTTTCCATCTTCGGTGATTAGTTTATTGTTTCCATATTGTAGCCATGGTTAACTCCGAAGTAGTAAGAACTGCAGTTGGAATAATTGGTTTGTTTCCCAAAATCTCACACCATTAATTTCATGTTTTTTTAGTTTGTTTTCTTTGCCATGAAAGAACAGGTAGTTTCTGAATGCTTGCTCGTTTCATCTGATATAATTACGAAAAACAGAAAAAAAAGGGACATTTAAGGAAGAATTTAGTTAACACTATGTTTCAGTAATAATTATGTTAAAAAAATGTTACTAATATTGTTATTATTTGTTGCACAGGAAATGTCATTTCTTTTTGTTTATTCATGTCACCAGTGTAATCAATCTCTCTTTCTATATATCCATTCTGAATTGATAATTATGGTGTAGCCATAACAACTGATAATGTATATATTTGGAACTGTGATTTGCAGACCTACATTTATTTCGATATTTAAGTCAAAATCAGTACAAAATTTCAGGCCAGATCCATACATTGCAACAATATTGAACTGTGGGGTGTGGGCATTCTATGGACTTCCCTTCGTAACCCCAGATAACACCCTTGTCATCACAATTAATGGATTTGGCTTCTTCCTTGAAATCTTCTACACTCTCGTCTTCTTTATTTATTCAACCTGGAGCAAGAGGGTGACAAAAAGAATACTTAATTTAACTTGATGTAATTAATTATATATTCTTAATTAATGGATGTTTTTTTCTTAACAATTTCAGAGGAAGATCATGCTCATCTTCCTTGCTGAAATCATCTTCCTTGCCTTGCTGGTGTTTTTGGTGATGACCTTTGTTCACACCCCCAACAAAAGAAAGATCATTGTTGGACCCGTCTGCATAGTCTTCAACATCCTTATGTATTTCGCACCCTTGACTGTAATGGTACGTGCGTGTAACCCTAATTCTGCACTTTTATTTCTTTTCTTAAATATTTATCATCGTAGTTTCGTTTTGGTTTGCTTATGCAGAGACAAGTCATTCGAACCAAGAGCGTGAAGTACATGCCTTTCTTACTTTCATTCGCCAACTTCGCCAATGGAATTGTGTGGACAACCTATGCCTTGATTAAGTGGGATCCATTCATTGTGGTAAGTATTATTTTATGATTCTGTGATGAAAAAAAGAAAAGAGTGAGAACTTGAAAAAATGACTGAGGTTTTTAAATGGCAGATTCCAAATGGTTTGGGAACACTTTCTGGGTTGACACAGCTCATCATGTACGTTGTTTACTATCGAACAACCAACTGGGATGAAGATGATGAACCCACTAACGTCATATGATTTCTCCTTGGAGTCTCAGAGAAGATACAAAGTCAAGGGACAAAAAGAATAAAACTCTGTTTCATCATAAAGTTGGAAGTCTTTTTCAGAGCTTCTGACCCTATTTCTTTTTAAAAAAAAGGAAAAAAAAAAAAAGTCCTGTGTTTTGGATAAACAAGTTCTCAACAAAACTCCTGACTCGTATTGAAACATGCCTCAATCAATGGTTGTAAATTAAAAATAACAGCATTGATGTCTGGTAGAGAGCGTTGTTGTTGGCTTTAAAGATGTATATGCTCATTTGAGCTCATGGGAATGTTTCTTTGGCATGAATAATAGCGGGTGACAGCTGAGAAATTTCAAACATTATGAGTTATACTTCTCAACATTTTTAAAACCATACTTGTTCTTTATCGTATCCAATTATGTTTTATACTACGCGCGAAATGTTTTCTAGGATAAAAGCAGCCATATTATTAATTAGCTTCAGAATTGAATGCATAAAGGTTGTGCTATTCTCACTTCTGAATGCAAATTTAATATAAATCCAATTCTCATGAATGAAATTGCTATTAAATGTACATTCCAAACATAAGCTTAAACTCATCCTATGAATTTGAACCTTATATATCCATATAAAACCAGACAAAAAAATCTATGATTAGCACGCCACACAATCCCACCAAATTAGTTTTCAGTAGTATTTTCACAATTTTCTTTGATAGCACTTGAAACACTCCCCCAGTTTTTTGCTTATACCCAAAACAGGATCGAGGAAAGGAAAAAAAACTTTGTTTGTATTGAATCAGTTCTTTCTTAGCAGAAAACGCTTCAGTCATGTCTAATATATCTAATTTGTAAAACGTTGTTATAATTTGTAATGTTACCAACTAATTTTGCATATTCTTTCAAAATTTATTCATGTGTGGAGAAAACAAAATAAAAGAATCAAGTGATTCATATTGTCATTTTGACACAATTTTTGGTTTATGATTTGTATGAATGGTTGATTAGCTTGTATTTGTAATTGTTAGTTTCACTAATATTTGATAGCTCATAACATATTTTTCTAGTATCTCAAATTAATATGTGAAATTGTTCGATAGATATATTAAATTGGGTTAAATATGTTTTGGGTTCCTGAATTTTCAATGAAAATTAGAATTCATCCATCTTCGAAACTTTAGCCTAATTTAGTCTTCCAACTTTAGAAATGCATGGATTTAATCCTTAATTTTATCCAAATTTTGTTAAATTTATTTGATTTTACAAACACGTTTCATGATAATATTTGAGTTAATATTGAACCGAAAATATGTCAAATAATTAATCTAAACAACTCAAATATTATCATGTGTTTGAAATGTCAGATAAACTTAACAAAATTTGGTTAAAAGAACTAAATCCACACATTTCTAAAGATGAATGACTAAATTGGTCAAAGGTTTCAAAGAATGACTAATTTTAATTTTCACTGAAGTTTGAGAAACAAAAACATATTTAATTCTATTAAATTTCATCAACCTGACTCACTTTATGGTGAGTCAGAAATTTTGTAACTCAGCTCAACTCACCACGGGTTGGTGGGTTAAGTAACCCATGAGATGACAATCATAGTAAAATCAAGAACCAATGTCTTGATCATGCTCACCACCAATATATGATGAATTGTTTGCAAGAAAGTATCCATATAGTCTAAGAAAACATGACTAATATTACACATTTCTGTCATGCTATTCAACAAAATATAAATAAAAAAATTATATATTTTTGTCATGCTAATTTAGAAAAAAAATTATTTATAAGAGGGTTGCTTGAGTAATTTACTATAAAGATTATAGTTAAAGATTAACGTATCAACATATATATAACTTGACAATCAAATTAATTAAACATTCAAATTATTTAAATATTATTAAGCAACATTCTAGCATTTAAAAATATGAAATTGTGAACATATATAATAGGGGTAGTAAATAATTATTAAGAAAATTAAAAAAAATTTAAAAAAAAATTGTAAAAAAAATGTTTGTGTGTTAGGTGGGTCAATCCACCTTCAATCCGTTTAACGGGTGGGTTAAGTGAAACGCGTTAAGTTCAACCCACTTTTGAAAAAATTAAATTTTTCTCGACCTAGCCCGGCTCGAACCTGTGGTGAGCCGGGTTGACTCACGGATTGAAACTCATTTTGACATCTCTATCAAACTATTAAAAAAAAGAAAAAAAAAACAAATTTATATTGATATATTAAAGATAAAAATCCACAAAAACAAAAATTATTATCGTCAAAGAATATTATCTCATTCATGATCAATTCAATAAATTTGTTCTGATCTAGTTGTCTGAATATTGAGAGTCTCCAAAAGAAAACAACAAAAGAAAAATCCAATTCACAATTTCAGATCTTTTTATTGTTTCGAATGCGTGCAACTAAATCAAAATTAGAAGATACAACCAATAGTAGAAAAGACTATTACAAGAATTAAAAGTGTATGGTCAAAATTCATCCTACAAATTACAATTTCTATATCTCCGTAATTGTTGTTTCAATTGTAAGGTCAGAGAAATATTATTCATGCAAAAACTCACCATTTTTTCCATGCGTAAACTCGTTTGTTTTCTTATATACTATTGGATGAGAAGTATAAAAGGGCAGAGAAAAGTGTCATTGGTGTGCAAAGGTTTTCTGAAAGATCAAAGAGATTTTTACACTTTCCACTGTATCAATCTGCAACAACAGATCATTCATGATTTTGAAAATATTATATACGAAAATATATTTTTTACCCTTCTTGCACCAGCCGACAATGAATTTTTAAAGATATTTTAATTATAAAAAAAAGTTAACTTTTGTATTTATAAAGAAAGAGATCGAAAGATAAAATAGTGAATATGAAGTGTGTGTAAAAATTTGTTAGATGTCAAAATAATAATACTCTCTTATATATGAACATCAAGATTGAAGATGAAGATGTTCGAAGGAAGAAATGACACTTGGGAAAGTCTTTAGTTTAGAATGTTTAATAATTTTATTACCTAATTAGGTTTAAAATACTTGTGTTTTAACTCCTTAAATATTTGAAAAAAGGGATATGTGATTATGTATTTTGTAAGGAGTTGATGAAAAATTATTTATTTCTTGTAAGAAGTAAAGGATATTTAAGGTTTTTAAACTCAATTTTGTTCAACCGTTTGGAAGATGGAGTTATCTTCACCATGAAAAATCATCTATCTACATAACTTTTTTGAGAGGGATAAGTGAATATTCTCTTAAAAATAGAAAAATGAAGAACTTCGAAGACCACATGTGAATTGGAATTTTAGGTTTAATTTCTCTTTTCTCTACACTTTCTTTATGTATTTGAAGATAACTCTTATTATTGTGAGCAGCTAATCTTTCCTTTTTGAAGTTAAAGTAGTTCATTAAACTCTTGTAATCCTTTGGGTATAGATATGATATCCTATTATTAATGGTTTTTTATTCTATTTTTAACATTAAAGTGACTTGATTACTCATTATTTAATTTTTTATTTAGATTCTGGTGTTTTTTTTTATCAGCAAATAGATTCTGATTGGAAAACATTTTTTTTAACATATTCGAATCAAATCAGATAATAATTTCAAAGATTATTAGGAATAGATTTGTAGTTATTAATTGAACAAGTTCTTAATACATTTGTGTGTCACATCACATGCAAGTATTCAGTACATATTTATATTTGATACTCTAGGATGAGAATAATTTACTGATACTTAGAAGAATTAAACTCTAAAATATTCTGTAATTATCTATAAATATTTACATATGAATGTATATCTGTGTGTAAATGATAATTTTTCTAAAGAAATTACATACAGTTTCTCTATCTGTATGTATGATTAGGTGTCACGTAGTGAAAATACTTTTTTGAAAAAAAAAATGGTAGTATGTATAATATATCGAAGTCGTAGGTAGTAAAATTAATTTGATACATACCAATTTTACTTATATATTATTAAAAAACTGAATACCAAACATTTGATTTATTTGTATTGTATTAATGCCTTAATCCCAAATAAACTTAAAATGACAGAATATAGCATGCCGAAGGCGAATATGAAGCAAAGAAAATTATCAGAAGTCATGGTTGATGGTAGCATTATTAAAAAGATTCATATTTTCTATCAATTTTATTTTGAAAATTTTGTCGTAGGAAGTATTTATAAATTTTGATGTGAAAAAAAATTACAAGAAATTGTTATCAATTTTCTTGCAAAATATTTTGTATAAAATACTTTTCGCAACAAATTTTGTAGGAAATACTTGCAAATTTTATAATTTTGTACGAAATGATTACCTATAAAAAAATTACCTAGTTAAAATTCTTAGAAAAAATGGTAAAAAAAAAATATTTTTTTTGTAACTTTTTTTAACAAATTTGTAAGAAAATTCACATTTAATATAAGAATTCTAGTAGTGTAGAAGGTCCTGAGTATTGTCTGACGTTTTAATTCCTAGTTTATATTAAATGTTTATACTAAATGCAAAGTTCCCTTCTCGTTTTTTTTTTTTTTTTTGTGGTGAAGTTATTCATAGAACAAGTTATATTTGGCGAGTAGAACATTACATATTGAATTCAAAGACATGACCACGATAGCTACTTCAAATTTGAAGATCCTTTGGATGTGTCACATATTGTCATGTGAATAGAGCAAATTAGCACATAAAGAATGATCGTGTCACAATTTGTCCACATGAGATCAATAAGGAAGAAAATTTGGTGTTTAAAGTCTAGAAATGTATCGTAGGAATGGATGTGACTTTTCAAGAAAAAAATTGGTTTGAAAAAGCAAAATGGGTTGAAGTTCTAGGTGGAGTATTAAAGTCTCACAGGGAGTTTTTTTTTTTTTTAATTTTTTAATTTTTTTTTATTATATTACGATATATAGATTGAGGAGATTGATGACATTTGAAGTATGAGTTTCCCATATAAAAGATGTTTAGATAAAAATATTTTACTAATTAAAGTATAAGTTTGCATTATAGTACAAAATATTATAACCATAAATTTCTTAAATTGGTCATGATTTGTGGGAATAATATATCGTAAGAAGAGAGTTTAGTATGTAAAAATATAATGAATTCTATTTTTTAATTTGATATTGGAGCTTAGGACTTTTTTCTCTATGAGTACTTGAAGATTTTAGTGGGAGAGATGATAGAAAAACTAATTACAGTGGTAGTTTAATTGTACGGTGTCTTTAATGTAGACATCACTCTAAATGAATCCAATCATAGTGTGTGGTCACAATAATGGAGATATACATTAACATAGAGGGAGAATTGTCCTACACTTGCGAGAAGGTGAAGCCTCTAACAGAAGAAAATGAGGAATATGAAAAATGGTACGTTAAAAACCAAAAAGTAAAAAGATGGTTACTGATGTTCATGAGATCATGAAAAGGTATATTCACTTACCAAGCAAGAGAGAGGATAACAAATATATGATGTTTGCTATAACCGCAGATAACGGTTATTACAATGGTAAAGCCTTATTAAGCACATTCACCATATTGAATAATGCATCGATAATTGACTTTGTATTTTTTTATCACATGACTTTTGATACTAGACAAATAAAAAACTTAAATGTTTCTGACAAAAATATTTCCACAACCAATTGTATTAAATCCACTATCATTGGAGAAGGAAATATCTCTACATAACAATTTGAATCTTGATATTGTCGTTGTTGTGCCTTCTTTGAAAATAACCTATTGTGAGTCTCTCAAATAATCAAACCTCTCTTATGTGTTGTAACTTTTGGTCCAACTCTTGTGATTTTAAAGACATTCAAACAAGGAAGAAAATTGATTATGGTATTAAAGGAGGAAGGTTGTATTATCTGGATTTGACAAAAAAAATTCAAAGAAACTTGGTTAAGTATTAGCAATGGAAGGGTCTCAAGAAATGAGGAAAGGTGAAAATATTTGGTTATGGCACAAGTGCTAAGACATGCATTTTTGTTTCACAAAGAAATTATTTTGAAATACATTTGATTAAATTGACACTTCAAATTTAAATTGATAGTGCAACTATTCTCTTTATATGTAAATACTAGAAGGATGTGGGATCCCAGATATACATAGCAAAAATGTGTACAAGTTGAAGAAGTCATTCTACAGGCAAAAACAATCACCACAAACATGATTTGGTAGATTTACTAAGTGAATGCTTGCTTTTGGTATCAATAGAACAATCAAGATCATACCTTGTTTGTAAAGAATAAGGAAGGAAATATTACAATTTTTATTGTCTATGTTAATGACATGATAGTTATGGGAGATGATGTAGAGGAATATCATTGAAAGAGTACTTGATAAAGAAATCTTATCAAGTACTTGAAATAATTTTTTGGAATTGAGGTCTTAATATCAAAGTCAAGTATTTCTTTTCTTTCTCATTCAAATTATGCATTGGATTTATTGAAAGAATTGGGGATGACGCATGCAAACCAACAAATTCTTCAGTTGAAAGGGGATTGAAGTTGTGTATTGAAGAAGGTCAGACTTTATCTAACAAGAAGGGAGATATTAAAGACTCATAGGGAGATTGGTGTGGTTAGTCAATTCAACTTATGCTCTTAATGTGGTTAGTCAATTCATGCACAATTCAAGTAAAAAAACACATGAATGTTACATGAATTTTAAGGTACATGAAAGCATATGCAACTACAATGATAGAAATTCAACATCTAGACACTTCACATTTGTAGGAGGTAACCTTAACATATACAAAAGTATGAAGCAGAAAGTTGTAACTAGATCTAGTGTAGAAACCATACTTAGAGGAATTGTTGGACTCTGTGAAGGTAAGACTGGCTACTTCTCAAAGATTCAATTGTATTAGGATAATAAAGTTACTCGTGACATTGCCCACAATCCTATTCAACATGATCGTACAAAACATGTAGAGGTTAATAATTTTTTAATCAAGAAAAAAATTGATAAAAGCATTTTTAAAATTTGCAAATATTCTTACCAAAAGTGGTGACAAACCATATGTTTAGAAATTATTAGACAAGTTAGTAATGTATGACATTTATTTACAGGCTCGAGGAAAGTAATAAATTAAGAATATTTTATTGAATAAATTATAAGTTTGTGTAGTAGTATAAAATATTATACAATCAAAAGTTTCTTAATTTAGTATGATTTATAGGAGTAAAATATAAGAACAGAATATTTGTATATGAAAATATATCAATGAAAATAAAATTAATTTTATTTCTATTTTTAATTTTTATAATAATACTTTCAACTCAAAACCTTAAAATTTTTTTTCATGGATTTTTTTTCACTTATATATTCCTTAACTTTATTATATATCACATTGAGTAGTAATGGTGTCTTTGAATCAATAATGAAAAAGAGGATTAAAATCCGATCATAAAAGAGAAATTCAATATTCATCCCTACTCGATGATTCGGGATAGAAAAGAGGGCAAGAGTAGGTTGTGATTAGGCGTTTGAAAGGAAATAAGGAATACCTGGAGTTGAGTCTACAAGATACATGAATAGATTTGTATCCAGGGAATGTTTAGATTTCATGATACTTTTTCCAGGGGTTACCAAGGCGATTACTTGGACAAAATTCTTTCTAAATTTAACATGGAAGAGGTAAAACCTATTACAATACACATTGCAACTCATTTTCAAGTTATCATCAACCCCATTTTCACAAACTGGTGATGATAAGGAAAAAACTGTCAAAGATACCATATGCTAGTGTCATCAGAATCATAATGTAATTATGATGTGCTGATAGGAACAGAAGAAGTTGGCGAGGATTGGAAAACTTTGAGGTGGTACATCAAGGTGAAAAGTTTCGAAATTGTATTTAAAAGTTCTTTTTATTCATGCAAAAACTCATCTTGCCTACGTAGAAACTCATTTTTTTCTTGTGGGAAAATTAAAGTTTTTGGCATACTTTTCTCTGATAATTATAAGAAAAGGGAAGGATGCAATGGTTCTTTATGCTATCAAGAGTTTTTTCTTTCAGAAGAACTTGTATCAAGTCATAAAAAAGGTTTTACTTCTGGTTTAACAAAAACAAGTATTGGTTTCAAAGCAAATGGATCCAACTTAATATCATCAATTATGATTGCGAGTATGTAATAGTATAATGAAGATCCTGCAAGTTACAAGTCAAATCCGGCAACATTGCCAAGCAGAAAGTAATACTCATACCCACAGAACCCAAACCAATTGGGGAAAAAAAGGTAAAAGAAAATCAGAGGTACAGTTTTACACACCCAACATATTGACATGTCACCAGCTCCTCCTACCTGTACCCCTTTTACTGTGTATTTGTCTCATCTAGTATCCAAATACTGCTTTCTCACTATAGATACAAATTGATTCTTCAAATAGTGAAAAATCACTATAACCAAATTGTTTGCAAGACTAACGAATAAACCTTCAAGGCCCTCTATGCTTGCGGAAGCAAAAACAACCCTGCTGCTGATCATGAGGGATCATACCTCCACCTTTGGTTGTGTCAATGGCCTCCAGCATGGAAACTACCTCATCCATCTCTGGCCGCTTATCTGGAGTGGCATCCCAGCATTTCTTCATGACATTTGCCAGAGAACTTGGGCAACATCTTGGTATTTCTGGTCTTAAATTCTAAAATTCAAACACAACATAGTAACATAATCATAATGGATCCACAGACACAGAACACAGTGATAAACACTGCTCAACTGAGGAAATCAATCAAAACAGAGAAGAAAATATACCTGTCGAACAACAGCTGATGTAATCTCTGAGAAACTTAGGTCAGGATATGGCATGTCACAACAATATATTTCCCATAAACAGATGCCAAAACTGTACACATCACATTTCCTGTTATAGGGGTTGCCATTTAGAACCTGTACACCATCCCCGATGGGAAACAAAAATAAATATTTAATTACAAGGGTTTTTCTCTTTTGATCAGTTAAATATTTTTATCTCATCTTTTCCTTCTCTTATTCACAGTTTCACAGTATATGATGCCACATGAAAGTCGTAATTTACCCTCATTGAATACCTCTAATATTGACATGAAAACTGGAAACACCTATCCTCACTTGAATGAAATATTGGGACATGATATGCTAATTCCCCATCACATGAAATCTATTGGTACACAGCTTGCCTTTGCACTAAGGCTTCCAAAGTGTCACACATACTAGTACAATAATATCTAATTTGTAAAGGATTGTTCAGGTATTGACTACTCACCTCTGGAGCCATATAACCAAGAGTACCAGTCTCCCCAGTCATATCGTTAGGATTTGATGCCTCAACACGAGCAACCCCAAAATCAGCAATTTTAACTGTGCGTGTCTTGTCCAACAGCATGTTCTCTGTCTTCACATCTCTATGGACAATCTTCTGAGAGTGAAGATAACTCAGCCTGTAATACCAAGTGAATTAAGATTGAGTAGTTGCACACAAAAATTACGAGACTTATTGGCCCAAACGCTAAACTAGGGGAAAAAAAAATAGATAGATACCCTCTTGCAAGATCAAGTGCCAGCTGAATTACAATCTTAAAAGCTAGCTTCCTCCTCCTGTTCTTTATTAGGTATGATTTCAGATTTCCTCCAGCAAGATACTCCACAACAACACAACAGAAATTGCTTGGCATGCCAATTAGACCATTATCAGTTTGTATCTGCAATTCTGAAGACCCCATTGTTGCCCCTATAAACTGAACATGGAGACATAAATGGTTAAAAAATATTGGGTAGAAAAATGTTTGCAGAAACATATACAATACCCTTTGGAAAAAGAGAAAAACAAATCATCTGCAAATATCAAAAGATTGAACAAGAAAGAGAAAATGTCATGATGGGGGGGTGGGGGGAAGAAGCTCGTGCTCGACACCTACATGCATCTTTTGTACCAGATGCTAGGATAAATGGACAAAGTCCAGACTTGGGTGCCCCAACATACTGAATGAATGGAATTGAATCTAATGAAGAAACAGGGTATCTTTTCTTTAGTTAGAAAACGTTGATGTTCATTTTGAGGAGAATGTGATAATAGACAGATAAACTTTTCCGAAGAAAAGGTTGCTCATAAAGAATAGAAGCCGGAAGACTAGAAGTTTCACTGAAAGTAAATTTCAAAAAATGCTGGCAGGCTAATTTATTTATTTAAAATCTTTGTTCAACAGAACCATGGATGCTGAACCAAAAGGAAAAAGTCTATTCACATTTGTTTTCACCCTCGAGTTCAGAACACACTAAATTTTCTATAATGAATGCATAGAATAAGCATATGTCAAAACTGACTCCATTCTATGTGAAGATATTAGTATTCAATTTTAGATCAACAGAGTATAAAACAGATTAACATGCTATAAATTAAGAGCCGCATACTTCAACAATGTTACTGTCAACAGAGATCTCCTCAAAACTGCTTTTTAAAATATGAAAAATAATAAACTCCAAATATGTTAAAGTGCAAACTAGAAATTATATAAAACTTCTGGAATTCAAGCACTGTATCTCGTTAATAAGGTTAGTATATGAGAATAATGCCACAAGTTAATGCAGTGTACCTCTGAACATTCTCTACCACCAATATCAGATTATAGACAGAGAAACAATATGAAAGAAAAACATATCTAGGACAGTTAAGCTCATATGTTGTGAAGAAACTTTGATTTTATACTAATAGTATATTTTCAGCTCCATATTATACTTGTATTTCTCATATTTCAGTATTTTTCCAATAAAGATACAGTAGGCTGAATGCATACAGAATGTTCTTAAAACACAGTGCATGGAAATTTCAAACAACAAGGAGGACAATAGTGGCCCTCATCCACACAAAAGAAAGTCCTTGTACAATTTCAAGCAAATTCTAGTTGAATGTAAGGGAAAGGAGAATATAGAAGGAAGGTGGAAAAGTGGGAAGATATAATTAAGAAGGGAAATCCCTGAAACATGAAACCAACAAAAATCTTGATATCCTTGAGAATTAAAAGATCTTTTATCAGAATACATAACCACTTGAACACCTTGTATGACATTATTAATTCATTACATTCAAGCATGCAAAGACATATTTAAAAAGGAGGATTGATTTGCATTCTATTGAAAATGAACCCTCAGCTGATAACAAATTCATAGGACCTAAGATGGAAGAAAATTTTATGTTTAGATGGATCCCTCCACCCAAATAAAATCAAATAATATTAACATACACAACTATGAAATAAAAAGTTCAACATTTATAATGACAATTGCACAGACAAGAGTAAACTGACGTCAAAGAAATTAAAATCAACCTTTGTGACATTGGGATGATCAAGTTTATGCCAAACAACAACTTCCTGTGTGAAGGCTGCCCTCAGGGAGGCAATTTCTGCTTCTGTCCTCTGTCCTTCCTCACCCCAGTCCAACAATTTCACTGAACATTAAGTAACCACAATAACTGGGATCAGGTAAATTCAGATAAAGGAAACCACAAATTCTACTCAAAGAAGAAATAACAACTGAAACAAAAAAACACCACAATTATTACATTCTCCACACCACAAGACCAAATCCACAATGGGGTCACTTAGAATTCTACATCACTAAAGGTCTAATCCCAAATTTTACTATTATTCCCATAAATTCAACTCCACACCGAACGATTCTAAAAGTCAACTCTTTTCAAGAAAATCCTGCGGAGCAAAGGAATTAATTCACTGATTGGAGTAATTTGCTAAAGTAATAATTTTGCAGATGAACTAAGAGCTTTTACAATTTCATTCATGGGAGGCTTATTCATACAAATTAAACAGTTAGCCCACTTGTTGAAAATAAAAATAATAATAACTTGAAGATCGCTACAAAAGACATATGCGGAAACAAACTCCTCCCAGTTGAAGTTTGGTGAGAGGGGAATTAGGCATCTGAATCAAGTAAAAATGGATCAGTTGAAAGAAAGAACTAACCAGCAACATCTTGAGTATCATAGATACCACGATGAACAGTGCCAAAAGTGCCACGAGCTATGACACTTTTGATGATGAGTTTAGAAGGATCAATCTCCCACTCCTGCTTCTGCTTCTTGAGGTTTAGCCGAGCAGAGGCGGGTCTGAATTTGGGAGAGGCAGTGGCACTGGTGTGAACATGAACCTGATCAGCATCTTCCTCTTCATCAGAGCGTTTTTTCTTGTCTATGGTGAGCACCTTGTTGAGGTGCCTCTCCAACTGTTCATCTATGCTCTTCAGATCAATCTGATCCGCCCTCACAAACCCATCACTGCTTTCCTTCATCTTCTTCTTTTTCTGTGCCTCCCACACAATTAACAAAAAGAAGAAAAGAGGGAGAGAATTATGGGTCTAAGATGTTTCAGTTGTTCTTCCTCTGTTGCCTGATGGTGGTGGTGTTGATGATCTTGTTCTTCTTCTTCTTGCTCTTTCTCTTTCTCTCATCCATGTGGCCACATGGAAGTGTCTGCTCATAACGTGTCTCTCTGACCCACTTTCAATAATAATAATAATAATAATAATAATAATAATAATAATAATTCATTCATTTTCCTTCTTCTTTTTTTTATAATAAAAGCAATAACTATTATATATTTTTTTCTTCTGTACTTCATCACAGTCGGCCTTCCTTTATACGAAAAATAATAGGAGAGTGTAAATAGTTATTATATATTTGTTGATTTTTAGTTGGTATTATCTATCTAAAATATTTTAACTATTTTTTCATACATACAAATTTCCATCATTTTATTTTTTAGATAATCATTCATTCAAATAATTGTCTGCAAAAAAAGTCACCTATATAATAAAAAATATATGTAATAAATTAAAAAAATGTTGATTTTTATAATTTTTAATAATATTTTTATTTTAATAATTATTATAATAATATTTATTATTATAAGAAAAAAAATACACATAGAAACATATACTTGTAGTAGTATCTAGAAAGGAGATAAACTAAAAATAAATAAAAAATAGAAAATAAGTGGAAATATATTGTGTCAACAACTATGTGCATATTAATTATTGTTTTAAATTTTTATAATTTAATAATATTTTTATTTTAATAATTACTATCATAATAAATTGTTTACTTTATTATCTTAAAAAAGTGAATTGCGTACGTTTCCCCTCTTCACATCTCTAAACAATCATTTCTTCTTCTTTTTTACAGTATTGTTCACAAATTTTACTTATTATCCTCTCTTTTGTCCTTTTATGGGTAAGTAAGTTTTACATTATACTTTAGGAACCCAACATCTTCTCCAAGTAAAAGAATTAGAAAACATGAATTTAATGGTAATGTGGTTTTGGTCCGCTCATTTATGACAGTCAAAAAATGATGCAGACAAATGGATCATATAACTTTCAGAGTTTTTTTTTTTTTTTATCTGATTGCGAACTGTAAGTCGGTCCACTTTTTCAAAAAAGAAATTGTTACAAAAACATTCAAATAATGCAGAATACATTTTTTAAAAATAGATAACTATTAAATTTTATTCAAATAATTTAAAATAAAAATTCAATCTAATTCACTAACATATATACAAAATATAAATATAAATCATTTTACATTATTACATATTTAATTAAATTATTTATAGCATGTTTCATTAATTAGTTATACTGACCACTTTAATGTTATGTATTAATTCTTCTATGTAAATTAATTTAATAATTACATAATTAAATGTTTTTGTTTTTTCTACAGGTTGTCTTGAAAATTATTTTAAAAAAAGTAACATTCCATTTAATAGTCTAGACTATTAAACAAAATATTTCATAAATGATAAAGATCAAAGCATAAAATATTAAGATGTATATATTATATATTACAATCATTTATAAGATTTTCTGAAACATAATTATTATACATAATAGTCTAAGAAAAGAAGTATACACCAAAAATTATAGATATAACTAAATAGTCGCATCTCCTACTCTCAAAACATGATCAGCTACAACTTCCATATCTGCTTATATCCATCAGGTGATCATTGCAAAATGAACAGTGAGACAAGATATACAAAATATAGAAAAAAGAGTAAGCTAATGTAATAAAAGATTTAATTCAATTCACAATGCAATTACTTAAGTAATACACAATCAATCAATTTATTTCATATAGATATCTAAAGTTATGACTCAATTATCTGGATACAAGCATTGATGTCGGACCATGTTAAGTTATCTGATGCTCTGCAAAGTGGTAGACATTACAACACAAAAGGTTAGTTTGTTAACACCTTTGGTCAAGGTAAACCCCTAGGCTAGAACCTCATGCTCCTCTCACCACATACCTCATTTTTCTCTACTAGAGAATTTAAATGGTTATTAGAACATCAAGATAACTTCCAACTTGCTCCCTACATCAATGCTTACATTAAGCAATCCACTAATTCTCTTTGAATTAGTATCAACAAATTCTAATTCACCAATCATCTCTCAATCAATCATGCATAGAAATTAAAAGCTTCTAAAATAACTCAGTAAACAACTTATCAATTTCTGATCCACTCACTCAACGAGCACGTCCTCTCACTAGGCGAGAAGTGCAAAAATGCCCTTTTTGATGAGCAACCAGATGGCGTGCCCAACAAGTTTATCACTGGGACTCTAGGGATTTCAATTAAGTCGCCGATGAGTAATTGCTCGCCCAGCGACCTCAAAGTTAGTGAGTCCTTGACTTTAAATTTGCCCAACAACTTTATAGTCAGTGAGCCCTTGACTTGAAACTCGCCCAGCGTGTCTGCATAATTATGCAGAACATGATTTCTACATAATTCTACATTCCCAAATCATTTCTAAACATTTCCATGAACCTTCACAGATGTTAATCACATACCAAACTTAAATTTATCCCAATTATCAATATCAATTGACCTCAAATTCAACAATAAAAAATCAAGCATTCTAAAAAAAACGGATTAAAACTTTCAATTCCATAGCTTTCACGTATCATCGATCATTCCACAATCCAGATACAATAACAAGTCACAATACAAACATACACTTACAATTTCAACATTTTGTAACTTAAAATAATGCAATTATCTTCCATTACCTGTGAGACAACGCAAACAACCAAAAAGAGTATCAAATCCCATTCAAATCTAAGAGAGCTCACAACTTATCCTAGGAACCACAATAACATGATCAATAAAAAAATCACAAAGAAAACTCATAAGTCACATGCAGATCAAAATACCCTACATGCATAGGAATTAACACCAGACAAGAAAAACAAAGTAAAAAATCAAATTAATCAGTTTGAAAAATTGATTGAACATGATTAGAGAAGTCATTTCAGGAGTCACCCTAATGATCTCTGATCTTCAAACAAATTAACACAAAAAGTTTATAACAAAAGTAAAAAATCTAGAAAAAAGGAAGAGAGCTCTTGAAAAAAGATTATTAGAGAAATGAGGTGTTTATAACTAATGAAACTAATTTATAAAATTTCTATTTATACTTTAATAGTTTAATATTAAAATAATCAAATATTCATTATTTTAAACACTTTATTAATTCTTTAATTTTAGACTACTATTTTCTAATTTCTCATCGAAAAATTGATAATATACTTTATATTATATTTTGTCATTATAAAATAATTGAAACTGATTTATCTAATTTTATTTTATTGATTGAAAATAATACGTCGTTTAACCGAGTTTATGAACCAATCTTTTCTAAATATGGTATTCTATTTGGTTAATAAAATTAAATAAAAAGTAAGTAATAAGTTATGAAGTATCATTCACAAATTAATGTAGTAAAAAGTCTTTTTAAATATTAAAGTTTGATTTTATTTCTTTAAAACACAAAGTAAAACTATTAAATCACATAAGGAATGATTAAATCATGTATAGATTTTCTGCCCTTAAACAGTAATTATAAGGTTTGTTATTGTTAATCTCAATTAGCACTAAGAAATATATTTGTTTGAATCAATCTTATTAAATGTATAATCTGAAAATTTAAACCATTTATACCAAAATAATAAAATAATATTTTTTTATTCATCATTATACAACAAGTTTCTTAAAACTAATGAAAATACATGCACTATATATTCACTTTTTTATTATTATAATTATAAAATTAAATATAAATATTTTTTATAATTTAATTATAGAAAGTTTTTATTTATTTTGTAGATAATTTTTTAATTAAAAAATATATTAAATTTAAAAGAAATGATCAAATTAAAAGAAGACTATTAAATTTGAAAAGAAAAACAGTTATTTGAAAGATAAAATAATAGTTTTAATTTTAAAAAAATTATTTAAAGGATAAAATTGGAAAATTATTAAAAAAAAAGTATCCATACATATATATATATATATATATATATATATATATATATATATAAGTAATTGTTTTTCTTTTAGATTTTTTATTATTTAGTTCAAGTGATTTAACTACAACAAAATGTTATTAAACTTTTTTACTAAAATTATCAACATATTTTTTATTAAAAAAACTGTTTTTAAAATTAAAATTTGTGTAACTCAATTATTATCAACGGAAGTGGACTGAATCGTAGTACATTCATGATTTTTAGAAATTTTAATTCAATAAAAATTAATTAGCATAAATTTTATTTTTATGTATCTAATCGAAACTGATAATATAAACACGCTTGCCTAACTATTACTATTCCATTTAATGGTATCAGGTGACAATTAACTGACCAAAATATATTGAGACAATAAATTATGTCACCTTAATTTATTGAATTTAACAAAGTTTGTTTTTTCTGGTTTGCTAAAAAAAAACTGAAGATTGGTCTATTTTTTAAAACAAGTAAAGAATACTTTCTAAACTTAAGAAATTTTGCTATTTGTAATTGTTGCTAAGGTATGAATATATTTAACCATAGTTTTACTCGAAGGTTATCCATTTAAAATAAAATTAAAAGTAATTACATACATACTTAGAGATGTTGCTTTTGGAAAAATGTGAAATGATTCTTCCCATGCTTTTTGGAAATTTGAGTGCTGAAATCATTCACTTGGTATTCAAAGTTGTCTTTTACCAATGAATTTCATTAAAAAAACAGAAGGAAAAACTCTGATTTGCTTCATCATCGATTGAAAAACATGATACAATAGACTTTTTATGCACCAAATCAGTTGACTTAATCTTAGATACAAATTAAATGCAAAGTTGCCAATTGTGAAAGCAAAACCATTTTATTCGTATTTACATTTCTTATAACAGTTTCATTGATGTTTCTTTCGTGTTAAAAGTGAAATAAAAAAATTAAAATAATACAAAAAGAAAACAAAAATAGAAATGAAACATTGAAAAACTCTTTCTTACTTAAAGGAGAGAAATATTTTGGCCTGGGTCTAGAGGTGGAGTAGAATGGGGTATGTGATGAGAGATGCAGGAGATCCTAGTCTAAAAGTTTTATCTTGGTTAAAGATGTCAATGGACTGACCTTGTACGTGGGTGAAACCCATTGGTAATGACTCTGGAGAGCAGTAAAGACCATCACAAGTGCAAGACCTTCTGAGATTTCACATCAATGCTTGTATCCAGATAATTGAATCTTGTTTGAGTCATTGTATGTGATATGACTGTCTTTACCAATGATTTGTATGATTCAATAAGTATATGATGTAAATTTTATTTCTATTATATGAAGAACTCTTTTGCACATTTGTATTATTTGTCTTCTTCGACAATAATCACCTTATTGATGTGAATATATGAAGATATATGTGTAAAGGTATCTCCTGTGGTTGAGTCGCCAATGGTCTGGGCAGTTGAGAGAAAATACATTTTGTTATGCATAGTTTTGTAATAGAATCATAGTATAGTAGTTTTGTGAATGTATATATTTGATATTATTATAGTCATATATGGTATGATTATACTAATATACGATATACATTGAATTATTTATTTTCTAAATATTCGAATGAAATGTTTTATTTTAATAGTATTATGTTATTAAAATGGGATATTACCAAACAAATTAATACATATGTAACATACTTGTTTTCACTTATATATGATAATAAATTTTTAAAATAATTAACTCAATACATATTTTTAACTTAATTTAATTTAGGCTTAAATATACATTTGGTCCCTATTTTTGTTGTTTTTATTCAATTCGGTTCATATTTTCGTTTTGTGTTCAATTAGGTCCTTATTTGATCAATTTGGTCATTTTCACTAACGGTATTTAAATAATTAACGTTTTTGAACCGTACATGCCACGTGTCAGCTCTTTTTTTAAAAAAAAAATTAAATCCTTTTAATCTCAAAAAAATTGTCCACGTGTCAAGTCACAATTGTGTCATGTGTCAATGTTAGTGCCACATGTCAACTTGTGGTAGTATTTTTTGTTTAATTTAGTCCATATATTTGTTATTTTTGTTTAATTTAGTCCCAATTTTTGTTTAGGGATGACAACGAGGCGGGACGAGGCGGGAACGGGTTTCGCTATCTCATACCCATCCTCGCAGAAAAAATTCATCTCCATCTCCGTACCCAAACCCAACGGGTATCAAACTTTTGTTCCATCCTCATCTCCACCGGGTAACGGGTATAATCTCGTACCCATACATGTACCCGTGTTCTAACTACTTCAATATTAATTGTTATAAAAGAAAAAAAATTACGTTAAGAAAACATAATATTATCAAATATTCAATATTAGAAGGATGATTATTTCTTCCGTATCAAATACTTTGAAATAAATTATAATTGTTTACATTTTAGATTAGAATACCAAATAAAATTTCATGATAACCAAAACATTTATGAAATTTGCAAACTACAAACATTAATGAAACCTAGTTGATAAAATTTAAAAATATTTTAAAAAATATAAAAGGAAAACAAATATTCAAATTAAAATATATTTTAAATGTTTGTTTACTTCAATTTTTTAAATTCTAATGAATCTTTTTTTTATACACTAATAAAAGTTATAATACATCACTTGATCAAAATGACACAAAGAACAAATAATAAACATAATAATAAAATTTTGACATAGATTTTGTATCTTTTGAACTCCGGTATATGTTGGATAGTGAAAAAAAAATATTCATAGCAATTACATTAAATTTGTATATTATAGTAAATAAAAGTTATTTATACAATTAAAGTGAAAAAAATTACAGTATGATTAATAATGAGTTAGAAAATAAAAAATAATTAGATAAAATATATCGAAATATTATTCTACATTATGAAAATAAAGAATAAATAAAAATATTAAAAAATTAACAAATGTGTGTCTTAGAAATAATTTGAGAGACTATTAAAGGAAATCGCACAAAGGAAATCAAATGTAGAATTAAGGGTATGATAAGATGAAAAATACCTTAAAAATCTAAGAAAACTTTTCAAATATCAACATATATACTCAATGGTTGAAAAATAACGAAAGTTATTTTAACAAAACAAAAGAGTTATTCAAATTAAACAAAAATTAATAATAATAAGTAAATAATTTTTTTATATTACCTTAAATTGAGACTATAAACATTCTCATGTGAAAGGGAAATATGTAATAAATAAAAATATTAAAAAATAATAGAAATATTCAAATGTGACGCATAATTTTTTTTTTAATTAACGTACATCATTTTAACATAATTACATAAAGGTTATGATAAGATGAAAAATATATTAGAGATGCGTATGAGCTTCATGAGAAACCAAATAATTAGAAGAAATAAAAAATATAAATTATATATATATATATAGTTATTTAATTAATTGTGAATATTTTAATAATTTAAACGGGGACGAAGATATGGCGGGGACGGATATTATGGTGGGGATATATACATCCACATACCAATCCCCATACCCAATTGAAAAAGTCGGTGATTCCCCATACCCAGTCAATGCGGGGATTCTCCGTCAAAACGGGGACGAGCTATCCACGGGGGCGAGTTTATTTGTCACTCTATTTTTGTTAACATAAATCAATTTTGTCCCTTTCAAAGTTACACTAAATTTAATATCTTTTATACAAACTATATTAATATTTTTTCTAAAATTGACATTTGAATTTATTATTTTTTAAATTCAATTATAAATTATTAAATTTAATTATAAATTGAATAAATTATTATATTTAATTGTTAAATAGAATATAATTATTTAAAATATTATAAGAATATAATTATTAAAAAAATTCTTTCTAATATTTATATTCTAAAACACTTTTAAAATTGATATATAAAAATATTTTAAATATTCAAAATATTTTAGAAAAATAAACTAATATCTGTAAAATTAACATTTAAATATAAAGTATTTTAGATTTTAATATCTAAAATGAAGTAAAAATATTAAATATTTTAAATTTAAATTTGAATTTTACAAATGTTAATATATATTTTTAAAATTTTAATAATTATTTTAATAATATTTAAATAATTATATTCTATTTAACAATTGAATCTAAGAATTATATTCAATTTATAATTAAATATTGTAATTTATAATTGAATTTAAAATTAACTAATAATAATGTCAATTTTAAAAATTAAATGATTCTATTTTAACAAAATTTGGGACTAAATTAAACAAAAATAACAAATATAGAACTAAATTGAACAAAAATAACGAATATCGGAACTAAATGAATAAAAAGAAATAACACAACCACAAACTGACACGTGACACTAGCATTGACACGTGGCACAATTGTGACTTGACACGTGGACAATTTTTTTTTAAATTAAAAAAATCACGAGCTGACACGTGACATGTACTATTAAAAAACGTTAACTATTTAAACACTGGTAGTGAAAAAGGACCAAATTATCCATAATTTAACGAAAATGAGGACCTAATTAAACACAAAACAAAAATAGGAACCAAATTGAATAAAAACAACAAAAATAAAAATCAAATATATATTTAAGCCTTTAATTTATTAAACATGTTTACTTTTGCTTTCATATTCTCCTAAATAGATTATAGTCAAAATGTGCATTAATAATTGTAATATATTCATGCACTTATGGGTACACGTGTTCTACAAGTTATTATGTTTTATAAAAAAGTTGTTCTCTTTAAAATATTGGATTTATTTTATTTTATTTTATTTTTACATTTAAGTAATTTAATTATATTAAAATATTTCTTTACTAAAAAATAAAAATAAAAGATGACCTGATAAAAAGTATTAATTGTTAGTTTAACTTTAGATACAAGAGATTAACACATATTAATTAGAAATTAGGACAATTTTAAATTGGCAACAAAATTTTCAAAACATTTTAAGAAAAAAAAAATTAAAAGTATTAAATATGAGATTACACAATTAAATGTGCAACTTAAGCACTTTTTTATTCTTGATTTTAACGTGACACGAGTTTACTTATTTTTATCTAAAGTGTGCTCAATTTTTTTTTATAAAAGATAAAATTTTTATTATTATTATTATTATTATTACAAAAATAAATTTAAATAAATTTTATTATAAGTAATGTTTAATTTTTTTAGATTTTTTTATTACAATAGTTACTTTATTCTAAAACATAGTTCAGCTTTTGAAAAAACCGATCAAATTGAAAATGTGGTTAAATTTTAAAAAATGTCACTTAAAAGATAAAATTAACAAAATAGTTATTTTGATTTAAAATATATTTAAGGATAAAACTAAAAACTAAATATGTACATCAAAAAAGAAATATTCTTTATATAGTAGAATATATATATATATATATATATATATATATATATATAAATGATTTTTTCTATTTTTACTCTGTTTTCACCACACCCCCTACACTACATAACAATTTTGTGTCTAACTTTATAATTTTACAACAAAATGGTGATGAATTGTGTGATTGTCAGATAATATATATAAAAAAATAATTGAAATTCAATATATATTAAATTATAAACAATTTCCATGGCATACAATGAAGAATATTTGCATTTTAATAGTCAGACAACACAAACCTCCTAATTTAATCTCTTATTCAATTTATACCATCTTTCAACTACTTGAATGATGTGGAAATTAATTTTTATGAGAAGGTCTATCCCCGTAAAAATTTGTTTAGTGTTCCCATATTTAACACAATATTCATGTTAATATCCCTACACACGTTATCTTATGTTTATATATTTTTTATTATCCGATTATAACTAAGTTTATATATTTTTTATTATCCGATTATCTCTAAGCTTATATAATTATCTTTTACTACCTACTCCCAATTATAGGTATGAGGTTAGTTCATTCTTATATACCTTCAAGTTTAAATAATACAATACGTTAGGGTCAATGCCTTAGGCGTCCCCGTAAATGATTTTATTGTTCCTATGTTATACAATATTCATACAACAATCAATGTTGCTATCCATACATCTTATCTTACATATATATATCTTCTATTCTATATTTTCTTGTTCTTTGATTATAACTAAGTTTATATATATCTATACCTTCGAAACTAGTTTACATCAACCTATATTTATTTGAATTTACAATGTACTACCAAATAAAAAAAAAGTTTATAAGTCAAACCAATGTATAATTAAAGTTTTCATATTCAAATAAATATATATTCTCATATTCGATTTTTCAAGTGTAGTGATTCAACACCTAACGTTCTTCTCTCTTGTTTTCTTCATTGGCCATAATTTCGAAGTTGACAAACAGCCTAATGAAGAAGTGACTGGGCTACTTAATATTTTATATACATAATGAAATACATTGTTTATTATAAAGTTTATCTCTTCTGAATTTAAGCAAACTACACTTAAGTATTTATTTTATCGTTAAACGGTTGTCCAAAATAATAAATTATCAAAATAAATGTAAAGGGTTTTATATCATAAATTATTGTCTGGTATATTTTGAGAAGAAGAATTGAGACTGAGAATATGATAAGATATGAAAAAGAAAAAGAGCATTCATGATGGAGACCAAGTTTAATTTTATTTAATATTGGTGAATAGCAGATAATATTATTATAGTATTTTATCTTATATTTAATATTAACTAAATAATAATAGTTGATTCTTACGTAATACGGTGAATTAGAAGATAAGAGTAGATTCGTTCAAGTAAAAATTTATTTTCATCATCAATTAGTGTTAGGTGAAGATAATACATTTTAAGAAGTCTCATATCATTTAAGATAAATTAGAGAGTGGGTGTTAATGACTATATAATGATATGATGAGTTTTAAGTGGATGATGTTTCTTGTCCAAAGTCAAAGACAATTCTAGCTAGTGTTTGACTTTTCTTATTTTCTTATAGTAGAGTGTTGTGAGGTGTAGCTAGATTCTTTCTCTCAGAGAGTATAGTTATACTTGGGGTCAAAGGTTGAGAGTGTTTTTTGTAAGTTATACAAATTTACATATAGTGATTATTCTTTATGGTCATGGTTTTTCTCCGTATTTGGAGTTTTCACATTATATTCTCGTGTTCTCCTTGTTAATCTTATTTTTTTGTTAATAGGATGATTCTCGAGGATAAATACAATAAATTGATGATGCGTTTTTATCCAACCAGTCAAATTCATCTCATTAATCAAATTAATAATTGATAAAATAAAATCTTTATTTATAATCCAATGTCATCTTTTAAGGCCAATTCTACTCTTGGCTATTTTATAGGTCCTTACAAAATACAAAAAATATATACACACAATTATTTATATAAGGGTAATAAAAGTAAAAACAAAATTATATATCTATATTATCTTTCAAATGTTCTCCTTGCAATTGTACTTGTATTTGCTTGTGTAAATAGTATATATATATATATATATATATAGAGAGAGAGAGAGAGAGAGAGAGATAGATACATTTTAATTAACAAAGTCACACTAATTTATTTTCATGCAAAATTCAACCTACAACAACCACACATGGATTCATACATAAAGGATATTCAACAAGCGAAATGTCAATTGACAGTTTTTGAAAGACTTGTATTAAGTATGTTCTACCATAGACTAACATCTGATCCAATATCCAAGATTTCGATTTATAAGTAAATTTAAGAGAAAGATTAGGGCAAGTTCCAAGTTGCACAACTACACATGTCACGATGTGTAAAAACTTTCCTCTTAACGTCTCACCACTGATATCTTAGTTTATATGACTTAAACCAAACCATTAGTGAAGCAATGAGGTCTCAAATCAACAATTCACTTTTATAATAATTTTCTTGTGCTCCATTTTTTCATATTACTTGATGTGAGACTTTAGTGAACACTCACTAAAGAACCAACAAAATATAATATATTAATCCAATATAACAAAACAATGATCAATCAATTTTAGCATTTAAAAACATTTGAAAACTTGTTTTTTTAAGAGTTCATAAAATACTCTCTTATTGAGTCAGGATTTGACTCACACAACAAATTAACCACATGTTGAAATTCGCTCAGCTAGAATTTTGCTCACTCAACCAAAGGCATCAACACAACAAGTGAATTTTGTCTCGTCCAGAAAAAATATTGCTTGTTTAATGAATCTACATAATTTAGAAACTCGAAAAGACAAATTTGATGATCAAATTAGCTCTGAATGAGATTTCTTTTCATCTCTTATGCCAAAATTGATACATATAGTTCAAAACAACATCAGACTAAACTAATTTGACTCAAATACCAAAATGTAAACTATTTAAAACAGGGAACATCACACAAACAAGTCAAACATATTAATTTTGTCGACCCATAAAACTTTTATAAAATCAACACTTATTGGACATATCACTTCTACAATCATATAATTTATCCTCGAATTCTATCAAAGTTAATCTAGTTTCTCTTACCCGAAATGTCATCTTAAAAGCAAAATTTTCAAACTTCAAGCACTAAGACTACTCAAAACTTAGAGATCTAGAGTAAGGTATCCCAACACAACAAAACAAGTTTATATTTTTATTGATTGATTTTCATCGATATTGATGATAAAGTAATAAGAAAAATAAAAGAATAAATAATCTATGAAGTAAATAAAAACTTAATTTGTTTAAATATTTGATCAGATATAATTATTTTCTAGTCCCTTAACTATTATGAGTGTAATCAGATTCTAAAATATGAAGATCGGAAGAAAAACTGAGAGTAAGTAGAGAAGAGAAAATATTTCGTGAAAAAAGTGAGAGAGGGAGAAAAGAAAATGAAAGTGATAATGGGATGGGGGCAATGTCATAAGTATTACTCATATCTTTATACACATGCATATTTTGACAATATTACTCTAAAAGTTGAGTTCCTTTACCAATGTGGAAAAAGAGTTTGATGACTTCATGTAATTTCATTCAACTTAAAAAGATTTTCTTCTACCAAATACATGTAATTTATAAAAATAGAAACAAAAATCTAACGTAACAATTACAAAACTAACATACCTTTTTTATATATTATTTAAAATACTTTTCAAAAGTGTTTGAGTTTTAAAATATCTTTTACAAGTGTTAAAAGTTTAATAGATGTGGAAAGTACTATATCAAAATTTAGTTTTTATAAATAATGAAAAAAAAAAGAAGAAATTCAGTTGTCTTCAAAGTTAACTTTTTTGCCTTAGTCTATTACGGGAGCATCATAGTAGCAAACAACTAAGATGTACAGTTAAAAATGATAAAAATATTCATACTCATATTTATAGATAAAATTTGTTATAAATAATTAATATTTATGGATATTTTTTATTTGCGGATAGTAGGGTTTTAATACCAAATTAAAATCGAATCAGAATCAAGTGTAAATATCACACTATCGATATCCATGGATACTTATTACTCGAAAAAAATAAAAATAAAATTTCATTTATGTTTTATTAAATTAAAATTAATTAAAATTTATATTTTATTAGATTAAATTTAATTAAAATTAAATTTTAATTTATATTAAATTAAATTAAATTTATATATTATTTTTATTTATAATTTTAGTTTAAAAAATTATAAAATATTTTTTTAAAATATTTGTGAATTCATATATATATCCATAAAATTTAAAATATTTGTGAATATTTTTTAAACATACACCTAGTAGATAAACACGCATCTAACAAATAAATGTTTTTTCATTTACCAATTGACACCGTCTTGCCCAACCCAACCCATTATTATGCACAGTGAAGTTTTTCAATCTCATTTAGTACATTTTTATTAGAGGATCTGTGTGATTTTGATAATTGCATCACTTAAAAAAATTGTCAGTAGTACTATTATTATTAAGATCTTAATACATCTATAAAGTCTCATTATATATATTCATCATAAGTACACTTCACATTATACCATGGTATGTTAGATATCATCAGAAGTACACTTCACATTATAGTTTTACATAAAAACTAAATTTTGTAAAAACAAGGCAGACTTTATATTAAAACACATTTGGATTTGTAACACTTCTGAAAACTATTTCGAAATAGAAAAAATAAATAATATTTTCATAAAGTACTTTTTCGCAACACCAGTGAAAAAACACTTTTTATGAATAATTATTTAAAAACTAGGTATTTTAGTAATACTGAGGTGTGAATAACAATTATGAGACCATTTTATTTTTTTAAATTAGAATGGCCTAGGCCCAGTTTTTTATCCAACTTGTCTCTGCTTTTAGTCTTCATATTTTTTTTTTCTTGAAACAAAAAGAAGAAAGATATTGTTGTGTTCTTATATCTAAAATGAATCAGTACAGAAAATATTAGTCAAACAGAAGACATAATAGCAATACCCTAGTTAATTATCCAAACGAAATAAAGATAAATATTTAAATTTGAGACAGCACCAAAATGTATATTCCATGGGTGATAGTTATATATATGAATAGGGAGTTATGCTATGTATATGCTTTCATATTTATGTCTTTTTAACAAAATTTTGGTATGTAAATAAGAATGTTCACCGAAATTTTTTTGTCAATTAACATTGGCTGAAAACAAATATTGTTGAAAGATAAAAACAAATATTGGTTGAAAGATGTTTAGCCTTACAAAAAATTATCAACAAATGCCAACTAAAAATAATTCTAACCCTAATAAAAAATAGTTTTGATTGGCTGAGAAAACTCTTGACTAACATCAATTGAGAAATAATCGAAGCCTACGTCGGTGAAAAAAATGATCTCAACATTGTCTACAAAAACAAATTCAATCGATATGAAATGAAAAAAAAAAAATTGTTTCCATTGGTCAAATAATAGTTCCACTTACCGCAATAAAAAAAAAAACTTGGTTAACATCTACCAGAAAATACCTTTGTCAATATTGAATAAGTATCGACCAAAAAATAAGTAAAACCTATGTTGGGAAAAAACTTTGATTAATGTTGAAAAAAAAAAACAATCCTAATTATCATCTCCAAAAAATAACTCCAGTTGATGTCAATAGAAGAAAATCATGTTTGACATTAATTAGAAAATATTGTTGATGTTGAAGAAAATAATTTTAACTAACTTTCTTTAAGAAATAGCATTGGTCCTCAAAGAAAATAACATGTTTGATATGTTAATAGGAAAATAGCTTTGACTAACTTCACCGTGAAACACGGAACACTAGTTTGAAAATTTTAAGTAAATTAAAAAAATGAGGTATTTTATTTAACATCTATATTTTAAACATTTTTTAATGTAAAGTTATTTATTAAATTATTATAATTAATTTTATTTAAATTTTTTTAATAAATAACAAATGCTAATCGGTTTAATTTTTTTCGAGATATTATTGATCTTAAATAATAAATTTTTATTATTTTTAGCTTTGAAAGACTCCTCTCAATTAAAATAACTAAAATTATTAATATTAATCTATAAGTTATATATATATGTGTGTGTGTGTGCATTTGAAAAAAAATATTATTTTTATATAACTAAGATTGGTTTATCATTTTCTAAACTTATAATTTCTCTTAAGATATTTAATTCTGCAAATAAATTAAATCCATCAATATCAAACAGATTATTATGTTTTAAAGACTTTTCAATGTTTAAGCATTTTTCTTTTACAAATACACAATCTAGTGATTTTAATTTTTTTAACACTAAATAAAAAAACCAAAAAATATCTTCATATATTTTAAATTATTTAAATCTACTTTGAAGTGTGGTAATTGTTTTATCTATAATATAAAAAAATCAATTATAAATTATTCTTGAAGGGATTTTACAATTTCATTCTCAAAATTTCCATCAAATTGTCTCTTTTTGGGTCTAATACGTTTTTAACAAAACTTAAGTTCTATATTCATTTGAAAAGCAATTTTCTTGGTAGACAAAATTGGAAAAAAAAACTATCAAAATTCAAAAATTGAAAAGTACTGAAAAAACAAAACTGGGGAAAGAAACACATTTCTAATTATAATACAAATCTAACAAATAGAATAAAAACAACAACCTAGAAGAAAGAAAAAATATACTAACAAAAAATGAAGATAAAAATATTAGTACATACGGACAATATGAGATTCAAGGAAAGCAGTATGCCAAAACCCTAAAAAAAGGACTCTATAATGGAAGAAAACAATGAAAGACGTTTTACCTTTGAATATAAGAAAGTAAAAAGAGACAAAAGAAGTCACAAAAATATCAAAGAAGAAAATAGAATTCAAATTAATTATAAGATAATAAAGATAATTAATAAGTATCTTCTTTATGAACAAAATTATAATTCACTAAAAAAATTATAATTAACTTAATAAAGAAATATTAATAATAAAAAAGAAAATTGAAATATTTTTCTTTTGTTGAAGACTTAAAACAAGTGCTTTTAGTTGCTTCTTGAACCGACCTTACCTTGAAACAATGTTTCACCTTTCACCAACATTGATACAGAAGCAATATAAAACCACGAAGACGCTTGAGTTGACTACATTTTGATTTAGACAAATCCAACGACAATAAAAGAAATATAGACATTAATCTAGAGAAAATACAAAAAGAAAAAAATCAAATTGCTTATTTTTTTCAGAAATTTTTTTTTATAGTTTTAAATAATTAAATTATTTATAAATTTCAAAAATTACATTTTACTCAAAATATATATCCAATATTTTTGTTATCAAACATTTCAAATTCCTTATATAAATATATTATTCTCTAAAAATTCATTCTTCAAACTTTTCTAAAAACACTTTTGAAAAAGAAAAATATTTTAAATATATATATATATATATATATATTAAGTTGCTCTGATTTCATTTCCAAACTTATCGTGTGAAAATTTGCAGCCATCAAAGAAAAGTTTCAGTGTGAGCAACTTCAAATTGATATTTTGAAACACACCGAGACGACAAAGGAATAAAGCCATACTTAAAAATATTCCAAAAAAATTTCACACGATCAAAGATAAGAGGCAGAAGAACAACTTCCAAGCTTCAAAATATCTAAATTTTTTTTCACACGTGAAAAAAAACTGGTATCTCAATCATAGCCCACTTTTTTTAGTTGATCCATCATTGTCCTCAAAAAGCGGAAAGGCAATGCTTAATGGGCCCTTTATCTTTTTGAATGCTCAAAAGGATGGCAAGAGAAAAAAAAAGGTCATTCTTATATTCACACGCCCTTTCGACACAAAAACAGAAACGACTGATCTAAACTATAATTAATAAATAAGAGATATTTTGTATTGATTTAAATAATTTAAATTTATGAAATAACTTTGCTTGAACTAAAAAAACAACCCTTATTTTCATATTTTAGATGTATATTCACTTTGATAAAGCCAGATTAACGGAAAAGTTTACGATAAGTACATTACATGCCTCAATTTGAATTAAAATATAGGTGCAATCATGTGGATACTTTTGATTTTCTTTTTCGTAAAACGGGAATATCACATTAATTTACATTATTAAATTGGCAGGGGTAACCTTAAGATATATTTTAATGTCTTAACCAGGGATGTCAACGGGTGGCTATGATATAAGTAGTAGTTCCTCCTACCCTATTTGCTACATAAATATTTTTCTCATATCTGGACTCATATTGTCGGGTACTCATTATGTGGGTATCCGCATAATTTTTTAATATCCACGAATACCCGAAAATATTTACAAAAATAAAAAATAAAAAATAAATATTTAACAATACATTTTAATCGTAAATTCAAATAAAATACAATACATAACATTCATAAATTTTAAACAAAGTTCAAATAATCCATGAATGACAATTTACAAAGAAATAATTTTTTTTAAAACTAATTGATAATAAAAACTCATTCGAAATCAATATGTTAATATTTTAATCATGTTTTTTTTAATTTAAATGAGAGTATAGCAGGTATGGATATCACGGGTACGGATACTATGATACCCGTACCCGCTCCGTTAACATACAAGTATTAAAAAAATACTCGTACTCATTACCCATGAATATCCATTTACAATATCTATTTCCTATCCGTTGCAAGTTTTATCCACAGATAAGCACAGATACAAATTATTTTGACATCTATAGTGTTAAGGAGAAAGAAGAATGATTTTTGTGAACAAAATATTATATAAAACATTAAAGCATACATACTTTGAAATATAAAATATATGTATGCATTATCTTATCATAGATGACTGGGAAACATATATAATATTGATTTTTCACACAGTTGTTCAAACAACTTGATCTAACAAAAATGATTTATAGTTCCTGTTGTAACTTCTGAAGATATTTAGAAAGGACTCCGTTTTAGAAAGGACTCCGTTCAAATAAAATGCATGGTCGGCTTCAAACAAATATAATATGTATATGGAACATATTTTGAGAAAGTTTAAATATAGGAGCAATATATTGAAATACTAATTTAATATACATATTTTTCTATATATTTTAAAAGTGTTACTAATTTGTATTATTTAAAAATATATCTATTTTAAATGCAAAGTACTATTTTAATTTAAACATTGTGTTAATAGGAGTGAGTGAGATTAATTGAAGACTGGTAATTAACTTTAAATCAGGCTTAATCTTAATTATTTGTTTATAAAATATATAAGATGTGAATAGTTAAATAGTTAAATATAATTAACCTAAGTTTAATATTAATTATAGAGGACAAAATTAGAGCAATCAAATATTGAAATTACATGTTTCATTTTTTTATGTCGTGTTTGGATAAAATAATTTAATAAGATAATTCATTTATTTTGATGATTTAATAGGTAATTGAATTAGGTGAATTCGCATAATTTGTTTTAACAATCACTTATAATTCTTCATTAAAAAATATCTTTATATTGTAATTTAATTAATTAATATTTTCTCTTATTTATAAATTGTTTCTTTTTCAATCTCTATGCACTAAACCCTTGCGTTCAATATCCTCCTGAACAACTTATTTTTATATCGTTTTAAATATCTAAATAATTTATATCTATTGTTTTCTTTATTTGTTTGGTTCGTTTCATATTGAAAACTTTCTCTTCTTTGTTACACATGTTTTTATTTTTTTCTGTTTAATCATTTAATTTATTCAATATTAATAAAGTATACTCAAATTGTCAAGATATTTTTTCCCCCTTTTAAGTACATAACTTTTTCTCCTATACGTTATCTAATTCAAAATGTGATATTTTTATTCATTAGTTTGATTTTTACATATTCAAATTATTTCAATCTCTTTCAAACCTTCAACTTCTTTTATATATACCAAATTTACTTAGATTTTAAAGATATTTTCCCACTATTTTTTTCTTCATATAGTTTTTATCAAATGGTATATTCCATCTCAAAAAATATAATCCTCAATTTCATCAATTGCTTTTAGATATACATTTTATTATTTCACTTGTTTTTTTAATATTTGTACTTATTATTTATTTTTGCTTATATAGGAATGTAAGACCTCTTATTTTACAATAGAATAAAATTTATTTGCTTAGATTTATAATACCTACTAGAGCTATCAAAACGGGTCATCCGACCTGTCCTGAACCAACTTACTATGGGTTGGTCACTTCGTGAGTTAACCCAATCCGACTTACTTATTAACAAGTCAAAAAATATGAATCTAGTCTGACCCACCATAACCATATGTTGGTGGGTTAAATGGATTGACTCATTGACTCACTTAATTAAGAAAAAAATACAATTATTTTTTCTTCAGTTAAAAAAAAAACTAAATTATAATTGTGATTAAAATCTAAATAAATTTCAATATAATCCAAATACAATCCAAAATAATGTTTAACCTCAAATACAAACCAAAATCACAAAAATATTAGGTTTGTATTTGTCAACCCAATACGTTGGTTAACAAGAAAAAGTGTCCAATTCAACCCAAATAATAAAAAAAAAAATTGTGACCCTTTATCTGCAAGTGGGTTGGTGAGTTAGGTTCTTGATAGACCAGGTCAAAAATTAACCTATACTAAAATTTGTAAAAAAATTTCAACCCAACTCGATTCAAATCCGTGGAGAGTCAGATTGACCCATGAGTTCTGATCCAATTTGACAACTCTAACACCTACCTCATAATTGCTTCAATTTTTTTGATATAAAACTTTCTTTTTTCAAATTACATGAATAAGAAGTAAATTTTAAATTTGAAAAAAACTGTGTGTTTTTTTCAATTTAGGTTGTTACTAACATATTAAAGTTTTAATATTTCATCAAAAACTAAAAATGTGAATCAGTGGAAAAATGTAGTATAAAAAGTAGATTGTCTTCTTAAAAATATATTAAATAATTCTCATATGTCTTTCAATTCAATTCTAAAACAAACACGTTCTTCTGATTTAAAAATCATATGATGATTTTGAAGCATAGAGGAATTGACACGTAGGCCCCTCCCTACCTTTCTACACTAGAAAATATGTATTCAAAAGCATTGGGTCCCATAAATTCCTTGTGTCCTTCATTACAGTGAGTGGTTAGAGAGTAGTGTGTGTGAATGAAGTGAGCTGAAGCACTGAGGAACGGCGTGGTGATAAGAGGTGAGTTTCTCCGAAGCTTTCTTCGAACATCCTCCATCAATCTAATTCTAAATCATTCATTCAACAATGCTGAAATACTAATCTTCTGTGAAGAAAAAACACCAAAAGGAACATTTGACTTGACTTTCTATCAAACATTCATTTTACCTCGTGCCTTTTACAATCTTCATTCATTTCTTACGTTTACAATCATCTCATCCATGCATTATCAATTACCACGTGTGTAAAATAAAGTCGCAATATTGGTAATACTAAAACTTCACAAATCAAAGCATATAACACGTGCATCATCTTTCATTTTTCATATTTAATTACTCATTCTTCTTATTTTTGACAAAAAGCAAAAAGAAAAGGAAAGAATATTGAATATATGTCTGAAAAGGTTGGAGCTTCGATTAGAAATATATATTAAATCAATATTAATATTTATCGGTGGATGCAATTTCTTTGACTAAATTCATTATGCGAATAGAAGAAAACAGCAAAACAAAAACTTCGCTATTTAGTCACTTTTAATTCTTGTAATCTTATCATGTATATTTTTATTATTTGACTTCAATCCACTTTTTTTATCTCTATAAGTTTTGTATATAATTGATGTACCCATGGGAATTCATGTATTTTTTTTTTGGCGGATATTTTTTCTGGAAATAAATACAGTTCTGCACAGAAAAATAATTACTTGTTGAAGAAAAAATACATATATGATATATGATATGTGAATGTGACCCAAGGATTTTTCCAATCAGATCAATGCATAGTAGAGCTGTCAAAATGTTAAAATTTGTGAGTTAACCTGGTCTATTATAGGTTAAGGCCAGATTAGATTAAATTTTTTTTACAAATTTCAATACATGTTGATTTTTTATCCGATCTACTTAGAACCCGACTTATTCGGATTGAATCTGTAGTGAATCGGATTGGCTCACCAACCTATAAATAAAAGATTACACAAATATTTTTTTATTAAGTTGAAGTTTGTATTTGGATCAGATTAATTTTTTTTTAACCAACACATTGATAATATTTTTATGATTTTAATTTGTATTTAGAATTTAACATCTTTTTAAATTGTATTTTTGAATTGTATTAAAATTTATTTATATTTTAATCAAAATTATAATTTAATTTTAATTAAAAAAATATTTTTTTAATTAGAGGAGTCAATAAATCAATTCGTTTAATTCAATAATTAATCCGTAATAAGTTGGACTAAATTAAATTAGGTCGACTCATGAAGTCATAATAAGTTCACCCGGATCGAATCAAATATATAATTTGGACATAATAGTTGAATTTATTTATTATTTCAATTCACTTATGTCGGAGGGAGTTTTATTGGCCTCATATGTTGCAAGAGGCCAATCAAGTTGCTAAATTATTAGTTAATTGTGGTCAATACTTACATACTTGTGCCACATAATTTGATTAGATAGCTGTCTTGCTATATATAGCACATTCATATGCTAATCTTCTCTCTCATGATTCTGTAATTCTAAATATCTTCCTTGGATGTGTATCCCTGTGTTTCACACACACACAAAAAATCATTAAAATTATACATGGTCAATTAATTATAATTTCTTATAGAAGATAGATTTTTCAACTTTTGTTATAACTATTTTACAAGTCATATCTACATTGGTTTATTGGTGGTTATTATCACATAAAATAGTGTATAAGAAAATTATGAAGTGATTAATTTTATGATAAAAAAATACATTTAAAGATTAATTTAGAAATTAATATTGTAATTATAGATTAATTTGTTTGATTGTTAAAAAAAAAATTAGATGACTTATGTTAGTGATTATTTTAGAGACTAATTTATAGTAAAAACTATTTTAATTATTAATTTAAAGATCAATTATAATTTTTTAAAATTATTTTAGTTACTAAAACTTTTAGTTTATAAATTGATATCTAAATTGGTCATTATAATGACTAATTACTTTTTATCACTGAATATTTAAAAGAAATGGAATGAATTTGATTATGAAAAATAAATCACCACTTTAATAAAAAAAAAAGGAAATTTTATATAAAAAAAGCATACCAATATCTACTCTTTTAGAGAGTAAAAAATACAAAAAAAAAAATGATTATGTAATAAATAACCCCAATACTAGATAACATTAAATCTAACTTCAAAACCAATACAAGATCCATTTTTAACACTTCAAAATTATTTAAAATTTCTTCATAATGAATACAATTCTTTTATTAAACAAAACAAATAACGAAAAGGTCGTGATTTCTAACCAGCCAAAGAAGACGGATTGTCCTGAAAGTGCATTTAGTCCAAACGCTGCGGCCTCACAATTCTTTTATTTTCTTTATGTGGTTAGAGTCAAGAAAGGTAAGGGTACTTATGAACTGTTATTAATGTCCTTGCCACCACTTTTTGTATGCTTCAATATTTCAACTCTTTACACATAACACTATTCTTTTAGGCAAAGGCTCATTAGTCATAACACTACTTTCAGTTCAAATTAATATTGTTCAATATAGAGAAACATACAATATCAACATTTTTCTAACCTAATTCAAATGTGAATATAGAAAATGAAGAAAGCGACAAGTAAAATAAATAGCAATTCCAATAATCCAATAGAATAAGATTATTTAGTTTAACATAAATTAACACATATTTTTAATATTCACAATCCATCACTAGAATTTATATAATAACCTTCAAATTTGGTAATCAATAATCAAATAGAATAACATTTTTCATCAACTTCTGTCATAAAAATCATTACTGTGTTTATTTTTTTGATTTTTCTGTGAAAACGAGGGGCATCAAACTTTCTAACATGAAAATTTTTGTCGTACACATAAGACAAGTGTATCTTTCTTTTCTCAAACATCACACGATTGTTGGACGTATAAAAAGAAAGCAATGTATCTAATTTAATGGTTAAAAGTATATAATTTTGAAACACCCTTATGTTTTATACGAGATTGGAACAGTAAGCCATGGTTGCTCATATTTTGTGTAACCCTAAACCCTAAACACTGTATATCTTATTCAGTGACATAACGCAGACAAAGCTTCAAGGTGCACGATGTTTGAGGTAAAAATGTAAACCTTAATTAATTAATATGGTTTGTTTTTAATTGTTTTTTTATCTAATCTAAATCCAGTGTCGGCAAGGTCAACCATGCATGGCAGTAGTGAAACGAAGGATGCGAAGTTACAACCTTAGGACGTGATTGAGATCAAAACTGATTTTTTTTTTCTGGTTTTAAAAACATAATTTAAATACAGGGCATATTTATTAATCTCTATTTTTATATTATCATTTGAATCTTAAAAAAAAATGTGGTGCCTAATAGAAAATAAATAAGGTATATTATGTCGGTAGCTCTACCAAAAAATTCTCTAATTTAAGCTTGAGGGAGAAGTTAACCGATGAAATGCTTGAAACTGATAGCCAAGTTAAATAAAACTTCCTGCCTAATTATTACTGACATGTGATATCATTTTCGCTGTGAGGACAAGAGGCGTTATCAGGAATGTGATATTTGCCTCAAATTCTTTTTAGTCTTTCTGAGAAAAGAAAAAAAAAAAAAAAAGAGGGTGTCATTTTCCATTCCCATTTGCCTACAATTTTCATCTGTTAATACATGTCGGGCAAAGCGAAGGCTAAGATTATATATAGGGTAGTGGTAGTTTCACACCACAAATTTTCTTATATTACCATTTAACACTTCAAAATATTATTATTTTACTATAATATTTTATATATATATATATATATTTATTTTTATAACATTAATAGAATATTTTATTATTAAAACTGATGTCAAATGGAAGTCAAAACAAAATTTGGTGTCAAAATAACTTTTCCCTTATATATATATTATAGAAATATGCACTTAATATCATTGTCGTCGGAAGGAACGGTGGAGGATCTATACACTGACACCGAAGATATCATTACTAAGATGGTGAGTAGTGTGATGTTATAATGGAAGACGAAACAGAAATACAAAACTATAACAATTACTAATTTTACTATGGCGGAAAGAATTACAACATTAAGTATGATAATTATTATATACACCAATGCAAATGGTTCGAAGGTTTCAAAATAAGTTATTTAAATACAATTTTGTTCTGAAAGATTGAAATGCAAGGTCATAATCAATTGAATGGTCGAGGATGGTAAAGCGTCGGTCTATAATTTTGATCTCAACTCCAACCCTACATTATTTCAAGTACAATAATTAAATTTTTTGTTTCATGGGAAATAAATTGTTCTTAATTAACTTTCTATAAATAAAGCTAGAGCATTGGAGAGTAACATAAATAATTTAAACTTGAAGATTAAACCAATCAAACACATGAAATTAGTGGTAACATCTGAACATGTGAAGAACTGCTGAACACATGAAAGTAGTAACACATTATCTTAATTAACACGTGAAGTGATTAATTTTCCTAAAACATATGTAACCTAATCCGCTATAACACTTGAGATATCGCTTCACTAATTAAGGTGCTGTTGATGTGCATATATAACCACTCCCATTGCATGATGTCATGTTCTCATTGGCTCATATGTACTACCAGCTTTCTAGTGGTGCAATCAATTCCTGAAGCTTTTGATATACCCTCGTTGGCTCAACGCCAACTCTTGAGATTTTAACCTGAAATAGAAAAAATATATATGGTATATTAGAACCAGAATAACTTGTGGCTGTTATTTACCCTAACAAAAACTGGACCTGAATGGGAGCCGAGAGCAACTTGAGACATACTTATTATAGTACAAAATAGAGATAAGATAAGGATATGTTCATTTTACCTGAGCATGAACTGTGTAAAAGATCTTATTATCAACAGTGGAGAAGTTGGCAGTGACAACTTCGGCACCCTCTTCCTCAAGGACACCAATTACTTCATAGAGCATGAAGTTCTTATTCACCCCACTTATCAACATCACTTCAATGCCCGAACCCAACTCCTTTATCTCAAGTAGAGGCAAGTCAGAGTCAATACTGAAAATCCCGTTATTGGTTTGGGTGGTTCTCATCATTTTCATGGCTTGCTCCTTCTCTCCCTTCAGTTTCTCTATTCTTTCTCTCAGATGCTTTATATAAGTGGCTGCAAGATCAAGCTGGTCCTGCTGGGAAAGCATGTCCTGAAAAACATTATCATAGCTCAATTTCTACGCTTTTCATCAATGAACTTAAGATCAAACCTTAATTAAGAATACGAACCTTGGTGGGTTTGAGGTACTTGGAAGGGATAATTGAAACAAGCTTGAAGCAGAGAGCTTTCATGTGGATTCTGCGGTTCCTTTCAATGGTTTTGCGATCGAGTTTTGATGAAGCAGTGACAGTAGTGTTTGTGTTCTTCATGTTTGGATGTTTAGAAAGGGAAGTAGGTATGGTATGGTATCGCATGTGATATGGATGATGAAGATGGTGGAAAAGAAGAGAAGCATGCGTTTAAATAGATAGGTTGAAAGGAAATGGAGTGTTTGAGTGAGGGCATACAAGAAAATCATTGACAGTATCGTTAGAAACGTTGATGTGCTCCCACAGATTCTGATGGGTACACGGCACCACAACTGGAACCCAAAAGTCTGCTGAAGAGGGGCAGAACACAGTCACAGTGGTCCTAACGTGTCACGTCACTCTCTCTCTCCCAGACATGTTATTAATTAGAATTTGAGATTCGTAAAAAAATATGATTTTGTTTGGTTAGTAAATAAGTAAAATAGAAATTGAAGTAATAAAAGAGTTAGAAATAGTTGGAAAAGGAAAGAGAGGTAAGTTTTGTTTTGTGTTGGTGAGAGTATGAAGAGAAGCGCGTTGGCCCACCGGTAATAAATGAGCGGGAGTCGCAATACCTGACTCTTGACCATGTTGTTTCCTGGAAACTGTAGAGGCCTAGGCTGTCCCACTCTTCAGTTTCTTCTTAGTTCACAGCTGAGGAAAAGATTCTATTCTACCCCCATCCATCACGCCCCCAATACATTATGACTCAATTCAAAACTTCACAACATAATCATCATCTCAAACTAAAACACACACAATTCTCCGACTACAACAATTTTCATTTCTTTCAGGATCATTTCGACCACACTCAAATACATAACTTTGCATTAATATTATAAGCTATAACCAAATTATATTAAGCTTCCTTACTTAAAGCATTATTAATAGACCACATGTGATTAACTATATGTTCTTATAGAGAATGTAAAATACAACAATATGAAGTATCATATAGTCCTTTTTAAATAGATTTAAAGTTGTACTATTTATTATACTTGCCATAGTTGAGTTGTCATCATGCATGTAATAATGATATGCAATAGAACATTTTCATTGTATATTAATATTATAAATTTTATGTATTGATTATAATTAAGTTTTAAGTCTCTAAATTTGGATTTTTTTCATTGAATTTTTACTAAATTTTTTATTTATAACGGCTATTTAAAATATTTTATATTTTTTAATTGACTATTTTGTCGCTTAATTTTTTGTTAATCGAACCTCAAATTTTTATACTTTTTTGTTAATTTTTTTTTTTAAATTTCATTGATTTTATCTTGTCATGTTATTTTAATTTTCTATTTTCACATATTAAAAAATGTAAAACTTTTAGAAAAATTTAATAGACATTCAATTAAAATTATTCAAATGTCTTATGATACATTTTTATATACTTCTTTATATAGATATATACGAGACAACAATGGAAAGAATATAAATATTTTAAAATAAAATAATAATAAAATATATTTCCTTCAATAAGAAGAGGATATTCATCTCCTCCCATCTCATAACTTGTTTTGTTTCTATTTTAAAATTTTGTTTCAATTATCTATCTATCTATATATATAAGACTTTTGTACAAAAATGTTGAAATAAGGGGTGGTTGATATCTTATGTTATACTCTTTCCCCTCCTCTACTTCAAAAATTTCCGGGAATTGCACCGTATTTGGATTAGTTTATAAACTTGACTATAATTGGAAATCTTAAATTGCTGACTCTTAAGAACCAGACTGACAAAAAAATTCCAAGAAAAACAATACCAATGACATATTTAATTAAAAAAATGATTAAATTTTCATAATTTAATCCGTGTTTTTAAAGTGACTTCCTATCTTTTTATTTTTTTATATTTTAAAATTACTTAAAAAGTATCATTTAAAATTATGAAAAAAGTCGTTAAAATTTAGTTTAAAAAAAATATTCTTTTAGCTGAATCTAAATTGTTTATTCAAATGTGTAATGCAATCATGGTTTTCTTAAAAAGAAATCGGTCCCATGGAAAAAATGTAGTAATTTAACGGACACATTTAAAAGAAGTGATTTTGTTGAAGATTTTAGTTATTATTACCAAAAAGAAAAGAAAAAGTATGAGAAAAGCTGATTGACATGCCTTAATCTGAAAGGGAAGTGATTGGTTAACAAAGTTTTTTAACAAACTTTTTGACAAATTACTAATTTAAGTAAAAAAGTATTATTTTATTATTTTATTTTGGTTAAAAAATAAAATGATAATCTATTTTAATTCCATTTATAGTAACTTTGTCATGTCAAAAAAAAATTTGTCAAAACATTATTTTCCAATCTTTTGAAATGTGAGTCAAATTGTAGCTTATATGTGCATCACGTTCACTTCTTCCAACATCTGCTGTAACATTCTAACACAGCCTAAATCTAGGTCATACACAGCACTGCTTCATGGATGGCCACTTTCACAATCAACTTTCTTATTTTCATTCCCAATTAGTGTAAATTTTCATGTTGTCACCATTGACGGAATTTCTCAAAAACTACTTATTCTATATATTTATTGTTGGACACGCCATTCCAATAATAATGTAACAAAAAGTGAAATATACAAGATTAACTCTGACCTTAATAATAGTTTTGCAGAATTGGATTGGATCCTGAATCACAAATTCTAAAATATGTAATTAATAATTTTGTTTGATTAAAATTGTGATAATTTGTTTTTTATATCTTCGCAATAAAATAATAACAGATCAGTACTTCACTCTGAGGTTCATTTTAATATTTAAAAATATTAGAATTTAATCATTTTACCTGTCATTTGTACGTAATAACCACTTTTACATGATCATCCAAACTAAATAATTAGATCGGTCAAAAACAGATAATTCGGTTCAATTCGGCTCAATCTATCATTAATAAATTACTTAGTGAACAAACTTAATCTGGCTCATTTATTAGTGAATTAAAAATTTTTGAACCTGACTCGACCTATCACGGGTTGATAAGTTAAACAGGTTGATTCGCTAACTCACTTAATTAAAAAAATATATAAATTTTTTTTCTTCAATCTCAAAAAAAAACTAATTTATAATTCTAATTAAAATCTAAATAAATTTCAATAATTCAGATGCAATTTAAAAGGATGTTAAACTCCAACTACAAACCAAAATCACTAAAATACTATGTTTTGGCTAAAAAAAATAACTTAACCCAACCGAAATGTAAAGTCCAACATAACAAAAAAATATTTGTGTGATATTTTATTTACGGGTTGGTGAGTCAATCCGGCTCACCGCGGATTCAATCTAGATGAACCATGTTTTAGGTGGATCGGGTAAAAAAATTAACCTATACTAAAATTTGTAACAAATTTTCAACCCAATCTAATCCAAACTCGTAATGGTTGGGTTGACTCGTGGATTCCAACTTATTTTGACAAATTTATAAATGATAGAGAGTGTTTTCTTAAGAAAAATAATAAAAATAATAGCATTAATATGAATTTCCTTAAACTAAAACGGGGTTATGACTAAAACGGGGTTATCGATGACGAGTTTAAGTGCATGCATCTTAATAATGCTTTTGAATTGATTTCACTTTCCAAAGAAGAAAGAAGCAAGGAGTGTCAAAGGAAAGAGTTGGCATGTTCACCTTTACTTGTACAAAATGAAGTCTACTTCCTGCATATGAATAGAACAGGTTGGAGAAATTCCCAACATAACATTTGCTATTAAACATAATAAACTTATGATACTCAAATACTCTCTTTTCTACTAAACATCCATATAACATCAAGTCACACTTTTATATTAAAATATAAAATAATTTAGAATCAGTCAACTTAAAAAATAATAATATTATTATTTTATTAGGTATATTAAAGGTATAAGAAAATTAAAGTGTGTTGATGTATAACATTTTTCCTATACACTTGTCTCTCAGTTCCATTACTGGTCATTTTGCATATATCTTCTTTATATAAACCCCCCGCAATATCTTCTTGTTCATTAAGTATATATATATATATATATATATATATATAATAATATTTTTAATATATTGATATATTTATTTAATTAATTAATCAATTAATTGATTTATTTGATATTTTATAATTTCATGTCCTTGAAATATTTGCATCCTAAATTAGACTAATTAATTAAGGATCGAATTATTGTCAACATATTCTTGCACTATTTAATAACTCTCTTTTTTTTCGATATACTTTTCTGTTATTTACTAAATTGTGTTCGATATGGTGTTTGTCTTTCATAAAAGAAACATTACCCCACTTGCAAGCACTAAATATTGACACAAAAAACCAAGACAAGTAGGGTAAGGATAATTTTAGTTTAAATAATTTAAGATGTTTAAATTTGGGTGATATCCATACTTATATATAAACATTTTCTTTCATATGTTTTCTAATTTTATTTTTTAAATAAAGTTTTTCTAAATTAAAAATAACTATTTTATCAATTTTTTTTCTTTTCAGTGACTTTTTCTTACTTTAACAAATTTTAAAATTTGATTTTTCTTAAATTTAACCATTTTTTTATTAAAAATTAAAAACAAAATAAAAAAATTATAAAAACTATTTATATTTATTTTTATAATAATAATAATAATATTAATTTTATTATCTTTTTCTATAAAAAAATAGAAAATAAGCGCATGTTTTTCACTAATAATCATAATTAATTTATTTTATGTGTATATTATCACCGAAAAAACAATATATATATATATATATATATATATATATATATATA
>Ga0214545_1001340_pt1 | contig 45530 bp, 26 predicted proteins | sample CNSS4metaG_FD_160064 | JGI IMG/M metagenome (GOLD analysis project Ga0214545, IMG submission 160064) | Root nodule microbial communities from cowpea collected in UCLA plant growth center, Los Angeles, California, USA - CNSS4 | ecosystem: Host-associated > Plants > Roots > Nodule | place: USA... | reverse complement strand
TATTTTATCACTATTATAATTAATAATTGTGACAAATAAAAATTTAGTCACAACTAATATATAAAAAATGACAAAATTTGTATTTGTCACTAAATTTTTGTCACTAAAATTCATTTTTGTTGTAGTGAGTCCAATCCAACAAATTTGTCATGGTTCTTGCTGAATCTAACTTAACTTAAATTTGACTTGACTTTAGGTTAGGTCTTCAATTTTTAATTTACTCTCCTAACCTTTTAAAGTAAATTATTAATTATTAATTAAATTTAATATAATTAATCTAATCAACTAGAAAAATATTTTATCTCAAAATGAGTCTAAGCAATCTTAATTTGAACGAAGAACTTTAAAAAATGATAATAATTAAAAGTATTACCAATAATATTACATAAACATTTCATCCATGTAAAAAAGTAAATTTAATATAATTGAATACTTCTAATATGATATTAAATTTTTTTAATATCTTTTTTATAATACAATCAATTTAGAAAAAAATTTAGTCAATTTAGAAGAAAAAATAAAAATAGTCGTGTACGAATTCTGTTAATCTATAATTTATTCATACAATGAACAACAAGAAAGTTGAAACTCAAATTACCTTGACAAAACCTTTTTAGGGAAAAAGGCATATTTTACGCTATATATTCACAATTAAGAGTACATTAGTAGATTAGTTTTAGTAAATTAATTTTACTTCTTAGAATTATAATTGATTGATATAGGTGCCATTGATAATTACGTGCCATATCAGTGGATGATCACATCGTTGCATTGGTTTGCTTCTTGCACAAAAAGTTTCTTGCATACTTTGAACAAATTATGGTTAGTAAGAAAAACTAACATTTTTTGCATAAATATGAAGGTTACAAAGTTGTTCCATAATCAATATCTTCATGGTATCAGTGTCTATTATAAATATAAAATATTAAGCGATGACAGATAATAAGATCTTGTAAACTGACTCGATTGACCTGGATCCAAGGTCAATCATAGTTGGATTGGACAAAAGATTGAGTTGAGTTGGCTTAAGATGAATGTCAAGTCATGTCGACCTAGGTAGAACAAAGTATGTCTAGGTTAACGATTGAGTCGAGTCTCTCCGGGTTATAAGGTTGAGTCGAGTTGGTATGGAACACATGTTAAGTTGAGTTGGTTTGGGTCACATGTTGAGTAAAGTCGGTCTGAACCACAAGTCGAGCCAAGTTGTTCCAAGCCAAAAAAATTGAGCCAAGTTGGCTAAGGTTGAAGGACAAGCCAAGTCTGCCTGAATCAAAGAATCGAGTCGGGATAATTCGGGTCAAAGGTCGTACCGACTTGGCCTGAGCAGAAAAATATAGCCAAGTTGGTCTGATATGAAGGTAGAGATAAGTCGGATTACATCGAAGAATTGAGTCGAGTTGACCTAGGTTAAAGTTGAGTCGAGTTGTGTTGCTAGGTTAAATGTTGAGTTTAGTGTTCCTCAACCAAAGATTGAGCAAAGTTGGACTAGACCGAATTTTTGAGTAGAGTCGTCTTGGATCAAAGGTTGAGCCAAGTTATCTTGGGTCAAAGGTTGAGTTGAGCCTTATCGGATCAAATGTTAAACCGAGTTGTCCCCGATTGGAGAGTGAACCAAGTCGGTACCAGCTAAAGGTCGAGACTAGTCAATGCAAACCTAAATAGAGCCAATAATGCACAAATCCTAATTGAGTCAAGTTAGTCCAAAACACAGGTTGACTTAATTAAACTTTCACTGATGAATAAACATTGTTTATCTCAATGTTAAACTATATCTACATTTTTGGACAAATTTATGCATTTTTATTTTCCTTAAAAAATATTTGTTTATAGTTGGATCCAATCAATTTAATGGGGTGGTTAAATTATAAAAAAAAACATAAAATATATAATATAATAGTCTTGTCATTAAATTATATATAACAATATATAAAGATAATTCTCTCTTTCAAAATTCTAATTTTACTCTTTAAAATATAATCATTTATTAAATTTTTGAAAATTGACTATTATTTTTATCCGTTTTTTATAAAATCGTCTATCTCTACTTCTTTTTTAATAAATATAATTTAATTTTATATATTAACTTAATAATTTTATAATATTATTATCTACTAATATAATATCGTGTATATATAAAAAATACATACATATATTATCGCATATGTGTTTACACTGGTATTAATAAAAACCGAACACTATCTAAATTTAGAACATAAAAAAAATTCAATCTGGCATCATATATGTAACTATTTTAAAAAAACAACCCCTAATACGTAAATATTATTTAAAATGATCCCACTTTCGTAGATAACCCTCCTAAAATATCATCCGAAGAAGTTAGGTGGATTGGAATATCATCCTGGGAATGTGATTTTCATTTGTCGGTTTACTTAACCAACAACCATCATAACTTTTATTTTTTATTTGCTTTTTATGTTTTCAAGTAAAGGAAAGAAGGTTATTCAAGGTTATTCAAGTTATGGCGTTCCACTACGTGAAAAGAATTATTTATAAATGAAATATTAATATAATATGAACTTTACCATAAAAAGTTTAAAAATTACAAATATTAATAAATATATCTCGTTTTAACTTAAAATAATTTATATTTGTAACATTAACGCTATTTTACATTTTTATTTATATATAACTTTTATAAAAAAAACTATTATTAAAAATAGTCTTATGAAATATTTTTCTTCATCTGTAACTTTACTATAAGCTATTCAGATGGCTTGAGGAAGATGGAGACCACACACGTGACCACAAGGCTCTTTTAGTTGAAAAAGCAGATAAAAGGCAAAGGTATCATCATATCACATCATCACCATGTAAGATTTTATTATTACTTGTTAATTAAAATAATAATAATAAGTAAATAAATTAATAATAAAATATCAAAGAATAATCTTTCATACAAAAAAAAAAAAAGTTAGACATATACTACCTTCAATAATTTTTGATTTTCTAAATCCCATTATCAGTTTCAGATCCAAAATCTAAAATATGGATAAAAGGATTCCAAAAATCTCATTACACCGACTAAAAAAAAGTATATTATATAGATATATGTATATCTAGATATGATGTATTTAAATTTAAGGGTTTAGATTTTTTCCATTTTTGTGCCTACACCTTCTGTCTTGTGTCCCAACTAACTTTACATTTCAATTTCATCTTCTCTGACACTTTATTAGTAGTGGGTGGGAGCAAGTTCCTGAACAAAGTCAACGTCACCAAAATTCATAATCATCACAAATTCATAGAAAAGAAACAACACCAAAATCTCAACACTTGATGAATTTTAATACACTGAAAAACTTATTTTCTAATCCAGTTAACGGAGGAGAAAAATATAAAAATAAAAATAAATTATGTTTAAATATAAGATTAATCTACTAATTAAGTCTATAAATAATCACTCCTCCTTTATATTTTGTCAATATTTCATTTTATTTAGGTATATTAAAGACTTATATAAAACCATTTTTAATAAAAGTAACATCAAGTCATTATTCAAGAAAGATTTTATTGTTTTTTATATGAATCTTAATTTGGTATTTAGACATTTTTTTTTCAAAATTCATCTTCATAGATATTAGCTTAATAAAAATGGTTGTTTTTCTCATAGCTCATTTAGTCCGTGTTTGGATGGAGGCTTTTGTATTGTGGTGATGACAAATTCCGTGCTTCCCTAGGTCAACACAATTGAGACAATTTTTTACGTGGAAAAATTTTATTTACTAGGTCAAATTTAATATACTTTTGGTTAACAATAATTTAAATAATAATAATAATATAAAATTATTATTTAAGAAAATGTATTAGAAATTTATTCTACTAATCTCTTCTGTAAATTTTAATTTTATTTTTGTAATTTTAATATTTTTAAATTAATAATAATTTCAATTTTATTTTAATATAATTTTCATTACTTAAATTTAATTTTATAACAAATTTCTAAAAAAATAATATATTGGTAATCTTCTATTTCTATCAATTAAAATATTTTTCTAATCTATCACACCAATCACATTATTTACAAATTTTGAAAAATTTCTCTTCAAATACCTTCATTCATCCATTTTAATTCTTTATCCAAACAACACCAAAATATCATTTTCATTCTTTCAAATTCATTTACTTATTTTTCTTCGTATCCACTTTCCAAATCAAACAATATTTTAAAGAGATTTAGTTTTTTAGGTTTTGATAAAATATTTCTTACTCAATTTAAAATATTCATAAAGATAAAATTCAACCAAATATATGAAGAGGCACGTAGAATTTTTTGTACATTTTTCAATATGGATGTGAGCTCTCCATCCATGTGGATTTACTCAAATAATCTAGTAAAATCCTTGGTGAAATTTTGCACAATCTTAAAAGCCATGTAGATGTAGCCACAATTTTTATGGTCAAAATTCTAGGACAATTTTTGATAGGTGTCTTCATACCCATGTAAAAGCAACCATATGCTTGTAGTTATTCATTGTTTTATTTTATTTTTTATGAGTATGTCTCACACTATCGTGGAAGTAGTCACACCCTTGTGACAAAATATTTAGCGTAAAGTGCACACCTATATTAGTAGATAATGATTTCTAATGTTGATAATACAAAGAGTTAGTAAATCAAAATAACTTTAATTCAAGTTTTAAAAAGATCATTGACACAATATAATCTTTTAGTGAATTCTCTTTATTAGATATAAGAAATGAACAATCCCTATAACATAAAATAAGAATAAGTATGAGTTATTATAGAAATATGATGTTAGGTTAAAATCATATACACATCCACGTATGAATTCTTATTAGAGTAGTAACAAGATCGTACGATGTTTAATTTAACAAAGAAAAAAGGTGTATTATAGATAAAAAGCGTACTTTTGTACTTAATTATTTTTATCACTTAATCAAAATTATAGAAAGTTAAACTTTTTAATTTTATTATCTTAGGTGGAATAACCATAAAATATTGATATATGCGTGAATACTTAAGCTAAATTAAGTAAATTAATATTGGAGAGATAAAAAGAAAATACAATATGAAGTTTTTACATTGTACCAAAAGTAAATTAAAACTATTAATTTTTCACGTCAGTTCAATGATATTATAAAAATGTAACGTTAGTAGAAAAAAACAAAAATTAAACAGATTAATATTATTTTCTTTTAAAATAAAACATAAGTAAATGATACATCTTAAGAATTAAATTAAAAATCAAACTTAAAAAAAATCACCAATCAAAAACAGTATAAAAAATTTAACATGTGAGAGAGTATATGAATATATGATCTAACATGAGAAGGCCATTCCATTGTGACACGTGGCAATCGTGGATTGGTGAGTAGACGTGGACGGTTTGGCATCACGGTGATCCTGGTTCGAACTTCTTTTCGTTCAGTGCTGAGGAAACGACGTCGGAGCTGGGTTTGGTTGGTTGTGATCTGTGAGGGTAAAGAAGACGATGAGGCCACTCTTTCTGTTCTTCATTCTCTTCTCTTTCACCTATGCCTCCGAACAAATCTTCCCTGCTCATATAGGTCATTATCTTTTCTTTCTCCATTCTTTCTTAGGGTTTCAAATTCAATTATTGCCATCGATTCTTCAGATTTCAGAATCATAATTCTTTCAGCTTTTCCATTTTTTTTTAATTTTCTCTGTTGTTGTCATAACAGGTAGTATATTTGGTGGTGCTGGTGCTGGTGCTGCTGCCGGTGGCCGTTCACGGGAACCTAAATACAATATCGAATTCCATCCCCAAGATTCCCCTTTTGTCCCTGTGAGTTTCTTTATGTTTACTATTGTTAGGGTTGCTATACTGCACTTTAAGTGAGTGTTCCCTGCCCCCTTGGTTTTGGAAAGGAAGTAGAGGTTTTCACGGAGTTTGCACTCTCATGCATGGATAAGTATTGTGTGTCTCTTGGACGATCAAATACGTTTGTGATTGGAATAATATTTACAGTTTATTTTGGTAATACTGGTTCTGAAAACCCAAAGTACTAATCGAAGAGATTGGAAATAAGAGTGCATGGTTCTTTTTGATGGATTAGGAATTAAATGTCCTGTTTGTTTTACTGCAAACATTCATTTGTGATAAACAAACATGTCTTTACTAGTGTGCATCGTGTTTGGTTAATTTTTGAGGTGGATGAAATTAATTTTGTTGAGAAGATGTTAGGATCTAATTGCATGGTATGAGTTCTTTGAAAGGAAATATTTTAGCTTTAAAGGCAAATATAATTGATTGAGGGTTGAACCTACAAAATTTTTAAAAACATCTTAGTTTACGATACACAGTCAGTGATTCTTCTTCACCATCCAAGCGATTAAATTCTTCTAGAGTCTAAACTCACTTTCAACATATCATTCCCAAATACAATTTAATTATTTTTAAACATCAATTGTTTCAACACTGGTTATTTCTATCACAGTTCTTTGAAAATCAATTCTATAACAAAACAATCTAATATAAATAGTACAGACCCAAAATAGTTTAACTAGTTTGACTGACAACTCAGTAACTCACAATTTATGGTGGTTGCCTTTTAACGAACATACTAGGCTTTTTAAGTTCCTTTCTAAGCCTCTGGGCATAACTGGATTTTTTCTTTTCAGGATAAAGTCAATTTCAACTTTATATATGTTTATCTCATGACCTGCTGATAAGAATTTGTGATACTTCATTTGCAGGATGATGACCAGGAATCTATAACAATACCAGATAAAAATGGACAGAAGTTTATCTGTTACTTACCTAAGGTGGAAAAGGAAAAAAGTGGAAAGCCTGTTATCCAACACAATGTTAGCAGTATGATTGTTGAAACAGAGAAACGGATTAAGCAGAAGACACCAGATGAACTGCTAGAAGCATTAAAGGGTCCGTGCTTTCTCAGGGTTAGTATTTGAGTTATTTCCAGTGGTGATTTACTAATTACTATTCATGAAGTTTGTGGTCTGGGTATTTGGGTTTTGGGTTTTGGTGAGTCTTATTTAAACATATGGCATCTATTGTAAATCATTTCCTTACTGGGTGTTTGAATGTGCAGCAAGAAGGTTGGTGGTCATATGAATTTTGCTATCAAAAGAAGTTGCGGCAACTACATTTGGAAGATGATAAGGTACCCTCTTGATTGCATTCAGTTTTGGCCCTTCATGGGTGTTTGTATAAACTTCTCTTTGCTCCGTCCTCTCTTCAGCAGCTCAAAGTGATGATGTATTTGTTAGGGGAATTACATTCTTGAATAAGTTTAAGAAGTACTGACTGAGACACATATGGATACGACACTGACATGGATACCAGGACACGACTAATGTTCAAAAGTGATACTGCTGATTACGCGCATACACACACACACACACACATATATATATATATATATATATATATATTTATTTATTTATTTATTTATTGACGTGTGATAGAGACATACAGTGTATCTGTATGAAATTTATACTCCCCAACATAAAGCATGTTGCTCACTGGACAAGAAAATTTATCTCTTAATGGGACACTTTTGTTCCTGCGTAAAAGGAGAGGATCCAATATTTCTTGATAACATCCTTGTTCAATTTTCCTTGCCGTAATTATTGATTGTAGAAGTTAGTCTATAAATCGTACATTCAAAAGACCTATCTTTTAGTTTCTCAATTTTATCGAAGTGCATTTTAGCAGGTTCAACTGTATAATAGTGGATATGTTTTATTATTATTATTTAGAAACTTGTAAAATCATATATCCATGTATCTTAATCAGTGTAAATTTTTCCTTTTCACAGATCGTCCAGGAGTTTATCTTGGGAGAGTATGATCCGGAGGCTACAGCTGCATTTAACCAAAATCTTTCCGACATTTCTACATTGAAGGATCCCCGTTCAAAAGATGCATCTCAAAGGTACCTTATCGATGTCTGTTTCTAAGTGCGAGAATTGGGTTAACTTGGAGAAATGGTTTCACATGATATATGCTGTGGATGACTGAATGATCAAAACAAATACGTAATTATATAATATTCTTTCAGGTATCATGCTCATCAATATACTAACGGAACCATGTGTGATCTTACAAATAGGCCAAGAGAGACCGAGGTATGAAATTGCAGAATTGGGTCTTTTTCTTCCTTCCCTCATCATATTGATTTCATATTTTTATTTTAGGTGAGGTTTGTATGCTCCGAACCCAGAACGATGATTAGTTCAATCACTGAGATTTCCACTTGCAAGTATGCACTTACAGTGCAATGTCCGACGCTATGCAAGCACCCGTAAGTCCTCTGCGCATCTTTCTTTGAAGTTTTTTGTCTCATCACTATATCTAAGTTTTATGCTATTAATGTTTCGGCAGATTGTTTCAAGAGGAGATACCAGTATGGCACACCATCGATTGTAATGTGCTCCCAAAGAAACACATGGGTTCCGAAGTGAGGCAAGAAAACCTAAACATGGAGATTGTTATGGTCACAGATTCAGAAAATAATGACTCAGAATTAGAACAATGATATAAATGTACAGAAAAAAACCGTAGGGAAAGTAAGTGACATGTATTTTCTACAGTAAAGGAACATCTATTTTCTATTAGCCTATGGCTAGGTGGGAGACTAGGTCATGTCTCCCATCATGGAAAACAAGTTTTACAAAGTTAGGTTTTTGTTCAAATTCAGATTGGTCGTTGAAATTTTCTGCTCTCTTTTTCCTTTTCCCAGTCTTTCTGGTATTTATCTTTTTTAATTCTCACTCCGTTTTTTTCTCCTTATCGTCTTTTAGTCTTTTCCATTCTACATTAACCACTGTCTGTGTTTGGATTTTCGTTGGAAAATTAATTTGAGTTCAACTCAATGGGAGTGAAAAAAAAAAACAATTTGTCGTAATTCTTAAATTAATTTTATTTTGAGGTGAATATTCTTTTAACTGGATTTAAAAAGTGTTAATCACACTTGAGAGTTGATTTGGGTATTCCATCTAAAATTCAATCACACTCTACGTTGGTCTTTCGTCATTTCCTTTTCTTCACAAAATTTGTAAATTTTGCTCATGAAACACCTTATTGATGAAACTAGGTGTCCCTAGCCATCGGATACATAACCTACTTTTTCACCTAGCGAGAGCCTTTCAGTTGAGGCAAATTGATCGATCTGGATTAGTTTAATCTGAAAGTTACCGATCTCAGATACTTTCTAAAAAATATTACAGATAAGGTCAAACACGACTTCACTTAAAATTAACCCAACTAAACTATGAACTAGGTGAGAGAATAACATTTCTGAATTTACAAAATCTAGTAAAAATGTGAAAAATTCATTTTAAGAATCTAATTATTAAATTTTAAAATCTTTTAAGAGTGTAAAACAACCTACCCTAAATTAAATTTTGAATAAACATTTCATGTTTTGTTACCATTTTAGAAGATAGGATCTGTGTATGGAAAAAGAAAAAAATAACTTCGAAATTTGTAAAAGATATTACGGACAGAAAGCTAAAGAAAGAAGGTTATTAAGAAAATAAGAAGACGGAAAAACGAAAATGATCTACCGGCTTTGACGATGAAGTTGTTCATAAGAACGTAAATGAAATGCAATGAAAGTAATTTCTTTTAATATACTTTATATATATATATATATATATATATATATATTAGAACGACAAAATTCCAAATAATGAAGTTGATCCTTAAAGTTAGACATGAAAAAAAATTAGGCTAGTTTAGGTTCTCACAATGATTGTTTTTCGTAATTTTAATATTTTACTTTTCAATTTTTTTTTTCATACATGTCAACCAAATCATAAAAAAATGACATAAGATAAACACGTCAAATTCGTTATCTATCAGCGGAAGGACAATGTGCTCGTTGGGTGGAGTTTTTATGATACTATTTACATCAAGCTCCCACGAGCATCAAATACGTTGTTATCTATATCAACCTGCTATTTACATAAACTGCTCAATATTATTCTAAATATTTTTTTATTTTTTATTATAAATAATTTGTTTTCCTAGTGGGAAGCAGTTTGAAGCAGGGCCAGGTACTCGGTTATGGCTTCTCCTTCTACATTAACTTCAATGTCATAATCAGCCAAGGCATCTGCTTTTGCAATATCTGCAGAGAGCTCATCTTCCATTTCTTTATCTCGTTCTGTTTTACTGTCTTCAACCTCATCCGTCGTGTTTAGATGATCATCAGAGTTAACATTGTTAGGTAATGGAGCAGATGAAGTAGCACCACCATTGGAGGTGCCCGTTGAATCTGTATTGGGTTCAATCCCAGGTTGTGCTGTCAGTCTTAGCAACACTTGTTCGACACCACCTCCGGCCTCAAAAGCAGCAACAACTACAAAGAAGCAGCAGTATCAGAATAACCCTATATATGCATAAAACTTTGTATAATGTGACTTGAATATCTGTATAAACTTGTATACCTCTTGCTCTATCAAAACCCATTCGCACAACTTTCTCAATTTCATAATCTTTTGCTTGTTTTTGTCTCTTCCTTTTCCTTGACTCGATCGCAACCTTCATATTCATGATAGTAAGTAGGAAAATTGTTTTAAGTGACAGAATTTTGTTAAGACAAATACTAACCTGTAAAGCAGAATTAGTTTCAGGATTCGTCAAATCATCCAATGCTTTCTGAGTATCATTTTCATTTTGTCTAAGGGCTTCAGCAGCAAGCTCCTTGTCAAACCTGCCAGAATAGCAGTGTCAATTCTGATGACTAGTTCGATTATGCAAAAGCAGCATTATAATACTAGAAGAATAAACCTGAAATTCATCCCTGAAGTAGTATCCTCTCTCATATGTTATGTATCAAGTATTACAAGTTATGCATGCTAAGTATCATGTTAATGCAAGGATAGATGTCCGGCACGAATAAATAAATTCTAAGTGCCACAAGCCTAGGTACTTACAATACGTTCCAAAAAAGTATCCCCCCTTATAGACCAATGTTTACAATACGCATGAACAAATATCAATACTCACAATACAGAACATAAATAGCCCTTACCCAATAGAGACCAATTCATTCAATCTCTCTAGATCCACAGCTTTCTTTAAGGGTGTCATTCCATATCGCTTTTGTTCCCTGGGAACAAGCTATTTAGAAAGAGAAACACAAAAAGAAAATAAAGCAGATAAACATTAACTCACTTAATTTCATTTCTTCTCCTCACATCCTCCTCCCGCTTTTGCAATTTCTTTGCTTTCTCCTCAGCAAGGAAATCAATGGCACCTCCAACATCTTGATTGTTCATCCGCAATGCTCGCTTTGCATCGCGTTCAACATAGCCCATGCTCATAACAAATGATAAGGCTTCATCTGACACTTGCAGCTGCAACAGAAAAGAGCATTGCTTACTAGAGAAAACGAGGCAGGGGTCATACAAAACAAAACTGTATATATCAATCAATTTCAAAAACATTTGAAGCCAGAGGGATCCTAACTATCTACTGTTAACTTCAAAATTTTAAATATTAAACTCCTTATACAAGGTCAAGCTTCAGCCACTTCATCTAATTTAATGTGCATTTTGTAAGATTATCATATATGACAACAGCTACGAGAAACTGATGTAACATACATACAAATTATTCATAACTAAAACAATATAAGATTTTGAAAATTAAGATAGTAATTTACAAGCTTAGGGGTGGTTACATGCTAAACTAGAGTGAGATAAGTCAACTGATGCACAAATTTAATTATCTTTATGATACGGCAGAGAAATTTTATTGTATCAACATATAGTCCAAACCCATCACATGAAACCTGCTAATGACAGCTCCTATTAAAGTCTCTTCCTGTAAGGCTGAGAGTGTCTTTCAATTTCCACATGGTTAATATAATATCATACTAGCAAAGAAATATAATAGTCTATATAAAATTTGGATAAAACATTTATATCATGTTAAGAATAATTTATAATGTAAATAATTATGAGTTCTGATTATGGTATACACACACGTATATTAAAAATAACATTGTTTATACAATATATATATATATATATATATATATATATATATATATATATATATATATATATATATATATATATATATATAAGACAATATGACAAGAATACTTAAAAGGAAATTTGAAACTCTTGTCTAACTCCAACAAATGTGTAAAATGTTGTCTATATTTCTTCTATCCAATTTATCGCACTTTTACAAACCTGTTCAAACTTAGCTCTTGCAGAGGCTAATGCTTTTCTGGATTTCTCTAACTGGCCAGTATGATATGCCACTACCCCTTCAAGCAGCTCTAGTCTCAAATGCCTATAAACCAAACAAATTCATTTACAGGATGAAGAAAAAAATTAGCTATTTATATTTCACCACATACATATTGAGTGTTTTAAGGGGGAAAAAGCAAGGGAAACAACTCACAATGCAAGTTCTGGAAATCGACCACCTTGTAAGAGCCTCAGGCGAAGAGAATCCTTTCCATGAGCCCGTTCAATTCCTATCCTAGCTATTTCAAGACGCTTTCCTGCGTCTGCGAGCCATCTGATGTCTCGTATCATAAAATAGCACCATACCATGTCTATTTGTAGTATAGGAACATTGTCAATAAGCTGAAGAGACAAAATTTGTATTAGACTCAAAACAAAAACATATGTATTAAAAAATTTGGCTCTTCTAATTTTTTTTTTTTTTTTTGTGGGGGGAACTATAGAGGAAAAAATACAGTTATAAACAATTAATAGAAGAATCAACACTCAAAATCTGCTACTTTGACACTTCAACAAATATTTATAACTACGTATTTTCTCTGTCTCTGACTTCAGAGGATTTCAATCCTATATTCCCTCTAAAGATCTGTTTCCTAAGCAATCAAAGAGCTTCATTACAAAATGCATACATGCAACAAAATATTGCCAACGACAAGTAATTTTCAGCAAAAGAAAAGGAATAGGTAGCTAAAACACAGTTTTCAGTGAAATAAGTACACAATTAGACTAAATCATGCCCCATTTCTTTACTTGAGTAAATAATTTGCAACAAAATTCTCTCATGGGCCCAAATGAGGATAACGTTTGAATAAATTACTCACCTCAATGACTTTTGAATCACAAAGAGAGAACGACTCCTGCAAAAATAAATGAAATTTTGAATTAAGAGTGAAATTAATAAAAAAAAATCACTATCCAAGCAACACGGAAGAGAGGCCATGCGCGCAATTTCATGATTTATATATAAGTAATTTTCTGCCAAAATAATAATAATAATATAGCAAAAATACTACTCAAAATGTCAAGGTTAAAGAAAGACAGTAAAAATGTCACAGAAACTATAACCACAAACTCTTGCCCTGACAAAGGCTACTTCCTTCACCACACAATGCTCATAAGTCAGTGCCTATTCGTCACGTATCATTGAGCATAATGATGGTGAGTTACACCGAGCAGCAGTATTGCAGTTCAGGACTCGATTCTCCGGAATTCACCCTGCTTTTTCCCCCGTACAGTAATCCCTCTTAACTGTTTGAATCAGTGGCTTACACTACCCCAACACTCTTTTTCATCCAAAAAGTACATTGCAACAAGTTTAAAAGGCAAGTGTAGAGAGTGAATTTCAGAGAAACCAAAAGCAGTGTATAAGTTTCAGTGTAATTTGCTTATCAGAAAAACACATTCGCAACAAAACATTAACCTATAAAAACTAACCTCTCCCATGCTAAGCACTTCGAGCGCATCTTTGTAATTCCCCTGTTTGATAAGTTTCTTCCCCTTCGCGTGAAGCATCAGTCCCATCATCACTGCCCTGCCACAGAACCCAAACCCTCACGTTCTAATTCAAAACGAAAATTCCAAACACAAAAAGCTCACACGTGCAACACACCTTTGATCAGTCTCAGAGCCTAACCGCACTTTCTGTCCACTCTGATCCTCAACTTCGATATTGAAGTCCTCAATCGGCAACGCACCATCCGAGTGGCGTTCCGCCATCGCAGTCGCAGCAGCCCTGTCCACAGCAAACGCAACCAACTAAGTAAACCAAAATTTTCGCGAAATTAAAACCGCGGCAAGGCGCGTGACCTGATACGCGCGAGTCTGGAACAGCGCTCTTCCTGCGCGACGAGGGATATTCCCTGCTGCGGAGAGGAGGCGCGCGTGGCGAGAATCTTAGCGTTGTTCTTTATGCCGAGTTGGGAAAGGGTTTGAGGTGGAACGGCGTCGTCTCGGAGAATCTTACCGGCGCAGATGAGGTTGATGGACTGCGACGGAGAGTTGGATCGCTCGGCGACGCAGTCGCGGAGCATGGCGAGGGTCCAGGCGTGAAGGTCCACCTCTTCCACCACCCCTGCCCACGTTCCTCCTATCTTCAGTTTCGCCATCGCACAAACACACACACACACACTGAAAACTATGGTTTTTTTAAGCTTTTCGATTTCCAACTCTTTCGTGTCAACAAAGAAACAAATGAGGAATAATGACGGAGTAAAGTAAACTAGTTAGTTAAGAATATTAATTACTTTAATTTTATTTTCTCAATTACTTTGATTATGGATTTGAATGTTCTCTCATAGTAACACAAGATATGTTCTTCTGGACAAATTTTAGTCTTAACTTTAGTTGTAATTTTAATTTCGTTCCTTATATTTTATAATATCCAAAAATTTTGCTCTTAATTCTTTTTTCGAATTTTTTCATTCAATTTTTATTTTTTTCAATTTTTAACTGCTTATTTTTTTTAGTTCAATTATTTACAATTCATCTTTTATTTTTAACACGACAAAGTGAAATTAAGGTCTGTTCGTTTTAGAGAATTTTCTGTTTCAGCGTAAACGAAAGGATGAATCAGTAGGGAAGGATGATGTTCATTTTGGATGATATATGGACGAGTGTTTGCAGTGATTTGGGAGATAGATGATTTTTCTGATCTCGCTTTGTGCAGGTCGAATTTGAAGGATGACTGCAACAAATGACCCTTTTATCCATTGTCCCGTTTTATTATTTACATGTTTGCATGTACCAATATAGCACCTACGTTGTTCAGCTTCAGCGGTGACTATGTGAGAAATTTCAGTGCAGTAGATCGATCTATAGTGGCCTGGAACTGATCCCATTCGTTCTTCATGCATCTTGAAGCTTGGAACAGATCCCTTGAATCTTGGAATCGATCCCAAACATGCAGATCCAATCCCCTCAAGCTTTGGAACTAATCTTCTCTTCGCTGGACTTCGTTGGAACCTTCTGGCAAGTGGGAGAGTGGAATCGATCCCTTCTTTGCGAATTCGATGCATACTCCTGCTTCTATGCTTGGTAAAATTTATTTCAATACTATGAAAATAATTAATTTATTTTATTAAATTTTGTAAATTATTTATTTATTGTGTAATATTAAATAAAAAATTTAAAAATTGATTAAAACTCATACAAATACTAATTTGTACTACTTATTACATAAAGGGCAAAATTATAATCTCTCTTTTAAATATATTAAAATATTTTTTTATCTGTCACATTAATCAAATCACTCACAAACTTTACTTTTAAATCTACTTATAATCATCTCTAAATTCCTTAAAAAAATAACATGCATTTCACTCTCAAATTAACTCAAACTTATTCTTTCCCTTTCCCTTAACCCATCTACCCAAGTGAATAAAGCTTAGATAATTATACTACCGAATTTGATAGAAATCCCTTAATTTTTAATTTTTAATCATTTTATTCAGTTTTAAAAATAAATTGAGTTGAAGTTGTGTCTGGTTAAAGATTAAGAGATTAAAATGTCCTAAAATGTCAAAACCAAAATTATAGATAATTAAAATTTAAGGTGCTAAAATTACGGAAAAGTTATAAACGACTTTGTAAAATAAAAATACCTGAATCGCAATTAAATTTAAACAATAAATAATTAAAACTGTTACAATGAGAAATATACGTATACATTTATTGGATCGTTAGGAGTAAGAGAAAATTTGCAGTTGTGACAGTATCGCTTAACTGCCCATTTATAACCGTCTGATGAATAAAATGAATATATAATTAACTATAATTTGAAATTTTGTTTTTTAATTGATGGCAATAAATGATAATTATTAAATTTTTATTTTTATTTATTAATTATCCACGTATTACTATTATTATTTAATTTTTTGTTTTTTACTCATTTGTTTAGTATATATTTTCAAAACCTTAGGCTGAAATTATATATATAATTGAGTATTGAATTAATTACTTCTCAAATATTTATATTGCTTATTATCTTTTAATGATTTATATATATTTTGCCTAGGTAAGTATGTTTATCAAATATTTTATAGGATAAATGAACATCAAACTATTAATTCTAATAAGTTAAAAAATAAGATGAACCTAACAATAGCATCCAAATTTGTTTTTCAAATATTAAATTAAACATACTTAATAAGACACACAACTAGAATTAATCCAATCAAGTCAAGTCAGTTATAACGTCTTAGCAGTTGAATTTCTATATATAAATACTAATAAATACAATAATATATATACTCACTTAACAGGAAAACAATTGATAAAAGTCAATTAGAAACACTTATAGCATATATATTGTATAAAAATAATAATAAATTACACTTGTGGTACATATACTCTAACAAGTTTATATGTATTTAAGTCAAGCTTGGAAATGAAAGGAAAAGTGATAAAAAGAACCACAACAAAATGAATAAAATTAATCAAGGGTAATGTGTGTTATGCAACACAAATAATTTCAAAGGATATTAGTATTTATTATTTATCTTTTAATTTTTTTTTACAAATATAAGTTAAACTTTTTAATGACCAAAATATCCATAAAAGTAAGTTATCAATTGGTACAGTGTCACAAAAATATTTTCCAACTCGAAAACTCCAAATCTTAAAAAAGAGTTTTATTAAAATTATAATAAAATTTAGGGTTAAATATGTTTTTGATTCCTTAACTTTTAGTAAAAGTTGAAATTAGTTCCTCTTCGAAACTTTAATCCAATTTAGTCCATCAACTTTAGAAGTACGTGAATTTAGTCCTTTTAATCCAATTTTGTTAAGTTTAGTTGACGTTTCGAATGTATTTCATGATAGCATTTGAGTTGTTTACACTATTTGACAAAATTCCACCTCAACGTTAGTTGAATGTTAGCTAAGAAATGCGTTCGAAATGTCAAATAAACTTAAAAATATTTGGTTAAAATAATTAAATTTACACATTTCTAAGTTGGAGAACTGAATTGGGTCTAAGTTTCAAAAATGGACTAATTCCAATTTTTAAAAATTGAAGGACAAAAGACATATTTAACCCTAAAATTTATGACAAAATAAACAACGGACTATCATAACATTTATAAAATTTCACTCATTACTCATTTTTAAATTATATCTATAAAGAAAATTCTAAGTTTTTGCGATCCACATGAAAGAAATAAAAAAACTAAGACGAAGTCAAGGGTTGTAAATTGACATATCCTAGGGAGACTAGCCGTGTGAGTTTAAACTATTCTCTTCATGTTGAACGAAAGGTCCAAGAATTCATTTATTTCAATTGTAGAATATAAATGGAAATTGTCCTCTTATATAGGTGTGAGATGCATTCAATACCCTAATCCGTTTGTTTCCAAGATCATGCTCATGTATCCATCCAATTTTAAAATCCATAATATTCTCACATTTATTAGGTTTACTGTCTTGTGCAAAGTGAGCTTGATGAAGCATTATTAACTAAGAAAAAAAAAACATTATTCCAATATTTTATATTTTTTAAATGGATATTATGTGAAACTTCAACAATTTATGAGTTGATTGATAACTATGAAAAAAAAGATGGGATTGTTAAAGAAGTGAGGTTACAGAAATTACTAAGTATCTTCTCACAAGAAGCTTTGATTTAGTGCTTAGCTATTTTGGTTATGAGTCATACATGTTGAATATACAAGCGTTTACCCCATCTCAATGTTTTAGAAAGTGATTCCTTAACAATGTAAGTATACGGAGATGATAGGGAAACTAGGGACCACGATGTGGGACTAGCAGTGAAAAATGCGGGGTGGTCAAGATCCTGAATCTGCTGGCTAGTACAAATCCGACCTGCATAACTTATGGTTCGTGTAGGCCTGTGACAGGTAGCTGACTTGTGATAAATTTTTCCTAGATGAAAACCTAATGATTAGGTGTTTTTTTTTAAGTAGATAACATTAGCATAAAATGAATAGGTTCATTCTTTTAACAGAAATTTCTAAAGTTCCATTTTAAAAACACATTTTCATTTAATTCATGGTGCATTAGATAGAAAATTTTTTAAAGTGAGCCATTAGATTCATGGTGCAGTAGATAAAACAGTGTACTGTATGCCCCATCGGGCCATGTGAAGTCCTCTGGTCCATCGAACAAGGTTGGGAGGGCTCGTATATAAAACATGTCCACCGGTCGAACGACCCCACAGATGAACTATATAGTACCATCAGTCGATCGGCCCTACGCATAAATTACGCGTTACTCTGTAAGAGATCATCGGTCGATTGACTCTACAAACAAATCACACGCTACCCCGAAAAGGGACCATCGGTCGATCGGCCCTACGCATAAATTACGCGTTACTCTGTAAGGGATCATCGGTCGATTGACTCTACAAACAAATCACACGCTACCCCGAAAAGGGACCATCAGTCGATCGACCCTACGCATAAATTACGCGTTACTCTGTAAGGGACCATCGGTCGATCGGCCACACAGACGAATCACTCGTTACCTCGTAAAGGATAATCGGTTGATCGGTCCCCAGGTCGATCGCGCATCAACCCATGGAAACCCATCGGTTGAACAGTCTCATAGGTGGTTCAGGTAGCGCCTTACATGTGACCATCGGTCGATCGGCCGTATAGATTAATTATTCACTTAAGGTTGTTAAAATCATAAGATAATCAGCCTAGTCAAGCGGCTATCGGTCGACCGGCCAAACAAGGCCAGCGAGCTGGATTAATTAACGTTAAACAAGTCAGTAATTTTGATTAGAGGATCATTGGGCCGTGATTAAGAAACCCTAATCTCAGGCCCACATCGGAAACTATAAATAAGGCCCAACGGTAGGTTGGTGAGGATTTTAATTTTGCATTTATTATTGCAGTTACACTTACACACCGATCGGCCCATCAACTGACTTAAGCATCGACGCCTTTTAGACAGGTACCCCGATCGTCTGTTCGACCGATCGAACGAGGAGATAGATTTCTTGGAGAAGAAGCCAGTGCCGTTGTGAAGAGAGGAGATTTCAAGAAGAAAGGAGTAAAATTGAAGAGGTTCTTAGTAGGCTCTTGGTCCTTACACGCGAAACAAAAAGTGTTTGGTGTTGCAATTTTTTTTTTTAAATTCATGATGCAACAAAAGTGCAGGTCAGCCTCCGAGCCATTACGAATGCGTGGTATACCACAGTTTTTAACCCATTTTTGTACAGCAGGGCAAGCCAACTTGACCCGCATTTTTTGGACCTAACGTGGGGCGGGCCTAAATGGGATAACTCAATTTGCATTGTCATCCCTAAGGGAAACAACACCTAAAACTAGTAAAATATGCAATGAAAATAATTTCTTAAAGAATTTATGAGGGGCAAGGCCATACTTTGGATATGAGAAAACTTTTTCAATGTGAGAAATAAAAATTTGGCACATGAGTTAATCAAGCTCCATTAAGATTAAAAATAGATACAAGAAAGTTAAATAAAAGTCTGCCTACAACCACATAATACATCAAAACAATAACGATTTCAAATTTGAAGAATAAATAGAGACCTGAAATAGAGCAAGACTGATTTCCCTAACCACATACCCTTAGTTGAGGATTTGGACGATCAAACGAAGAATCATATGTCATGAACCTTTTGTTAAAATTTTAGCTCAATCCAAGGGACAAAATGACAATCGCAATCTTGCTGAGACGATTAGTTGAATATGTCAACTTTTTTTCTCATTTTCTCTTCCAAAGATTGCGAAAAATAACACTTTTTCGACCTAAAAACCTTCTCTCCACTTAGTTAAATGAAACAAAATGGACTTAATTAGTTTAGATTTTTTAAACACAGTTAAAAGTCCAACCTAAGAATATCTCCATTTGTCAAAGGATTGAAATTGAAGGTGAATTAGGTTATCCCTTTTTACCCAAATCTCTACATATAAAACTCGTATTTTAAACCTTATGAATTTCTTGTAGTTTAGTCACAATCGTTAGCAATGGTGGAAGTTGCAGTTGATGCGACCCTAGTTGCAATGGTGAAGTGATTGTGATCAAAATTTAAAATTGTGGTTAGTATTAACAATCTGATCAAATCATGTTTTCTGGTACATATCTTGAAAAATTATTATCAAAGAAATTTGAAGAAATAAAAAATATAATCAATACTTTTATTCATAATAATGACTATTTTAGTAACAATAATTTTTTATTTTGTAAGTTGGTATCTAAATTCGTTATTATAATGACTAACAACTTTTGGTCATTAAAATTAGTTGTTAATAAAATATTTTCTTGTTGTGATTCCTTGAAGAGAGTGTTGAAAGTTGCTCGATGGAAACAACTTTTTTGAAAAATTTACAATGTTAGTGTTGTAGAGTCAACCAACTATGCCAAACCCTACACTTTACTCAAAGGTGGAAAGAAGCTACCTATCCTAGGTTTTATAAGTCATGTCATATATTAGAAGAGGCCAAAGAAGCTACATACATTTAATCTTACGTCAAAAGCGTTTAATGTGTCTTTAAGCTTCAAGCATGGACATATGATAGTTGAATAAAAATGACTTTAGTTTATCTTCCAATAGCTCCAAAGAATTTATAATGTCTCTTTTTTCTGAAACTCTATATATAGAATATCTATGTTAAGAAGGAAGGTTGATGAAACTCTTGCAACAAGAAGTAAAACAAGATCTAATAATCCTAACCAATCCTTAGCCATATGTTCCAAAAGTTTTAATATATTTCAACCACACATTATTGTGTAATTAACCTATTTTTCACATAATTTAAGGACAAAAGGCTTAAAAGATTACATGACATGTGATTTGAGGTACTCCAATTCAGGGATCCATAAGAAAGGAGATATACTTGATGAATTAGAAGAAGATAAAACTTTTTAACGATGGGATAGACATGACATGTGATTGAGTAGCAAGAAATTTTTACATTATTTTCCAAAATTACATATAATGGAATGTAAAAAGTCCTCCATTTAATTGGTCATATTTAATTTCACAACAAACTAACAAAGAACAACAAAACTAAAAAATAACAAACAAAGTTGGTGTCTAAAATCAAACTAGAATAGATAACCAAAACTAAACAAAGAGTTGAAACAAAAATGAAGAAGTGAAGGTAGCTATGCGTGGTGGAGTATAAGTCATGACATAATTAGGGTTGTGCAAAAAGAACACATTGGATTGGATTGCAAATACGGTCATGAATTGGGTTGAAGAAGAAAAATTGATCACTAAAATTGCACCATGGTAGAGAGTTTTCAATCACAAACTAAGCTCTAGATACCATAATATATATATATATATATATATATATATATATATATATATAATTTTAAACCAAAATCTAATAAATATCTAAAAAAAATTAACACAGCTATTATCCTCACAATTAAACTCAAAAAATAAAATTAACAGAAGTTGAGGATGAGACGTTGTAGTGCATATGTAGACATTTCTCATGGGTAATAAAAATAATTATTTTTTAAAATAACAATTATGGGGGAAATTGTGAAAGATAGTATTTTTACTTATTAAAATAGTTTTATTTTTTCTATGGTTAGGATGGTTTTTTATTTTATTTTATGATGTCATTTTAACTTATCGAGAAGTTAAATAGGAGAAATTGATTAACAAAATTTTAAAAATAAAGAAAAAAAAAACTGGACTAAGGCCCAAAGAGAGACGTGAATTCGTCCTGCTCTCATGAATTCGGAACTTGTCACATTTAGCTTCCATTAGGGCATAATTACGAGAAACTTTAAGAAACAAATTTTTAATAAAGTTAACAAAGTTACTAAATAGAATAATTTTTTATTTTTTTTATGAAATCTACAAAAATAAAATAATAAAATTTTAGGACTTTTTTTTACCAAAAATATTTGTTTATCAAAGTTTGTCAAAATAAATTTTGTCAAAGCATCACCTCCCAACTAGGAAAGGTTTTCCCTACCTTGTACCGAATGAAAAACTAAATATGGAAAATATATTAAAAACTGAAATTTAATATTTTTACAGTGAAATTTTTAAATATTTAATCGATTTAAAAAGACAAAAATACATATATTTTATTATTCTAGTTGATTTTATAAATTAAATTTGTCCAATATTAGTTAGTAAAAAAATAATATTTTTTGATTAATTTTATTTATTTAAACCAATTTTATAAAACAAACCATTTAAATTTTTTTATTCACCAATTTCCCATAAGCAAATCCAGGGGAGTATGTCCTATTTCAATTTTATTTCCATGGTGGGTCATGAATTGAGTGAAAAACAGCTGTTCCACCAATTCTGGACACTATTTCGTCCAACAAATTCATAGCAAGATAACAACAAGTATACTATTCTGCTTAATTTTCCCTTAGTTTCTTTCCATTACAGCAAAAACAATCTTCAATCTCTGAAGTCACACAACTTTTGATGTTACATTGATGAAGTCCTAAAGACAACTAAGATAAGCAACAAATCATTTACACTTGTCTACAACATGGGACTTTGTCTGAAAGCATGAAAGAGAGATACATAGTAATTAACTGCTTCAACCTTCAAATTGATTTGCCTTCAATAAGTTCCTTTTTCTTTGGGTCCTCTGGCGCGTCTCACCCACTTTATCAGGCCTCTGTCGCAATCCAACATAACATAGCCGCACATTTTGATCCCTCTTCTTTTCCTTTTATTTATTATATCTAAACTTCATATCTGCATCATCACTTTCGAAAAACGTCAAAATTTCCCACTTATTCTTCTTCACTGTCTCCTCCCGTGTCTCAACCACTATCTCAATTCCATTAAAAGGAAATAAAACCAATAAATGAACAATAAAATCAAAAGCATAGCCATTTTACCCGCCACATTTATGCATAGAGTTTCTAGTTTTCTAGTTTATAAATCCACACACCCACCACACACCTCAACGTAAACTAGCTAATAATAGCTATATTATATCATTGTGTTGCATTGCAGCACAAGGCTTGATCTTGGTGAACCATGGACTGGTTCTCGTGGTTGTCCAGGACCAGCCTAGAACCCTCCCTCATCTACGACTATGGCCTTGCCTTCGCCCGCAATGAGCTTCAGTTGGAAGATGCCATCTACTTCAACCACGAGTTTCTTCAGAGCATGGGCGTTTCCATCGCCAAACACAGGCTCGAAATCCTCAAGCTTGCCAAAAAACAAGATGGGGCACCCAAAAGCAACAAGCTTTCTGGGGTCATCAAGAAGTGTCTCAAGAAGTGCTTCAGCCTGGTTTCGCGTGATGATCATGATCATCAAGACACGATGATGAAGAAGGAGATGCCACCCGAGCCAAACTGGTACCAAGGGAAGTGGAGAAGAGCCAGGCACAACAATGAGGAAGTGAAGGGAGAGAACAAGGGAGTGGTGCAGAGAAGCAGGAACATTGCACTGTCAGGGCCTTTGGATGGAACAAATGGAAGAGTGTTGCATGAGAAGATGATGAACAACAGCAAGTTGATGATGAAGTTGTCTGGTCCTCTTGATGGAAAGGTGAATAATGGCTGTGAGAGAGTGGTGTTTGCAAATGCAAATAGAAGTCCTATAATGAGTTCTGCTCCTGCTAATAATGGAAGGTTCGTTGGCACAGCAAAGAGTCCTAGACTTTCTGGGCCACTCGATGCAAGATCAGTGGTCTGTAATAGAAGTCCAAGGTTACCTAGGCCTTTAGATGAGAGGGCCTACAGTAAGGTCAGAGCTGATGCAGCAGCAGATTATGATGATGATGATTATGCAATTTGGCCTACTTTGTTTGAAGATCTTAAACCAACTTAGATCATATATATTTTGTGTTTGTGTTCTCTCGGCTTATTTTAACACTTTGATGACGAGTGATTGCAACGCTTTTTCGTACAATAATGACAGGTAGTACCACATGAAAATTATTGTGATCTTCACTGCAACTGTTTTTCTGTGTCTCAACTATGAGATCACATCATTTTTCGACAACTTGGCTGATATTAGTCCTTGTCACAGTTACATGTTTCTTGTTATTATCTTTAAGAAAATCTTGTATGATCCGTGGATGAAACAAGGGATGTGTTTAGTTTCTTCGGAAGAATAACGGTTGGGCTTTGCGTGAAATGAAACAGTTAAGTATAACTTTTCAAACAAGGACATCGCTATGATTGACAGTAGTTCTCGAAAACTTTTACCAATTATTCATATTATTTGGTACGTGAAATGGCGTTATTGGTTTTAGATTTAAGTTTTTTTTAAGGCTAAGTTAAGTTTGTGATGCATGCATTTTTAATTGAGATTTTGTGAAGTTAATTATTTTTATTTTTCAACCAAGTTCTTGTAATTTATTTTTTCAGTGACTTGATTATTATCGTGTTCCGTCGTCTTAGTTATTTGTCTTTACGGTTAAAGAAAAAAGATAAGATTTTATGATTAATATAACTCGAATTGGTTTGTAATAATGATCGAACTGCATCTGTTCTAGACATTTACGTCAAAGAAACCTTTTTTTTTCAGTAGACACCAACCCAGTCTTGCACATTTGGTTGTGAAATTGACATTAGATGTTAAAGAATCCAACGAGGAACTTGCATGGTAAGGCAGGGTTTCATTGTTTGGATGAATTTGGAAAGAGTTTGAAGATGAATTTGTGTGAATTTGAGTGGATGAATGTGTTTTTTTTAGTGGATTTAGAGGAAGAGTGAATAAATTTGAAGATAAATTTTATAAAAGTTAGTAAGAGATTTAATCAATGTAATAGATAAATTTTTTTTGAAGATAGATAGAATTTGAAAATTATCAAAATACCATTGATGAAAAAAGAGAATAATTTTGTAATTTGATGTTAAAAAAATAATTAAAATTAAATAATAAGAATTTAAAAAAATTAAAAAATTAAATAAAATATTAAAATACATAAATATAATTTTGTATGAATGGGAAAGAAGTTATAAAATTAAAACTAAAATTTGTACCTAATTTGTTAGTTAAGAAGTTCAAAATATATTGCAAGAAGAAAAAACAAGTTAAAAAAAATACTATCCACACACACATAACACGGATTAGGTAAACGATGTCACTCTGCACCAGGACTAGTTACGGAACCGGTGCTACAAACACACATTGTAACCGGTGTCACAAACACACATCATCCTACCGGTTATGTAATATGTGTGCAACTCCTCACAGACCACTCACATACCACCCCATCTTCCTTCACTCACACACCCTGCAGTCCTTGGAACTCTTCTTGTCCTGAAAAACCTCATAAAACATGGATTAAGAAATACTAATATTTACTCATCTACTCATACGGGTTCAAAAGTGGATTTTACACTTAAGGCTTCCAAATATACTATAAATTATGCAGGTAAAAACTATATGTACAATTTTCTCATACATGAGTAAGTGCCACTCACCTGACAAAATGTTATGATACAACTCCTCCACCAAGCCGCCCAGAAAATTGCAAAAGCTAAAAATTGACAGCAAAGTGGCGGTGTCTTCCTCTCCTCGGGCAATACCTATTTGGGCCAGATTATTGAGAACAGTAACCCCAGTGCCGACTCCAACAAAGTAGACCAAAATCAGAAGCCAGAAATCAGCCTCAACTATAGCCTCAGTAAACGTAAAATCTTCTCCACGTTTAGGCCTTCTCTTCTTCTGCTTCACAGTCCCCTCACCCAAGGCAAGAAGCTCAGAAACCTCAGGCGAATTATACTGATCATTCAAACTGCCAAGTGCCCCTGCCGACGAAGAAGATCCAACGTGTTGCTCTGATTTAATCCCATTCCTTGGAAACAGTGTCATCTTCAAAGGGACAGTAAGGGGAGCCATGAGAAGCAGAAACATCACGGCCACCAAAGCATACGAAACAGCATCGCTGAAGGGGTAGACATTACCGAGTATGGTACTGACAAGAAGGTAAACACCCATGATCACACTGGAAACTTGGACAAACAGAAAATGGTAAGGCTCTGCAGGGTCATCACCGATGAAACTTGGAATGATTGTTGTTGTTGGTTTCTGTATGTTAACGTAGGTATGTATATAGAGTTTGTGTGGAGTATGAAGATATAGATTTAGAATGACTCTTGTTTGGTTTTTCCATGTTAAAAATAAAACTTTCTCACTTGGAAAGAGAAAATTGACATGGAATACCAGTTGATAATGGCGAATATGTCGATTTATTGAATAATCTATTAGTTTATTCAATATAATATAATAATAATAATAATAGTATTTATAATAAGGAGTTTTATTTCTTATAAATTTCAGCAATTAAAAAGAAGATGAAATCAAAATATTAAAAAAATGTCGTATTAACTTTTCTCTTCTTAGTTTTATTATTTTTGAATAAAATTATATATTCGATATAAGATAATAATCTATGATTACAGAGAATTATCTTTTTTGTATTGACATTTTATAATTTTAATTATACTCTTTATAATATAACTATTTGTTAAATTTTTAAGAATTAACATTTATTTTTACATGTTTCCTAGAAAACTTCTATTTTATTTCCTTATTTTTTTTCTTATTCAAAAACAAAAACAGTTATTTTTTTTCATCTTTTTTCCATTCATTTAACTTTGCTTCTAATAAATATAAAATTATTTTGTATATTAATTTAATATTATAATATTATCATCTATTAGTATAATATCATGCATATTTTAAAAAATACGTACATATTGTGTCTATGTGTAGACGAATAATAATAATAATAATAATAATAATAATAATAATAATATTAATATGCATGTGTTTACGAAAAAACAATAATAATAATAATAATAGTAATTTTTCAATATAAAATATGAAATTAGAGGTAGAGAAATGAATATGGAATTAGACTTTTGATTCAGAATCACGAAATGTTGCAAAGGAAAATTTGAAAATTTAGGGTTTAAATAAAGTTTTGTGAAATAAGGTGAAAGAGGGAGACAAAGGCATAAACTATTTTAAGAAAAGAAGTTAAACATTTTAAAATCGTTGCCATATATTTTTATTTTTTTTATCTCATACTTTTTAAATATTATTTTCAAATCTTAAAACAATAAGTTACAATAAAATATATATGGTTTAAAAATTTAATAATTTAAAAATCATAGCTTATAAAAAAATAGTAAAATAGCAATAACTTTATGGCAGTTAAGTAAGCTCCTAGAAATTAAAACATTTATGTCGATTATAATACACTATCAGAAAAAACAAACGCTAAAAAGCTTATCTTTTTTTATACTGATAATTAATATTATGTATTTGTTTAAACATTTAAACTATTTTTATTATAAAATAGTATCACAAATTGATACTTACAATATACATTTTTATTAGAATTTATTGTTATATTAATAATATAAATAATTTTTGTAATTTATCTTTAATAACATGAAATAATGAATTTATAAAATATAAATTATAGAAGAAAAAATTATGTAATTGGATGTAACACAAATGGTAATGGGATAAAATAGATGAGATAGGAAATAAACACATCATAAGATGAGTAACATAGCACATAATACTAATAAAATAGGACGCTTCATTATAATATTCAAAAATAATTTAGTGTACAAAGATATTAGTACAGTCTTATAGATAGAATTATAAAATATATCATTTATAAACTTAAACTAAACTAACAAGCTCTATACATAAATAAACTAATACTAAAGCTCCTCAAGACCTACCTATTGTAACTAATGATTCCTCATCCTCCAAAGATGTCTCTAAACGTGCAACTTCATCTGCTCACACCAAATGGGTGATCATCGCAAAAGAAAGATACCAACCATACAAGAAGACACAAAACATACAACAGGGTAAGCTAGTGTACAAAATAAATATTCATACATATATTTAAATCATGTCAAATACCTACAAACATGGTATCTATGTATATAATCACACAAGCAGTTGACAATAAATTCAATTATCCAAATATATGCACTTGACATCGAACTAACTGGTGGTGTGCACCTATAGTGGTTCCCAAACTCTTAGAGTTTGGCCTCAAGGGTTATCACCTAACCACACACAAGGTAAATCTCCTTCGTGCCTAGGACTTGATCAAGTCTATAACTAGGATATCCTTCTTCTCTTCATGACATAACCTACTCTGCTCTACTTAGTGTGAGTAGTTATTAGAGAAAAGATACCTCCATATTGAATTCTTATGTCAATGCATAAACTAAAATACTGCCACATAGATTTTCTCCTTGAAATTCAAGCAACTAAATCATATTTCATGTTCACAATCATATAATCATTCTTAATTTAGTTCCCCACACCAACCATTATCTAAGAAATAATCCATACTTACTACAATAGACCAAGAATTGAACATAAAAATGACTACTAGATTCTGATGACTTACCCAACGACTAGATGACTCACCCAACGACCAGGCGAAAAGTGCACAAAAGTTCACTCGTCCAACGACCAGATGACTCACCCATCGAGTGGATCACTGGAACTCACAAAGGTAAATGCCTCCATAATTCGCTTAGTAAGTGTGTTCTCGACCAACGACTATAAAGTTAGTAAGTTCTCTGACTCTGGATTCGCTCAACGAGCATACACTTGACCAACGACTCCCAAGTCAGTAAGCCTCTAACTTTAGATTTGCTTAGCGACTCAACAACTACCAAGCCAAAAACTCTCTGACTTTAGATTCGTTTAGGTTCACACTCAACTAGCAAGTCTGCATAATTCTGCAGAACCTGATTATGCATAATTATTTCAGTCTAGTCCAGTCTATACAATCCAATAGTCATTACATATGTCTAAAGCATACCAAACTCAGTTTCAACACAATCATCAATATTAATTGATTTCACACATCACATATCATTCCACTATCATAACATCAAACATATTTACCACAACAACTTAGTTTAATCATCAAAATACAATTAATCACATACATATGCAACACATCAAATCTATCAAACTCATGCATACTAAAACTAATTAGCTTCCCTTACATGACAAATCGGCTCCACAGACCTAAATCGCTCTAAGAACACTAAAACGCTTTTAACTCTACAAGATATTTTATCTATACATAGAAACATCACAAGAACGATCAGGTCATACCGTTATGATCACTGATTAGTAGAGACTCATATTGATGACTAAAAAGGTTCATGCCTGTGAAAGAAGGCTCACATGCAGCGACAAACGTAAAGAGACCAAGAAAAAGAACTGAAACTCAACTTACACAAATAAAAGAAACTGATTAATCTAATTTGAAGAGCTTGTCATGAGGATCACTCCTACGATGTTAGATCTTCAATCAAATAAATAGAGAGGAAAACCCTTAGAGAGAAGTTAGAGAACTCTAGAAATTTGATTTATAGAGGGATAATGTGTTTTAAAATAATGAAATTCGTTTATAAAAGTTCTATTTATACTAAAACCTTTTAATCTTAAAATAATCGAGTCTCGCTATTTTTAAATCATTGTCACCTTTAAAACGTTATTGATGACTTTTTCTCAACAACTATTTCCCAACAAATGTATTGGTGCGTAGTAGTATCAACAAGTATCGTATTTACAAGAATTTAGCAAGTATATTGATAGTTTGATTTTTGGATTTTTCTAGTTTGTGATAAATAGTACAAGTAAAAAATAGATAATAGTAATTAGATAGATTGAGTGGAGTAGGGGATATGAATTGATTTCATCTCATATTCTTCTACTACACCATTACCATCTTGTTTATTTACTATGCAAATCATTCAATGTCCTGCAAGTACTCTTTTTATGTAGATCTAGGTTCATCCCTGATACCCTAGAACCCAAGGACTTCAAACCAATGTGATTCCTCAACTCCTGGCAGAATGAATCCTTGCTTTAATGTGCATGACTCTCTTCTCCAGCATCTCCTCTGGCTACTAAATAAGCATAAATACAAGCATGATGATTTGATTGTACCATAGTTTGAGACCAGTTTCCCAACTCAATCCAAACCAGTTAAATAGATGAATGATTAAGTCATCATTAAGCATAAATCAAATCACAAACAATTGAATGAAAACAAAGATAAATACCCAAGAAGTAGGAGTATATAGAATCAGAATTGATTACATCAAATTTGGGCACAATGGAGTTCAACTACTCATAGAATAATACAATGCAATTCCAACAACATCTACACATAAGATTTACACTAAAAGCACCTCCCCTCGTGCCTCACAAACCCTATTGTACACTACTGCTACGTTTTTCAGCCTCCATTGAATGCTTTTAATGAGAACCTTTTATTTATAGAAAAATTTGAACGGTGCTCAGCCCAACTTTTGGTGCTCAGCCATAAGGGTTTCTTCACAAGTGGGTTTCTTCTTAGCTTAGTCCTTTGTCCTGATGCTTAGCACTTGACCTTTCCCTCTTGGGAGGGTTTCCTTTGCTGCTCAACCTCATGGATTTGTGCTCCATGTTTCCTCATGAGGCTCAACTCCATTTGTTGTGCTCAGCTAGAAAGTCAAAATATGTTGTCTTGTCTTTTCTACCTCCATGGCTCAACTCGAGTACCGTGGCTTAGTTGCATACTTGATATTTTCTCTTATAGTTACTGCAAAACAGAAAAATATCATTACAATTCATAGCACTCTATTTCTCAATACCTCATTTTGTATCTAGAGCTTACGAATGTTCATTTTATACACAAATAATACCATTTGATACATGATAAATGTCAATTTTAGATAGAAAATTTACTTATTCTTGACACTTATCAGTTATTTCCTGGAGTCTTACATTCCTTTTCTTCGTTGTAGTAAAAAATGAAAACAAAACAATAAAACAAGTCATCTAATTTGTACTATTTAAATCCCATATGACAAATAATCCTTAGTGTTTTCTCAAAAACACTATTTATTCAAACTTTTCTTCCATTAACCAATTTGGAACATGTGGGTTGCACAAGAATCAATTTTGAAGAGCATTGATTCATGAACGGAGGTTTCTTCCTGCACCCCCAAAGTTTTTGGGCCTTCTATTTTTATCCTTTAAAAAAAATCAAAATAAAAAATTGAATTAGGTAAAAACAAAAATTAAGTAATTATGAAGTTATGAGGTTGGTGGCTACCATCACAAACATAATAACTAATGTGGTATGGCTTTATGAATGATTCTTTGCACTCCCAAAATTACCTCACACTTTGTTTTCGCTTTGCATCCCCAATTCACTTTTTGAAGAGTTTCCTTTCACTTTCACTAAAGATTAAACCTTTGTGTTACTATCGTGCTCGTGGATTTTTTTGAAGATGAGGATTGCCATTCTCGTGGTCGTTTCTTCATATTTCAGCATCTCCTTACACGTTCGAAGGTATTTCTCTCTCTCTCTCTCTCTCTCTATATATATATATATATATATATATATATATATGTGTGTGTGTGTGTGTGTGTGTGTGTGTGTGTGTGTGTGTGTGTAAGAGCTGTTACATACATCTTCCGAAAAAAAAACAATTTCCGACAATTACGAAAGTTGACTTCCAGTTAATTACTTCACCGGAAGTGGACTTCTGGTTTCTCTCAGTGACAGAAGTGGACTTCCAAAATAAAAAATTTATCACTTGTGGAAGTCAGCATCCAGAAATGTATTCAATCGCATGTCGACTTCCGGTTTAGAACTTTGGCGGAAGTGGATTTCTGTCCACTATTAGCGTGCTTTCAGAAGTGGACATTCAAAAATACAATTAATCGGATGTCAACTTCCGATTTTAGGTCTTTCGAATGTGGAGGTGCGTTGGATTAGTTGAGTGGTTTTTGGTCACGAAAGTGGAGATCCAGAATTGTTACTTCAAATTTGAAATATACTTCAACTTTTTATTTTGTTATAATTAATATTTTTTTATGGTTTATTATTTATTTATTTTATTGTTACATGAATATTTTTATTTTCATATTTTATTTATTATTGTTGAAAAAATTCGGTATTGAATATTGATGCTAGGTTAGGTTGTAGTGGTGAAAGTTATCTAGAATGGAAGATTTCCCATTCAAGGAATCACAACTCATTTTGATTTTCATCTCAAATTTCTCTTCTTCTATAAATGAGATGTGCGATGGAGACTATACAAATAATTTTACGACTGAAGAGATATTTCTCACACGAGATGACTTGACTAAGTGGGTTCGAGAGATAGCTTTTGATCTCGATTTTGTTGTCATTATAATATCTGACAAAGCTAATGGTCAATCTGGGAGGAAAACATATGTACTGTTAGACTGTGAAAGGGGTGATAAGTATAGGAAGTACAAATCTGATGTTGAACCTAGTGTGTCTAGCACAAGAAAATGTGATTTTCCATTTAAATTTATAGGCAAACCAATTTCTAATGGAGATGGTTGGGTGTTAAAGGTCATATACGTATATCGTAACCATGATTTGTTTCAAACTTTAGTTGGTCACCCATCCGTTAAGAGGTTAAAATCTACTGAACATTCCTTACTTGTTGATATGTCTAAGAGCCAAGTCAAGCCTGCAAATTGCCTCCTGTGTGCAAGGTTTGCATCGCCAAGCTACTCATAAAGATGTGCAAGTATAACAACTCTCCAAGAGAACCTCCCACATGACTGCAAATCTGCAAACATATGCAGGTACGACACATTGATTGAGTAATGCTTTTATCCACAAAAATGGTGCAACCAAGAAGATGCAACATATACACATGTGTTGCAAATTCCCACTGCTCATTTTGACAACACTTAGTGTACTAGACTTTCAACCAACTCAGTCTTACTTGGGGACCACGATATTGCCTGAGCTTAGATGACACCATCACTCGTTCAAAACCTAAAAGAGCCATCAGACTCTCCAAAGCAACATCAAAGTCTAGTGCTTTGTTTGGACAAAATTGTCCCATTATAGGCAAGTGGAAGAGGACAAAGACGTCATCTAGTGTCACGATCATCTCTCCAAAAGGAAGATGAAAGTTTTTGGTCTCTCTATGCCACCTCTCAACAAAAGCAAATATCAAACCCTTATCAGGGTATTCAAAACATATATGACATAGTGGCATCAAACCATAATTTTGAACAATGACTCAACAACCTCATGACACACTCCGAATCATTTTAATTTCTTGCCATGCGACACCAACTTCATGTCCACTCGGTCCTAGTCAAAAATATTATATAACTTTGTTATACTTATCCACCAATTTCATCAAAAATATTATTAAAGTACTATACTAACTTGACCATCCTAAATAGCACGCGGGTCGGCCCACTTTTTTTTTTTTTAATTTTTATAATAAAACTTTCAATGTTTAAAAATTTGAAAACTTTAAGAAGTTCACAAAATTAAGTAAAGACTTTGGGGAATTAGATGATAAATTGATAATTGAACATTTTCATCATATTCATACTATGACATACACAATGTATTCTTTAAATTTTAGCACATTAAAAATTACATAATATTTGTCTTTTCCAGTTATACAAGAATTTGAAACGTTAATGCAAGAGTCCATAAAAGAAGTAATTAATATACACAAGTGCAAGTTTTTTTTATTTTTTAAATTTTAAGCGAGCTTGCGGGCCGGCTCGTGCGGGTCGCGGGCCTATAAGGCCTTTGGGCTCACTGCCCTGGCCTGCCTCGCATTTTTTCTACGGGCCTATGGGCTGACCCGACGGGTCATGCCCTAATTGCCACCCCCAAAGGGAATCACAAAACTTCACTTCCGGAAGTCCACATGCGGAATCTTCTCCTCTTCCGAAAGTTCACTTCCGTAGGTATTTCTTTTTTGAAAGTTCAGTTGCGTAAGTTTTTTTAGACTTACGAAAGTCAACTTTCGGTTTTGACTAACTTTTCCCCTCCTTTGGATGTCCACTTCCGGTAGAATTGTTTATTCTGGAAGTCCACTTTCCTCTTCTGGATATCCATTTATGGCGATTGTTTACTTTCGGAAATCAACTTAGGGTTCTTCTACTCTTTCGGAAGTCCCCTTCTGTGTCATTCTCTCTTTCTGGAGTCCACTTCCGGCTGCTCTTTTCTTCTCCGAAAGTCCACTTCCGGTAGTTCTGCTCTTCCTAAAGTCCACTTCTGGTTGCTTTTTCAGTTTCGGAATTCTACTTCCGCTGTGCTTTTTCAGAAAATGTTCGCGTGGTTGTGTTTGTGTTGCAAAAACTTAATAATATATGCATTTTGAAATGAAGACATCATGGCAGCCCAAACACAAGCACAACAGAGAGAGACGAAATATTTACGTGGCTTCGTGTGTTAAAACAAAAAGGTAAGATTTTGTGATTAATATAAGACAACTTGGTTTGTAATAATGATCGAACTGCATCTGCTCTAGACATTTACGTCAAAAAAACCTTTTTTTATCAGTAGACACCAACCCAGTCTTGCACATTTGGTTGTGAAATTGACATTAGATGTTAAAAAAATCCAACGAGGAGCTTGCACACTAGATAAATATTAAAAAATAGCTCACAATTCATGTCTATATGACAAAAGGTTTGGAGCATAAAATCCAACAAAGAGCACAAACATATCCCAGATCATTCTAAGTTCAATGTTTTTCTCTAGATTAAGTAATAAGAGTATCATCACATTACAGTATGTGACTGTCAATGCATATTAATTGGCCTCAATCCTTTTAAGACTAACACACAAATACGACCAAAATTTTGGACCTTACAGTTAATGTCCAGTAACATGTACAATGCACACCACTGACAGATGAAAAGCAAAAACAGCAGAACTGGTATGTAATGAAACTAGGAAGGGCTGAGTTTTATTCAGTGATGAAATTCAGCAGATTTAGTGACTTGAAGATGTCTGAGGGAGCCTGAAAGAGCCTCCAGCATAAAGCATTCGGTAAACAGGCCTAATTCTCAAAGTCACGATAATGCTCAAGATGATGCCAACAGCACACACCCCAGCAAGAATGAGAAAGGTAAGCTTAAAGCAATTTGGACCCAAACACGAAACACCAGAATCAAGAAGCCCTATACCATGCTGTTTTGCTGCCTCACTATCGTATATGTTCCCCGCTAGCAGAACAGAAAACAGCACTGCTCCAATTGGATTCCCCAACCCCATCACGCTGCTCAGTACACCGTAGTGCTTCAGACCGAAAACTTCAGAAACTGTGGGGATGATCACGGAGATTTGCACACCATAGCAGACGCCCAGGAATGCAACTGCAGCGTAAAGGGTTCCACTGACAGCATAGGCAAACAGAAGGTATACAATGAGCATAATTATCTGCGTGCACGACATCCACACGGTCCTTGGAACTGTTCTTGTCCTGAAAAACGTCAAAAAACATGGATTAAGAAGTATCAATACTTAGTCATCTATTGATACTGTAACTTATGCAGGTAAAAACTGTATGTAAAACAATTTTCTCAGCATGTGTGAGTGTGACTCACCTGACAAAATGTTCTGATACAACTCCTCCACCAAGCCGCCCCAGAAAATTGCAAAAGCTGAAAATTGAAAGCAAGGTGGTGGTGTCTTCCTCCCCTCGGGCAATACCTATTTGGGCCAGATTATTGAGAACAGTAACCCCAGTGCCGACGCCGACAAAGTAGACCAAAAACAGAAGCCAGAAATCAGCCTTCACTATAGCCTCAGTTAACTTAAAATCTTCTCCACGTTTAGGCCTTCTCTTCTTCTGCTTCACAGCCCCCTCACCCAAGGCAAGAAGCTCAGAAACCTCAGGCGAATCATCCTGATCATTGAAACTCCCAAGTGCCGCTGCCGATGAAGATGCCAGCAGCGGCGCCGCACTCTCGTCTTTCCCTTGAGTAAGAGACTCAGAAGACCCTACTTGTTGCTCTGATTTGGTCCCATTCCTTGGAAACAGTGTCATCTTCAAAGGGACAGCAAGCGGAGCCATGAGAAGGAGAACCATCACGGTCACCAAAGCATACGAAACAGCATCGCTGAAGGGGTAGATATTACCAAGTATGGTACTGACAAGAAGGTAAACACCCATGATCACACTGGAAACTTGGACAAACTGAAAATGGTAAGGCTCCGCAGGGTCATCACCGGTGGCCGGCGTACAGGGCCTAACGAGAAACATCATACTCAAGCAGATAGCAGGAATACCAAGGGCAAGAAACAGGAGAAACCTAGAAGAACTGTTATGAAGCAGAATGCTGTAAATCTCGGTCCAAACGGCAGCACTAAGCCCCCCATAACCTTTCAGAATCCCGGCGACAGAGCCTCTGCTAGCAGGGAAGTTTCTCATGTTGGTCACCAGAACCGCGGTGGTTAACCACGCAGTACTGTTTGCGGCAACAAGTAGACAAAACCATAGCTGCAACCATCACATATCAGTAAAAATTACAGTCGCTAAATTTTCGGCAAAAGAAGCCTGTCCAAGTTTTAAATTTAATTATTTTGATCCCTGAAATTTTGTGACTAACAACATCAGAGACAATCAATTTAGAATAGAACCACTCTAACTGGATTAGTTATCTGAGCAATAGAAATGGAAGCAGAATGAAGAGTAAGTGAGAAATATTACGGACCAGTAAGAAAGGGATGGATGGAAGGGTCTGGGAGACGGCGAGGAAGATAACGCCGTAGCCGAGGAAGGCGGAGAGGGAGCCGACGAGGAGGATGAGCCAAGGGGGGAACTTGTTGCAGGCGATGCCGGGAAGGAGGCTGAAGTTTTCGCCGACGTCGACGGCCACACCGAGGAGCGTGACGTGGCGCTGGTCGAAACCCAGCACTGATTTCAAGGAGTGGGAGTACAGAGGGAAGGTGACGGTGTTCCCCGCCGCGATCTGAACCCAGACGGCGGCGCCCAGCCCCACCCACGGCGGCCGGCTCCCTCCCTTCTCCTTCAACATGGGGTAAGTAAAGCTATTGAATTCCCGGTTTTAACACACCTGTTTTAGTTTTGGTGCATGATTGTGAAGGTGAGTGAAGGAAAGAAAAACACTTTTTGATGTTTGTGTGATTGTGATGTCGTTTTTATGGAGAGAGAGAGAGAGAAGGGAAGAGATGCGATGTGGGAGAAAAGTGATTCCATTGAAAACCAGATTCACCTTAACTGGTTCTGTTTTGTGTTTCGGAGTTAGCGGTTACTGTCTCGGTCAGTGTCAAATATCAATATTGCCACCAACCAAGGTATATTATTCAACCTTCTTTACTTTTAGGAAAAATTTTCCCCATTACCATGTTTTTACATTGCATAATGTTGTAATATTTATGAATGTTTCAGAATGTGGATTAGAATAACGGTTATGTTAACCTTGTTTTCACGTGATCAAAACGGGAAGATTCAAACATTCAAACGAATAAATTATAAGAAAATTCTTATGATATTAAAACAATTATTATTATTTGATTTTGCACGTTATAGTTGTGCGGAAATGAAATTTATGTAGAGTTTGAGGTGGATTTGGAATGATTGTTGTTGTTGGCTTCTGTATGTTAAAGTGGGTATATAAAGAGAGTTAGTGTGTAGTATGAAACGTTGCGAAGGAAAATTTGAAAATTTAGGATTTAAAGAAAGTTTTGAGATAAGGTGAAAAAATAGACAAAGGGAGAAACTATTCTGAGAAAAAAGTTAAATATTTTAAAATCGTTGACATATATTTTTAAATTTTATTTCATCTGGTAATTTTAAATATTATTTTCAAATCTTAAACAATAAGTTACAATAAAATATATATGGTTTAAAAATTTAATGATTTAAAAATCTAAGCTTATAAAAAAATATAGTAAAATAATAACTTTACGGCAGTTAAGTAAACTCCTAGAAATTAAAACATTTATTTCAATTATAATACACTATCAGAAAGAAAAAAAAAACGCTACAAAAGCTTATATTTTTTACCCTGATAATTAGTATTATGTATTTGTTTAAACATTGATGTTTAAACTGTTTTATTATAAAATAGTATCATAAATTAATACTTATAATATACACTCTTATTAGAATTTATTTTTGTATTAGTAATATAAATAATTTTTGTAATTTATTTTTAATAACATGAAATAATGTATTTAGAAAATATAAATTGTTGAAGAAAAAATTATGTAATTGGATGTTTTCTAAGATTTCCTACTTGCCCTGGTGTTTTATAAGAAACACTATTTGTTCAAACTTTTGTGCCATTAACCAAACAGGAACACGTGAGCTGCACAAGAATCAATTTTGAGGAGCATTGATTCATGAACTACCTCGTCATTATAAAAAATAATTTTTAAATTATCTAATTGGATAAGATTTAAAAGAACAGTTAATATTTAGTTATTTGCACTAAATTTTAAATAGGAGTTAAAGTTCGCTCAATAAACATTTAAAATTAAAATTTAAAAGTCTAATAAATTTTAATATAATTTAATAAATAATTACATTGTTTTTCTATCGAATTTTAGAATATAAACTGCACTTTATGCTAACAAACTAGTTTTTTTAATAGTTTTAAGACATTTAATTATAAAAATTTCGATATTCATCACAAAACATACTTAACATAGAAAAAGGACATTCATGATATACTTATATATGATTGAGCTTCCCAAAAATAATCAAGTCATAGTATATATGAAAAAGAATATGAGCTAACATCAATGCAAAAAATAATTAAGAAAGAGTTGTTTGATGAGAAAATCACCATTAAAGAGTATAAAATCACTTCTTTTGGTTACCAATGGAAGCTCCAAAAGAACTTCATCGTTAGAGTAAAAACCTAAGTCGCAGTAGCAACGTTTGTACGATGAGATTTGAGAAAGAAATGTTTGACATTGAACATATAGCAATCAGAGACGTAAAAAAATCTTTTCCATCTCACCACTATAAATCCAACGTAAATTTATGTTAGAATTATCCTAATTTAACTTTTACCGATCCAACGAAAAACATATTATACTGGTTTTTTTTTCTTTTATGTATATTATTTTAAGTAAAACATAAACTAGGTGATATAGATCGTTAAAAAGGGAATTTAAATCTAATTCAATTTTAAAAAATCAGTTTGTAAAATAAGATTTGTAATTCATTTGTATATTATAAAATTATCTTTTTATAATTAATGTGAAACTTCTAACATAGATGATATTTGTTTTAATTTACTAAAAACGTCAATTTTTGAAATTTAGAAACTAAAATCGTGACATAAATACAGAAAATCAAAATCACAAATTAAAAACTAGACAGAAACCAAAAATACATTATTGTGCTATTTTATACTCAATTATGAATTTAACACTAAAATGCAATTTTTGTCAAATTTATAGGCATTTCCCCTTCTTAAATATAAACATTTCCCCAAATTTATATAATATTCAAACTCATGTTACTAGTGATTAATTAATTTTGAGGTAAATAAGAATAGGAACAAGTTATTCAGTAAAAATAAAAACAATAAAACATACAAAATAATAGAGTTCTCTTCCTATGCATCAGCAAATAGAAAAGGGGTTATTAGCACACTCAAAAAAAAATTAGAATATTTTTTTAATAAATATTTAATTAAAAATACTCAAATTTTTATAAAAGACTTAAACTCAATTAAATTTTAAGTTAATTTAAACATTATAATATTATTTTTTTAATTTGAGTTAAGATCAAGTTAACTTATTTTTGGATTATATTATTTTGATATCCCTGTAAGAAAACTCTTAAATAATTAATTTTAATGATAAAAAATTATTAGTCATTAATTTAGATGTCAATTTACAACTAAAAAATTAATAGTTACTAAAATAGTCAATATTACGAATCAAAACTTATAATTGGTCTCTAAATGAGTTACTAATTAATTACAAATTAATTTAGTAATTAATTATTTTGGTAGCCAAAATCTTGTATCTAAGATTTGTAGTGATTAATTTGTAAACTAATTTTTTGGGTAGCCAAAACTTTGGTATCTAAATTTAAAGACCAATCTAGAGACCAATTGTAACTTTTTATTCAAAATATTGACTATTTTAGTGATCAATAGTTTTTATTTTATGAATTGGTATCTAAATTTGTTACTATAGTAATTAAGAATTTTTACTTACTAAAATTGATTGTTAATGGGAGATTTTCTTGAAGTGTAACGAACTAAATTTTACACACACTTTACCTCCACTACTTCAGTCTCCTTTTTTTGTTTATATATACAAAAGTTAACTTTCTTAATGATCAAAACTCCTCTAAAAATAAGTTGTCAACCGGTACAAGAGGTGTAATTTTTTTTTTTCCTTATTCTTTGAACTAAAATTGAGAAGTGGTTGAGGCAAAGAGAGAGGGTATAGTTAACTAATTAAGGTATTTAAGAAAAAAGAGTAGAAGATAGTTAGGATGTTGAGTTGTGGGGTAAGTGAGAAGAAAGGTGATAGATGGAAGATGATTGGATTGGATGCAAATGGTGGATCATGCTCTCAAGGTCAAAGGAGCATGTCATGCCATTGCTTTTTCTTTTCTTTTCTTTTCTTTTTTTCTTTGCTTTGGTGTCTTATTTATTAATTGATTTTTTTTCTTCTCTCGTTTATTTCTTCCTTCTATGAGTATATATATTTATTAAATATTATTTAAATTAAATATGTTAAATATAGTGAAATTCAGTATGAGTGACAACGGATAAATTGTAGTCTTAAAAAATATGAATAGAATTTGTAAATAGTTATTTAGTGGGGATTGCTTTTCAAAATATGAATGATACTTCTTTATTATTATATGTATCTTTAATATTAAATTAATAATAATATCATTTTTTTATTATTGTAAATTTTACTTTTTGAAAAAAGTATTTAGAAAAATATAAACGCGTATATACAAATATACCCAGATCTGAAAAAGACAAAACATAAATTTTTATTGTTGAAACAAACATAAATATAATCATAACTTGATTAGTTTTTTGTCATTTTAGTAATGGTTGTCTCACCATATCCAGATGATGATAAGATAAAAAGAAAGGCACTTTATTTTGGGATAGCAACATAAACACCACGCAATATGAGCACATTTTGCCAACACAGAGTTTGGTTTAGTGCAAGTGTGATTGATTCTACTTCAAATAGGAAAAGGACTTAAACAATTCAAACACTATACAAAAATAACTGAAAAATTAGCAGAAGATTACCTAGAGGTTGATAAAGATGTTAAATTAATTATTATATTATAATATTTGATACCAGTCTTTTAAACTAGTTTAGAAATATAATGTTAGATTCGTAATCGCGGTGACAATTTGGACTTGGCTCGGTAAACTAGCCCGCAGATCGCCAAAAAATATGGGACGGTTAAAGATATTAAGTCAGCTAATTCACAAAAGTCTGACCCAAATAATCTATAATTTGTGATTTCCATAAAAAAAATCTTGTATTTGTGTATATTAATTACTTTCATTTTTGACTCCTACATGACCGTTCCGCATTATGACTGGATAACACAAGTGTTATGTATTTTTGAATGTAATAAAATTTGAAGAATACATCAAAATATGATTATGAATATGATGAAAATAGTAAATTATCAATTTATCATTAAACTTTCTAAAGTCTTAGCTTAATTTTGTGATTTTGTTAAAAATTTTCAATTTGTTGAACATTAAAAACTTTATCACCAGAAATTTAAATAAAAAAAGCGGGTTGGTCCGCAGATCAGAACTTATCAAGATGAACCAGATTTTTCAACTTGCATTTTCAATACGGGATGGACCAGTCCAACCCGTATTTTGTGAACCAAGTACAGGACAGACCTAAACGAACATGACTGATCCACATTGTCATTCTTAGTTCGCAACCATCACAATAATAAGATAAAAAAAATATTTTTATTAATATTAGAAGATTTTATACACATACAATCTTATAAGATATGGTGTATTAATATCTATTCACGTAACAGTCTCTATATATTATATATAGATCATAGTTTAATGGAATAATAGAAAATCATTAAGAAACTTAATTATAAAAATCAATAAAGGTTTACTGAATTATTCAACAAATTGTTCACTGAACGTGATTTAGTGCCAATAAGCACAACCTTGACAATAAAATAAATAAATTTCAAATCTTAAAAATTATCTATTTAATATTAAATAAAAAAATTAAAATAAATAAATGTTAAATCAAAATATTAAAAAGTAGTATTTTCGTCTTTAGAAATTAAAATTATATATATATATATATATATATATATATATATATAAAATTAATTTTTAGAGATATATTATTCTTTTTTAATTTGAAGAACAAAAATCTGTAGCTAAGAATATAATTAAACCTTAAAAAATATTATGTATAAAAAAATCTATTCAAAAAACCTTAATTGCAAAATGAATAAAAATTTCATCTCTCTTTGTCCATCACTAAAATAGGGTAAAGTAGAGCTTTATTTATATATTATTAATTATGGCATTAAATTAGTTATTATTGATATAACTAACTTATTTATAAAATAAGACCCCATCAATTGAATACCAGCAATAAAGCATTGGATGGAAAAAAAGAAACCTAAGAGGTTGTTACCAGCTACCGACACTTTTTGACTTAATGCTATTTATTTACGTTACGGCACGACTCTATTTTTGTTAAAATAAAATAAAATATTACAAACCATGTATTTTTATGAGTATAATAGGTCTGTTTCTTGATTATATGGTCGATTAATCATAATCTTTGAAGTAACTTAGAAATACTAGGAATTATTATAAATATTAATAAATTTACCATGCATAACAATTTATAATTATATAATAATTTAAACAATATATATTGTCATGTATTATTCATTTATATTTTAGGTGTGAACTCTTATGTATTTTAAGTATGGAGTTCCCCTGTAATTTTATAAATATCTAATAAATAATTTCAATATCATTACCTTTTTTTTTCATCATATCTACTGTATATGTAGAAACAGTAAAATGAAAATAATATTAATATAGTTTATAAGACAATTTTGAAAGAAAAAAAAATGTAAAATAATACGGTATTTTTTTATTATATTGTATATCATAATTATTATCTTTTGAAATTCATTCACTTCTTGAATTCAAATTTATAATATTTTGAAACTATACTTTTGTTAGTCTATACTTTTGGTACAATAATTTATATATAAACACAAGTTCATTAGCATATTTAGACGTATGTAATCTTTTTAGGTAGCCATAAATATGAGGCAAACTCTTAAACAAACCTTTTGTTTTTATCACTCTTAGGCAAGTTTTTATAAGAGGTTGATGAAGTTGTTGAAAGGGCACTATCTTCCTGCACTTCCATAATTTATTCATGAATCTCTTTATACTTAAATTTTATAATTTTTTTAATTTTATATTTTGAAATATATAATTTAAAATATAAAAAAAATATATTTTAAATTATACATTTTAAAATATATTCACAATTATATATTTCAAATTATAAAAATTAAAAGAATGCATTTTGAACTGTATAATTTAGAGAGTATTTTTTATTTGACATTCTATAATTAAAAGAAAATACCACGTTGAAGAAAATGTGGAGGAAGAAGACTAAACCTAAGGAGAAAAAGGCCCTATATCAAGTATAAATGGACTGGGCTTCGGCCATACTAGGCTCAGTCTGTGAAGTTTAATCTATGACCCAGTGTATTTCCTTCATTGCTAATTCTACTATTATTTTTTCTCCTTGAACCTTTATTTTTTTTTATTTCATATTTTTCTCCATGTAAAATTTATATTATTTTATTTATTTTTATAGATTTAAATAATTTAATGTTAAGACTTAAATACAATAGGAGAATCTAACAAAAATAAAATAAAAACAAAAACTAGTTCACTAGGTGTCAGAGTTTAAAATTTAAGTACTCAAGAGTGAGTTCTAAATTTATATTTAAATTGATCACAAATACCACAAATTTAAAGATCAATTTTTTGGATAGCTAAAACTTCAGTAGTTAATATTAACGATCAATTTAGAGATCAATTCATTATAATAACCAATTTAGAAACTATTTTAATTACCAATTATTTTTAGTTTATAAATTAATATATAAATTAGTTAAACTTATAAAACTATATACAAAAGTGTTCACGAGAAAAATAAATTAATTATAAAATTTTCTAGGATTGTCTAGAACAATTAAGATGTACAACATTTTCTTCTACCATACTAAATACAATAAAAATAGTCATGATAAGACAAGACAAATACAAATATAAGTAAGCTACTAATTAATTACAATTCAAATACACATGAATATTTATAACACCAATATCTCTAGATATAATTTATCATTCATCTTCACACAAAAGTTATAAATACAATCTAACAAAATTACTTCATCTTCTAATTACATATGATTCATTCCAAACATTATTAGTTTACAAATAATAAAAAAAAACATCTCATAAGCATTATAAGTTTACAAGTTTGCTCGTGAACTTCAAATGGATACAAAACATAATATAAAAGAATCATATTATGTTTTAACAAAGACTATCACTTTATTTATTCTATTTTTTATCTATATTTATACCGTTTTATTTTTTCTTGTCATTCACTTCTTATTGAACAAGTCCAATCCTTTTCAATTCATGCTTTCAAAGCTTACCAAAGAACAATGCGATACTAATGTCAAATAAATCCTTTGATTTAGAAAATGTTGTGACTTTTGGTTGTCAAATTTTATTAGAACACTTAAAAGGATTTTAGCTCTTCTTTGTCGAGCATTTTTCCAAACCAATGAGATTATTTATGATAGAGTGAATTTTTTTTAACATGTAAAATGAGATTAAAAATATTTTTAAAGTTCTAAGTTTTTTAAAGCGAAGAATAACAAGGAACACAAACAATAATGTTGAATCTTTCTCTCATTTTTTTTTCATTGTTATATTGTTATACGATTGTGACATTGGTTGAAAGAAGCTTTTCTTCAATTTCTTCTTTGAATTTGGTTGTTCAATTTATGAAGTCTCTTTGTAGTCCTTTGCTTTAAAGTGTCTACCATTACTATAGTTATTTGTATGATTTGGAGGATGAGAAATCATAGTAGGTTTTAGGATCCAATTGTAATTTCTTCTAGTATTTCTTAAATTAAGGAGTGCATATGGCTGAAAATAAATCTAAGAAGCTTATGCGTGATCCTGTTTCTGATTTTTTGGTGTTGAAAATTTTTAATATTCAAACTAGGAAAGGTAGGGTAATTTCATTTATGAAAGTAATATGACAAATCTCATCGGTCAATATTAGGAAGAAGGCAATAAAGGAAAGAATAAAGGAGAGAAAAATAGACACAGAGAATTTAATGTGGTTCGGCGTACAATGTGTATGCCTACGTCCACGACTACACTAGGAAGTATTTGTATTTCTGGTGTATCTTAAAGCTTTACATAGAGTCTCTTATATAGTAAAATAGAGAACCACATCTCACTAT
>Ga0214545_1001339_pt1 | contig 45559 bp, 28 predicted proteins | sample CNSS4metaG_FD_160064 | JGI IMG/M metagenome (GOLD analysis project Ga0214545, IMG submission 160064) | Root nodule microbial communities from cowpea collected in UCLA plant growth center, Los Angeles, California, USA - CNSS4 | ecosystem: Host-associated > Plants > Roots > Nodule | place: USA... | reverse complement strand
AGATGAACCTGCTAAAGCATCAAGAAGAGTAGATTTTCCAGAGCCAGAAGGACCCATGATAGCCATGATTTTGTTAGGTTCAGCATATCCACTCAACCCATTAAGCAATCTCTTAGTGTGTCCATCTCCAAAATTTGGAACCACAACAGTTAAATCTTCCCACACCAGATACATTCCTCTATTTTCTGAAACTTCCATCGTTTCTCCACCCTCACCAACACCCTTTTCTTTAGCAGTGGCTGCTTCTATCTCCATTGTTCCAAGAACGAAAAGATGGTTTGGTTTGAAACAGATGAAAGAGAGAAGCTGAAAACAATCGGAAGTAGCCACCCTGCTTACATAGAAATAGATATACGTGTGCGTGATGGAAGGTATGAAAGAATATTATGAGGTGTAATTTAGCTTAATTTTACAAAATATGAAAACCCATTTACTTTGTTAAACTGTTCTTATTTCTAATGAAAATTTCAACATATTTCTAATGAGTTATATAATAAATCTAAAAAAAATATAAATATCGAAAAGATATTTTTTGGATAACTTTGATAACATTTAAAAAAATATTTAAATCTAGTTAATTTTATAGAACTGATTTAAAAGATAAGATTTGTATTTAATTATATATTATAAATTTATTAATATGAAATCTCCAGCACATTCATTAGGCTAAAATATATACATAAGTACATGATAGAAGCTATAAATGAATTTTATGTTTTAACTATATCTTTACTAGATTTGTTTGTAAAATAAAATCTGCACTCATTTATATATTATAAATTTGATTTTATTTATGGTCAATAGAATATTTTTGATGCATCTCTCACACCAAGACACATACGACTTGACTAAATATTTGTATGTGATCTAATAACAATATAATAAACTCAACAAATAATAAATATTTTTTATGAAATTTTAATAATTTGATAGGTTAAAAAGTAGATTTTAAAAATAAAGTTTATATCCAGTTAAAAATTAGAGGGACCACTGAGAAATGACATTGCTGATTTTGGTCGTTCGTAACAATGCGTAGTAATTACTGTCATCCAACTCCCACAGAAGAGAAGTAATAGTGATGCAGACCTCGTTGTTCAGTTAAGGGCATGCATGTGAAGGAGAGCGACATCTCTCAGGTTTAATAAAGGAACTCTTTTGCGAGCTCATTCTGCTCACCAATTTCAAATCAAAGATTCAAAGTGTTTTTCTCAGAAGCAATAAATGATTCTCAAATATCAAATGTTACATATCATGAAAATGGGAGAGAAAAAGAATACCCACCAACAAAAATAAATATACATCAACTTTTCATGGTTATCTAAGCTTCTTTTTTTTTTTTTAGTTATCGGAGAAAGTAAGTTATGTTAATTATAATAAAGTAAAAGTATTTATGTAAACAAAAATCCAAACATTTTGAAACGAAAACTTGAAAAAAAAAAAAATATATATATATATATATATATATATATATATATATATATATTTACAAACAAAGTCTCTGAACTTTTGTATTGCTTTTAAATTGAAAAATACAAAAAAACATATACCCTCCTCTTCTATCCGAAGAAATGACTCATCGAATAATGAGTTACTAAATATTTCAGAATTTTTCTATTCAATCCTTTTTCTTCAAGTTTTTGCAAACTTGAAAAAAAAAACATTTTTGCAAACCGAGTCTCTGAACTTTTGTATTGCTTTTGAATTGAAGAGTAGAAAAAAAACATATACCAATAAAATTACAAATTAATTAGGTTAAATATGTTTTGGTCCCTCAAGTTTTAATGGAATTTCAAATTAGTCCCTCTTTTAAATTTTAGACCAATTTAGTCTTTCAACTTTAAAAATGTGTGAATTTAATCATTTTAATTAAATTTTGTTAAGTTTTTTTGATGTTTCAAGTGCATTTCATGATAGTATTTGAATTATTTACACCGTTTGACACATTTTAGCTTCAATGTTAACTCAAATATTATCATAAAATGTGTTTAAAATGTTAAATAAACCTAAAAAAATTTGGTAAAAAGGACTAAATCTACATATTTCTAAAGATGAATGACTAAATTAATATAAAGTTTCGAAAAGAGACTAATTTCAAAATTCACTAAATTTGAGGAAGTAAAAACATATTTAACCCAAATTAATTTGTGGTGTTTGTGTGTGTTTAGAGAGAGAGATAGACTTCAAAATTAATCTCAAGAAAAAAAAATGTATATAATCTTTTGACAGCGTAACTTTTCTATTAATTATTCAATTTTTTATAAAATAAAATTATGAACACTTACATTAATAGGAGATTAAGACCAGGACACGAAGTGATCATGCTAGAAAAAACCATACTTTCATTAAATATAATTTAGAATTACAATTAGTTACAATGAGTCTTTATAGTAGAAACTAATATCTGCTATCCAAAAGACGGTGTTTAATGTTACTAAAGAGTATTTAATGAGTGTATAAATTATAAAGAATGTTAGCCACGTGGAATGTGGGTTTTTTAAACAACTTTTAAGGTTAAAATTCATTATTAAAACCTAGCGTAACACATGCGCGATATTATATTAGTAGGTGATAATATTATAATGTTATTAAGTTAATATATATTAAAATTATATTTATTAAAAATAAAGTGAAATATATCAGATAAAAGAATAACCATTGATAAATAAAGAAGAAGAGAAGAATCAGAGACATATGATTTTATAAAAAATTTATAAAAGTAATAATCAATTTTTTAAAATTTAATAAATTATTATATTTAAAGAATAAAATCAATATTTTGAAAAGTGGACACAAAATGGAGAATCCTTTATATATTGTTATAGATAATACAACTGTGAATGAGATTTATTAAATAAAAAGTACCGCAAGACTTACGAAATTGCCTGAATTTCAATAAATATAATTTATTTAATAGTAAAAAATCACTCAATAATCGCTTATATAAATAAACTATATAATCTAAAGAAGTGAACTCTCAAATAATTTTTTTATTTATTTATTTTTCTCAATTCACTTGTGGTAGTTCCTACATTATTCTTACAATTAAAAAAATCTTGTGAATTATCTCAAACTAAAAATATTGATTCTCATGCTTGACTTATAATTATTTATCTTTCTAATAAATTAAATTTTAATATTTGAAAATTTGTAAATAGTTTGGGTTATATATAAAAAATAAAGATACAGTAGCTACGATAGTACATAGTCTAAAATTGGTATTGATTAGTACTATAACAGTAAGAAAATAAAAATTGATTGAGGGTGGTTGTTTTGAAACCATATCCAACCTGCTTTACAATAAATTCCATAATGAAGTTGTGTGATATGAGAAGAAACCAAACATGAACAGACTTTGAAGTTCATTGAATTTTGCATGTTGCTACCCTAGCTAGCCTCTCTGCACGTTATTTCAAACTTTCACATTTGACACATTTCATATATAGCCCACACCTGTAGTTTGCAAAATCTTCTGTCGTGTGTTTTTTTACGGATAAGAATTTACAGTATATAAATATGAGTATAATTCTTATTTTATAAATTTGAATTAGATTTAAAGTATACTTCATAGTATATATGTTATTAGAATTACCTAAAGTTTATCTCAAAAAAAAATATTATATTTTGAGTCTATCATATTATCCGTTATTAGAGTGTATAATAAATCATTCATAATGTTTAGTTTTACACTAGGGATGTAAATATCTCAACATAAGATGTATTAGAAATCTCACACAATTATAAATAAGATGATTATATAAGATGAACTCACATGAATGCAAATTTTGTCTTACAAGTTAATTTTGTAAAGTTGAATTAAATTTAAAATTCACTTTTTCTTTTATAAAAATATGGGTTAAATATATTTTTTGTCCCTTAACCTTGAGTGAAATTAGAATTAGTTATTCTTCAAAACTTTAACCTAATTTAGTTTTAAAACTTTATATAGGCAAGAATTTAGTCATTTTATCCAAATTTTGTTAAGTTTACTTGACGTTTTAAAAGTGTTTCATGATAACATTTGAGTTGTTTATACTTTTTGACACATATTTGCTTCAATGTTAGCAGAAAAACGCGTTTGAAACGTCAAAAAAATTTAACAAAATTTGATTAAAAAATTAAATTTATGTATTTCTAAAGTTGAATGACTAAACTGAGTTAAAGTTTCAAAGATTGATTAATTCTAATTTTAAGTCAATGTTAAAGGGATAAAAAATATATTTAAAATTAAACAATATATAAAATAAAATTATTGTGTTTCCGGCTTTAAATTAAAAATATATAATTCTCTCATATTTATGATTATGGAGACAAGGAAATTATAGTATTTTGGTAGGTGGGTATCATATTAGTAGCTATTTACTATTCCAAGGCACGTGGTACCAAACCCCAACTGCCAATTAAATCCTCAGACCAAAATCTGAGCCATATTTTATCTCTTAATCCTTTCACCTTTTACTGTGGTGAAACAACACACTACTACTACTATCATCTTTTATGCTTCTTGCATCTTTTATCATGCTTAATTTCATTAATTAGTATCATAAGTAACCAAATATGTTCATCCTAAAAAATTAACTATTTAAAGAGAAGACAACGTATATTAATTTAATACTTAAATAAATAACTAGTTGGTATGGATCATAATATCCAAATTCCTGTTATAGTATCATTCTATAAAGTTTCTAATATTGTCACTATTTTAATATAGACTTTGCTTTATTGAACTAGGTAGACATTTTCTTTCTCACCACTTTACTTGTCTATCAATATTTGAGTAGTCTACTCTAATCCAATTATCTCATACAATTTATGCGTTTCATAATAACATCTAAAATATTATTATAATTATTAAAATTATATTAATTATGAGTTATATAAATATTTTCTTACTTTTTTTTAAATATTATTGTGTCGTTATATCATGAACGATCTCTCTAAAGTTGAATACATATACTTTATACTTTATAAGATTTGATCTAAATCTAATTGTTGTATGTCTTGATAATTTATTGTCAATTTTCCTAATTGAATACAGATGCTTTATTAGGTTTGATTATAGATGTGTTGTAAGATTTGATTACAGATTGGTACGAGGCCAAACTCATAAATGTTTAGCATAAAAAAAAATAGGTTCAAATATACATTTGATATATATATATATATATATATATATATATATATATATATATATATATATATATATATATATATATATATATATATAAAATATATATATATATATATATATATATATATATATATATATATATAAATATAATTAGAATGTACATTTATATAATTGGAATGTATGTTGTGTGGTAGTGTAGTATTTTATTATTTGAGATTTTCTAATCGATAATAAGAGGATAATTTTATTAAAAAGGCATCTAAAAACTTTATTTAAAAAACTATTTCGTCTTAATTTTTATAAAAAGTAATATTTTTTTTCTTTTTCTAAAACAAGGGAAGAAAGAATATTTTTTTAAAAAAAAAGTATTTTCTCTGCCTCTCCTTTCTTTTGGGTAATTTATTTTAGATCACACTTTTAATAAAAAAAAGAGTAGTATAGTGAAACTAATAATAAAATTAAAAAACAGATATACATACACGTCTTTCAAAAAGTAGTCACCTTGAAGAGTAGTCGATGAAACTACTTTTAATGATAATTTCAGTTCATCATTAAGATGTCACACATTTATAAATATAATTTTTTATTAGTTAAGTCATTCGTACATTCATTCCTATAACAATGTCCGAAGCATTCTTATAACAATGTTGGGCTAAATTTTTATGAAAAAATTTCAATGAAATTTATTGTAATTCATTGCATGAACTTTATAGATAACTTTTTGGATTTGCATATGATGAGGATTGCATTCCTTATTAAAAAAAATGAGAATAATATTTTTGATTATTAAATTTTGATAATTATTTTTTTATATCATGAAATATCATTTTTAAGTAATTTTAAAATATTGAATATTAGAAAATGAAAAATTAAAAAATTACTTAAAAAATAATATCTAAAATTATAAAATAAAGTTGTCAAAATATAATAATTAATAAATATTTTTCTATAAAAATCTCTGCCAATAACAGTAATGAAATTGAAGAATTAATGAACAAAACTTATGGTGAAACATAGTTACTTCAAATCAAAAACACTGCAACCTTGTTACCCGCAGACTCATTATCACAGTTCACAACACTGGAAGAAGCACTCGACAAGGGAACGAGACTTGTCTAGGCATGTAAATTCACCCTTAACTCCTACTCAAGTATCTGTTTCTGTGTTTCCCATGTGAATTTATTCAGACCATGTGTAATTATTGTATATTATTTAACTTTATCAAGTATCAAGTATCAAGTCTAATTCAATCTCACAAAATCGATTTATACTTTATTTATATATTAATAAAATTGTCTTATCTATAATCAATAAACGTGAGACTTCCAACGCCGGTAGATGCGTATACCATGACTGAGACTTCCAACGCCGGTAGATGCGTATACCATGACTGAGACTCTACGTCTGTCGCTAAAATTCTCTCAGATTTTGTAAAACTATTTTAATATGTTATATATATATATATATATATATATATATATATATATATATTATATAATGCATATGCACCGTTATATTATGCGCATTCATTACGAAAGGAGAGTTGGCGCGAGATCCTGTATGTCAATATATCCACCAATGATTAACGTTTTGTTTGTTGATTTAGCTTTGATAGAAAAATTATATACTGCATTGTTCATGCAGGTATTTCATCTGACAAAGTTTAAACCTGAAATGTCCATGATCTACAGATACCTGCACTGCATTTTGTACAAAGTAATTATATATCCCAATTTAGAGATTTTAACTAAGAGTAACAAAAAAATGTAATTGAAGGACTGAGGCATGTCCCATTGGTCTGTTTTGTAGCTTAAACGGTTGTGAAACATTTTTCTCTATACATATGCTAATTATAACAGATAACAAGTACAATTTTGTATGTTAATGAAGCAAAATAATTGGAAAACCCAGATGCAATAGTTTTATTTTCTGGTGATGGATTTTAGTTGAGTGGAGAATCAAGACCATCTTGGGAAGAAAGTGAATGGAGTGGTTGATGCCTCTGTGAAGGGAAAGATGGCATCTTTCTGAAAGAGGGTCTCTTTTCAAGCTGTTGGATTGTTCTCTTTGCATAAAGTGTCTGAAACAATGGTGATGCTCTCTCCTTGAACTTCAGAACAGTGAAGAACAGAACTCTGTAAACTATGAGAATCACAAATAGAGCTGCCAAGTCCCACCACTTTGAATGGTTCAATTCAATGCCTAACATGTGTGTGATCACGTATTCTCCGGTCAGTTTTTGGTCACCAGGTATCAGAGGCTCAAACTCAAGTCCAAGCAAGTCATTCTTGTAGGAACCCTACATTGTGAACACTATATGTTACTTCTTCTGCTTGATCTAGAGAAAAATCTTAATCATATATCCTTGTTGGTAATCATTAAATATAAAAATAATCTCTTCAAACAAAAATACACCATAAATTTAACGTGGTACAATACCTCAATACCTCAAGACCTACTGAAACATACTCAACAAAAAGTTTTGTTACCTGTATTGCCCATGAACCATAACTGATATATGAAATCGGGTAGCGCCAAACTGGTTTTGGAAGATCAGACAGCAACCTGAAGAATCCTGAGGTCATCATCATGATTCCCTGAAAATGATTCAAAGTTAATTACTGGTAAACATATGTGACTCATTAACGTAGGTGTTTAATTAATTGATCTTACTATAATTCCAGCCCCTGTAATTATTCCCATGAGGAAATTTGGAACAAGTGAAGCCACAACCATCATGAGGCTCTCTATCACGGAGATGCAGCTGTAGATGTTGATGGTGAAAAACACAAAGTGGCTTATCCCTGGCCTGAATTTCACCATGTTATAGGTGATGATGCTAGAAGTAAGAGCAATAGCAACCAAGAATGGGAAAGAAGAAAGAAAATTGGCTAAAATATATGCTGCAACTCCATAGTATCCATTCAGCCTTTCTCGATAAAATACCTGTTTCGTGTCAACAAATCAATTCAAAACCTCGTAGCTAAGCCTAAAAGTTTGAAAAATACATATTGCATATTCACACAAAACCTTTCAGAACCTTCTAAATAAGTTCGTGTTAGACATAATATTTCAACTATGCTATGCTCTAAAGTCCATCGATCATTTGTTATTACACCAAATTCTTGATAAAAATTATACTTCACGAAACATAACATAGATAAACTATAAAAATATTTGAAACTTTTTAGGTTACCTTCATTTCTTCGATGAATGATGGAAAGCCTCCAATAGACATGAATGTCATAAAACCTGATATGAATGCACCACAGGCACCACGGGCGAGAATGGAAGTGTAGCTGTAGCCAATGTCAAAATAAACTGTTCCCACACATATGGACACAATGATGTAAATTATGATCCTCAACCAGTAGTACCCCACATCTCTGCACATGTTCACAAATGATCTTTTTGTCAGAGTTGAGAGTTGCTTCCACCAACTAGCTTGACTTCCATTTTGTGGCTGAGGTTCAAGCCCTTCCTGTAACACATCACAATCAATATTTTATGATAATTAATGCTATCAAGTATTATACACTATATTTTTCAAAACCTCAATAATTAAGGTAACACAGTGTCTTATGAATTTCAGTTTTGAACTAATTAAGTGTGTAGAAAAAAAATATACATCTGTAGATAGTTCTTGAATTCTGGTCTTTGCTCTTCTGGCATATGTTGAACGCCTATACTTCTCAACTAGCATTGACTTGATCTCTGCTGTAGCCAAATTCATGAAAGGATCTGCTGAATTTGGAACATCCTGAGGAAAATAGAGAGAGCAATTCCATGCATTAGTATAGCTACTAAAGCTAAAATTAGACATATTTTCCTTCTTTATTATTCATTATTGTTAGAAATAGATTAAGTGTGAGTCAAAAAGAGTCCAAAAGTTTCATATTGAATAAAATAGACAAAGTTAAACACTATATAAGAATAAAGATCCATAACAATATTATCTCAAGGTTTTGATGTAAAAGTGATGTCAAAGATCTTATATATGTGTAAGACTAATGTCATATAACCATATGAAACCACAATCTCTCGATTATTATAACTCATATATGAAAAATATGAAGAATATATAAAACCCAACAATTATAAATATATTATCCTATTTTCTAAACAAGGGGAATTTTCACTACTTTCAACAATTTCCATACTTTAAATCTGTCTAGCATATAGAGACAAAAAACCAGTTTCGGGCGGATAAGTACTCAAATATAAACCACAAAGCATATTTTAGTAGAATTAGTAACTAAAACATACATGAATTCTCTGAGATCCCTTCAACGTAGCTGTAACAATGTCGAAATCAGAATTGATGCATCGTAGGAAGTGATCAGAAGGATTTCTTTTACGTGGACAAGGGAAACCAGCTTCAGCAAAAAACTGTAAAATAAATTCACAAAAAAAGCATATATATAGCAACTGAGTTTCTGAACTCAAAAAATTGAAGTAACCATATTCTGGTTTACAACAAACATGAAATCAATTAATCATAATGAAATAGTGAAGTTTGAATATGATAACTGTTAAAAGTGTACCTCAATTGCAGATTTTGCTTCTCCAAAATAAACTGTTTCACCGCCAGAGAGCAAGAAAAGGTCATCAAAGAGAGTAAAGACTTCACTGCTGGGCTGGTGAATGGAAGAGATAACAGTTCTTCCGTCACGAGCAACATTTCTGAGAGTTTGAACGACAAAAAATGCAGAGGCACTGTCAAGGCCACTGGTGGGTTCATCAAGAAACAGTAAACGAGGCATTGTAAGGATCTCAAGTGCAATGCTAAGCCTCTTCTTCTCGCCTCCACTTATTCCTCTCAAGTGCCAGTTACCGATCAATCTATCAGCACAATCTTGGAGACCCATTTCTATGATTGTTCCATCCACCAGGTTGTTGATTTCTTCTTTGCTCATTGATGTTGGAAGACGTAGATGAGCTGAGTAAGATACAGTTTCCTTCACAGTGAGAGTTCCCAGCAACACATCCTCTTGTGTTACGTAAGCCTGAACAAATGTCAACCACAAAACAACCATTAGAAAAAGAGCCTCTGAGATCGATGCATGTACATGCAGAATTAGCATATATATATATATATATATTGAAAATGCTACTATACTTACAACACCGCCGTAACCTAGGCCTTTTTTCTTCCCATTTAGAAGAACATTTCCTGTCATAACTACATTTTTTGAGAGTCTACCTGCAACAACATCAAGACATTTAAATTCAGAAAACTGCATTAATAATTAACCAATGCTGAAAAATTATGAACCAACTTATAGAAGCACACGACGTCATATATTCTTGAACCAAAAACTAATCCAAAATTCATCACCAGTTTTCTCTAAGTGATGACTGTATCCAGAAATAATTTGTTAACTGTTTAATGATCTCAAGAAAACTCAAGAACTATGATGTATGAATACTATGCGTATCTCGTATACCACATAAGTTTATTTTAAAAATAATATGATATAATAAAAAGTGTATAAAAATTTAAAAATATGATAAATATATGATGATTATTCTGTAAATCAAAATTTAAATAAATATACTGAATGTTGTTAAAATAAAAAATTAAAAAATTATTATAGCACAACATTTTCTGTTGCTTTTGTTTCATGAATAAACCAATCGACCAATTCGCAAAGATGATTATGAAGTTTGACTCTCTTTTTTTTCTCATGCACCATATCCCATATATAATATAACAGGTCCTGGATACATAAAAAGAATACACGTGTTCACCTCAAAGAAAAAAAAAAGAATTAATACTTTTTTTTTTAATTAGAAAGTGTTTGATTTTATTTTGTAATTTATGAAATTTTGCAGAAATATAAAAATAAGTATATAAAATACGTTAAAAAAATTGTTATTTCTTACTATTAAAATATAACACACGCACTAATTTAAAATAATTAAACTAGAAGTCATATTATCAAAGTATTTGAGAATATATATATATATATATATATATATATATATATATTATGATTCTTATTTATGGTATTTTGTGAATGAAATAATGAAAATGATATTTTTATAATTACTAATATGTATGTATGGACTTAAATTGATCAAATCAACTTATATTTTATTCTTTAATTATAGATAACTAATAATTGATTTGGAATTGAAAGGCAAAATATTAATTTCTAGGGTTCATGCAATCATGGTTAAGTTTTCAACCGAGATCACTTGATAAGGAAGGATAGATTACACATCATTACGAAGAACTGCAAAATGAAAACTGAATTCCATTGTCATTACTAAGTAGTGAAAATGACAACAGAAGAAGTCTACAATGAACAGAAAACTTTCTTGTCCCAGCATGGGCCACCCAGAGGGCTTAAACTGTGTTATTTTATTGTAATTGCTAAAGTGGTATAATCACCGACTTTTACTCTTTCAGTGAAAGTTTATTCATGTGAAATACTATATTAATTAATCATATTCTTTAAATAAGGCTCTTCAAAATGAGTGAGGTAGGTTATAGACTTATAGTGGTGGTTATACACTTTACTATGCAATTCCAATCTCATCGTTCCAACCACCAAAATTGAAGACTCGCCTACCATCAACTATTGTACTTTTTCGGTATCAATTATCACAAATTTCCAAACTTAATCAATGAAGAATTAAATTAATATATAACCCCACGAATTGAAACAGTTTTTGTCATTCTGTTAAAAGAAGAAACTTGAAACTTTCTTTTTTCTTTGTGATTATTTGAAGGACAAACATATTTATAAGAACAAAAAAAAATACTTGATAATATTTCTTGGGAGGAAATTAGATGATTCATGTGAAGTGTGTAGTTGGAGATAACAGCGTACCCCACCACGGACCAAACCCATTAAAACAATGGCCCATCCTGTCACAAGATTTGTAAGCTAAGAAATACAACAAAAAATTCAACTTAGCAAAAATTCAACGCTCTAAACAATCCAAAAAATGAACCTCGATATGGAAAGATCCAAGTCCCATTATCCAGCTACCCCAGTTGATTAAAAGAATTTGCACACCAGAATTTAAGGTCCTTCTTTTCCCAAAAAAGATAAATTTGATTTTCAGAAAGAGTGAAGGTGAACCATGCACTTGAACACATGGTGTTAGCACAAGAAAAGAGTGCAACATGATATGCATATTGTTTTCATACCAAGTCCGAAGAGAGATATTTAAATCAACTTCGATTTTCAGATTACCAACCTTCTAAACGATGTGAGACTATTAGATATATAAAACAGATCTTTTAAGCGATGTGAGACTATCGAATGTATACAACTAGGTGTAAATATATTAGTACCTGCAAGTGCATCAAGGAGGGTAGATTTTCCAGAACCAGAAGGACCCATGATGGCCATGATTCGGCCAGGTTCAGCATAGCCATTGAGACCATTGAGCAATCGCTTGGTGGGTCCTTTTCCAAAGTTTGGAAGCACAACTCTGAGATCTTGCCAAGCCAAGAAGCTTCCTCTGTCAAAGCCTGCGTATGGAAGATCCCTCTGAGTCTCAGTAGCAGCAGCACCACCCCAGTTCAAGCCTTTGTTCCGATCGGTGGCTGCTGCGGCTGCTGCTGCTGCTGCTGCTTGAATCTCCATGGTGATAGGTATGGAAGTTTGACCTAAAGAGGTTGGAACTTAACATAAAATAAAGTTAAGGAGAAGAAGATAGATAGATAGATAGATAGGTGTTATAGGAAGGAAAAGGAAACACAGATAGAGTGATTGGTAACAAATACCAAACAACTAACCATTAATGCTGTCATCAACTGAATTAGAGAAACTTATGGAGAGAGAGAAGATGAATGAATGAATGAATGAAGAAGAAGAAGAGTTATTATTGATTGGGTTGAGGTTGCACAGATCAGAGGCACACAGGTGGCAAGTAAGGGAAATTAATGTGAGAGTTACAGCTGCAAACATGTATGCCATGCTTTCTCATGGCACCACCATGAATGCTGCTGTCACTTTCAATATCTCTTTAACTTTCATTTAGTTACATCTTTTCATCGTAAACCAAAAATCTAAAAACACATTTTTCAATTTTTTTACATGGCTCCATCCCTCTTCTGATATTTTTAATAGTACAATTTTTTTAAAATAACTTTTTTCTAATTTTAATATAAAATTAGTGTTGTTTTTAATCTTTTTATATTATATTATGTAATAAAGACTATACATATATAAAATGAAAATAGTAAAATAAAAAAGTTTAAATATTTTTTTATTGAAACCAAAAAAATACATTGTTTGATTTATTTAAAATGATACTTAAAAATAAACTTACTCTCTTCTTGTTACTTGTTATATATTGTCTAATTCTCAGAATTGTGAAAGGATAATTCTGAATTTTTTTTGCTGAAGTATAATAGTTATCTTATTATCTGAACTTGTGAAATCTGACATATGGTTTATTTTTATAATAATTTTTGAAATTTGTATAAAATGATTTTATTAACTAAAAATACCAAAATATTAAGATTATTCAAATAAATATAAAATTTATATATTTTAAATTATTAAGAATGCATACAAAATAATTTTTAATTTATTACTAAAAATATAAATTTGATTTCTGTAATTAAGTCGGTCTATTCTTAATGAATGCTTTCCTGTAAAATTGTACCTGATTCAGTAAAAATATGGTGTTTATTTTTTTTATTTTTTTGATAAATTAATTTTAAATAGGGTTTTCTCCAAATATGTGGAAATCTATCCGAAAAAAAAAATGGAAACATAACTTTGACATGTTGTAAAAGTAGATCTAACACGCATGCAGGAAAGTATTTATAAATTTTGAACTGCTGAGTTTATTTTATATTACATATTAACAGGTAAAATCTCAAGTTCATATAATTTGTTACGATTTTTTTGAATATTTATATTTCGACTTTAAACAAATTTATTTACAGTTAACTAACTATTCAATGTTTTGTATTTATATATAGTCTTTTGTCTTCTATTTAGTGGTAGATGTTATTTATTACTTGGTTTCTGCATAGACACGTTACCATAACTAAAATATCTGCAAAGTAACCTAAATCTAATTCCTTCACTATATTACGCTATTTTAAATATATATATATATATATATATATATATATATATATATATATATATATATATATATATATATATATTATTATTATTTTTATGTAACTCATGACTTGTTTGGTGAACCATAATTATCATTAAACCTAAGAGAAGAGTTTGTATATTAACTCTCATTTATCATTTATAGAATACATAACTGTATAATATAAAAGAAAGGTTTGTATCACGTGACATTATGCAGACATTATTTTTCTGTTCATGAAAAGTATTATTATATTTATAATTACAGCAATTTAGGTGGGCATAATAAGCATCTAACCTTATTCAATTAATCAATTAGTCATTAATTATTAAATAAATATTTATATTATCATTTTATTATAAGTTTTATGAAATGATTTTTAAGTATTGGAAATTTATGTTTTTATCGTTATTTTAAAGTAATAACAAATTTGTTATATTCAGTACCAGTTCGTATTAAAATTTTATGAAATAATTTGATTTGAATTTTATTTAAAAAATATTATTTTTATCTAAATTTATATTTTAAAGAATTGCTTTTAAATAACTTTATTTAAATTGAAAAATAAAATATATAGATATTTATGAGTATCCATAAATATACAAGAATACGAAAAGAATTCACAAATATTTTTTTACATATACCTAACAAATGAGCTACCAAACAAGAACATAGTATGAGTGTGCCTACGAATAATTCCTTTGTATATTCTCGTAGGTTCATTAATGGCTCCGAATTTCATTTCTCAATTGATTAAATAGTATAAACCATAACTTTTTCTTTCTTATTTCACACCTATAATTAGTAATGTTGCTTTAGAAGACTAATATTTTATTAATTAAAGTATGATGATAGAGAAAAAAACCCTCTTTGGTAATCTTTTTACTTCAGAAAAAGGTCTCCTTTTGTCAATTGAAAAGTAGTTTTTATGCAAATCTGTCAATTGAAAAGTAACCTTAAAATATATTTTTTAGATCTTTTATACTTTCAATCAATCATAAATAATCATATAATTTAATTTCTTTTACTTTCATAAAATTTATTTAAAACACATAAGTAAAGTAATTTTTTAATTATAGCTATTTTTTCAGCTTAAATATTTTATGCAAAAAAAAAGTCACGAAATCTCTTTTTAATATGTAGTTTCTCAATTTATTGTTTGATATAAAATACACTACAGAAGACTTGGCATTAAATCTAATTTGAATTAACATAAGCCAACGATTAATTCGACGAAGAGATTAATTTTATGAGATTGACTAAGTAAAAATACTTCTTTACAAAATCTTATTCAATTTAGTTTTATTCAAATCAAATTATAAATGGTTTTAAACTCAACTTTTCACGCTAAGATCGACACATATTATTTTTTTTTAGAGTTCAATTGTTCCGTCACAATTTTGTTTTGAAAAAAAAAATACAAGATAATGGTAGTTATAAACTACCACTTCAATTGTTAAGTAATGCAGCACTTTTTCTAGATATATCTTGATCAAAATAATATAAATAATTAAAAAAATAGTTTATTATATAAAGCAGAATTCTAAGACATTGAGAAACGATAAGTAGCTTGAATTAAGATGACAAATATAAGTAAAACAAGTAAATTTGGAAAGCATTTGAATGAGCAACACCATGAAGGGGCATAAAAGTAAAGAAACAACTTGACACTGATGGAATTTAAACAACAAAGAATAAAGGATGATAATGCAATTTAATTGAACAGTTGAATAGTAAGGTTTAAATAATCAAAATAAAAAGCAATTATGGACCATAAAAAAGTAATTGAAGTCACTCGAAGTATAAAAAGTTGAGTAAAGAAAAATGGAGGTGAAAGTGAAATTAAGACGAAAAGAAGATCCATTCATGTAAATAACAAGAATGTTCATTGAAAGGAAAAGAAGATCCATTCATGTAAATAACAAGAATGTTCATTGAAAGGAAATAAATTGCCATAAATGTAAGTTGAAGTGGAAGTAAATGGAGAGAAAATGTAACAAATGTACAAACCTATTGAAATAAATTATTAGAAACATATTTAACTTTTATTGAACCGTAACCATTGAGAGGGCAGAATGAATCATACAACATGTGTTACAAACTATTTTATTTGTTTCAACCAAAATTAGGAAACAAAAATCCTATTATTTATATTTCCACTATAGATAATTTTGTAAAATTAAATTAGACTCTTAATTTAGGCCAATTGTTAATGACTTCCTCTCAATCAGAACCCTTACCAGAATTCCTTCGTCTGCACTTGTCTACTTTCTAATTTCTTTAATTTTTAACGCAACATTTAATTTAATTTTTTACCATTTTGCTAAACATTCTTCATATAAACTTGGAAATGCATCGATCAGCAGTTATGCACAACGAGTGGATCAAATTTGCGGACAGTAAGAAAAACAATACATCACAATAATCTGAAAATTCTTCAAATTTTACAACTAGTGGTAGCGGGATCAAAATTAAACCTACCATTGAAGTTTTATTTTTATATACTGATACAAATTATTTTAAAATTCATTATGAAAAGTCCCTGAGATAAGTCATCAACTACAGAACACTTATCAGAGCCTCCGTAAAAATCGCAAATAATACGACAGTAATATCTTAATCCAGTAGACCAAGCATCACAACAACTTCTAGCATCGATACACGAATCATTACTCTTGTGGCGTCTCAAATCTTGTTGGGGTGTCGATTCCCATCATGCAGCAAAGGCCCGATATCAAAATTATAAGCAAAACTATACCCTGGATTATCACAAAAAACAATCATATCAGAATAAGATAAATAACACTCGACAGCCACAAACTCTAAACCCACTAACAAGTGATGATGATAAGTCATCATTGCTGTCTTGGGGCGTATCAAGGGGAAGCATAAAAGGTGAGAGAAGCTAATTTGACAATAATAGATATGAAGTTAGAAAAACCCAACCATCAATGAAAAATTAAATGGACAAGACTCTCAAAGATTACACGTCACTTGGTTACATATTGCACGGGATACCAAGTATACATGGAAGGTGACAGTTATTAGATGATCTCCTCATCTTTTTTATAGGACGTTTGAATTGTAATACTTCATGTAAATCCATGAGGGACTGACAGCATGGGGAGGGGGATTCTTAGACAACTTCTAAGTATTTTAAGAGTTGTGCTCCACTTATGCATTGGTTAAAAATACTATAGCATTATTACCATGTTTTCAAATATTAGATTGAAGGACATTTCTACAAGGAATGCTGCCACATAAGACTGGTTAAAATTTGTTAGAAACGAAATTTAACCAATTACATAATTTGTAAAGGAGGAAGTGCAATAAATGTCTAAGACCTCCCAAGTCGGGGGAGGCTGAGAATGCTGAAATATTACAGGATGACAGGATGCGTTACTAAATGTCATGATATTATCATATTCGCATTGTTAAAACTGGTGGCATGGGGACAGCAATCTACACAAGCAGGCCCAACGAGAGTATAGTTTTGGTACCATAGAATTCATACATCATCAAAGAAAAAAGGAATTAAAAACAAGGCATTGCAAGTCATCGAGCTACCGCACTTGAGAAAATGGACAAAGAAGCTTACCACAAAAATTCCTTCCAAAAGAGATGATTTAAGATGGCAGACTTTATCACACGCTGTGGAATTGGTTGATTCAGCACCTTCTTCTAGAAATCTTTGCAGTTCTCTGTAAGAAGGATACCGGATTGACCTGGCGGGATCTGACACATAAAGAACAGCATATTTTGCACCAGATTCCTCCACGGAACTGATAAGCTTGGATAAAACTTCCCCTACAAACACACAGCAAACACAAACATTAACCAAATTCATATGTAGCAAAACACATAACATACGTAAAAGTGTATGTACCTTCAGATTGTGACCTCTCCACATTTTTAAGAGGTTGAGAGCCCCCATTGCAGAACACGACCAAATCTGTTTTGCCCCTGTGACTATCTTCCATCCTCTTTGTCAAATAGTCCTGTCATTGGGAAAATAAAGGGCATCAGGTCACCGTTACAGGACCCAAGATACCATAATGGACCTTGTCACATTAATTTGTTGATTACTTGTATTGAGTGCAAAGCTGTGGTTTCTACATGATTTGTACCACCCACGGAGCAAGATCCATGGAAAGCAACATTGGCAATTTCCGTACCATCTCCACAGGCTTCAGAAAGTCCTGAAACCAAAGTTTTCTCCAAAAGCAAATCCTCTGATGCAGAAACATAGGGAAACGCCACAGAAGTGTTGGATCTGGCAAAAGAGTTCTGTTCATAAAAATGGAACAGTGTCACAGGAAAAATATATAATGGAATAGACCCAAACTCCATTATATGGACTATAAATTATATAATGGAATAGGATGGCAAGTGACGAAGTTCAATGCATCTCATTCCATCAAAATAATTCATTCTTTTAGCAATAACTCATTCTTTTACCACTTCTATCTAAATACAAATATCACAGAATGAAGAAATGGATGAGTTCTGACTTTGGTGGTGAGAAAGTGTTGAAATGAAGAATCAGGTGGCAATCGGGTTAGATGAGTTTACAATTTTGATTGTGACCCTACTCTAATAAGGATTAGGCTCTACTAATGACGATCCAGGTTCAATTGGGTTTTGCTGTCTAAGGCTAGCACATGGAAGAGGTTTATGGTGAGTAGCACAATAGAGATGGTGGTTGGTTGGGCGAACTTCTGTTGTGACACAGATAAGTGAGGGTTCAAACTTCGAAGGTGCATGGCAAAAGTTCTGATGCCATTGACACTAGATAACATAGTCTGCAAAATCCAATCTCATAGACCTCATCTGCTAAGGATTTATATTTCTAAGACAGGGTTAATATAAGAATATAAAAGTAATAATTTATTCTGTTCCGTTCTTTTTCCAAATGAATGAATGGGGCATTTGATCCATTCTATTATAAAATACTCAAAAATGGAATGACATTTTTAATCTATTCCATTCCGCACTATTATACTTTGATTGATTCCATTCCATTCTCTACCATTGATCCAAACATAGCCTTAGAAATCTCAAATCATATTTACTCAACATGAAACTTGACACAGACTGCATGTCACAATTCTCTCACCTTGAGCAGGTCTAAAATGGCCGAGTCTGCATGTTTGTTCATGCTTAAATCTGAAGATTGTAGCTGCAAAAGAAAAATGCAACATAGTTTACTCAACAGATGCCGCTGCACTGGTTGGTAGGAATCTAATACAAAGTAACAATAGATACATAAGCAGCAATATCAACTCTATTATCTATATAGAAGCTTGAAAGATATTACCTCTCTACCAATGAATAAAAGTGCCAGATCCAGAGGCTTGTCAAAATTCTTTCCTTTGCACTATCAAAAATATATAAAAATTAAAAACACTAAGCAACAACAACAATAGAAATAAATGGAACAAGATTAACGCTATCACAAATAGGGACAGAAAAATATCCTCTTCTTCATAAAGGTTGAGGGTAGAGAGAATTGCAGAGTACATAATCAGAAACCAATCATGAAGATAAAGATAATACCAGAAAATTTGACCAGCCAGCTTCAGATATAACAGACTTTGCCAGATCATGAGGAGAAATGACTTGATAATTTACAGATTCCTTCAATCCAGTTTCAGAGGCCCTGAAACGGTCCAGTCCAGTAAGATATAAACGATTTTATTATTTGCTATAGTATATATGCAAACACAAGAAGGGAATATTCAAGAACAAAACACAAACTCATTCTTACATGTAATAAATCACATGAAGTATAATTCAATTTAATGATGATATCAGTTGCCACTAAAGACAATAAGAACTAAATGAGAATGTAACATATTTTACCAACACTTTTTGTTTTATCCCTGTTCTTAATTTTCACTTATCCACTGCTTTCATTTCTCACTCTAGACTTCAAATCCACAAAATTTCAAGCCCTAAAGTACACCATATCTGCTGTTTTCTTGAATGATCCTGAAAATCCATCTCCTACTTCTGAACCAAAGCGCGTGTTTAATGCCAGTGAAAAACCTATAAATGAAGAGTGGGTTTTTCACTACTTCAATTCCTCCCTCGATTTTCTTCTTCTACAACCTTTCGGACATGGGGTTCTACAGGCTAATCCACTCTACAACACAACCGTAGAATACCCAAACTCCTTCCAACAAAACCGAAATTCCCCATTCTACAGCTTCCAGATTAGCCCTACCTTGTCCTAATCACAAAAACCGATAACAAGCTCGGCAATAACTAAATTAAACCAAAGCTGTTTGCTATTAGCCACATCCACACGAACCATACAGCATGGAACACAGCAAGTAGATATAATTGAATAAGGAAGTAAGAATTGTGAACTGACGCAAACAAGAAAAAAAAAAAAGAGAAGAAGATAAGAATCAGGAGTTACAGTTCATAATGTGATGACCAAAGGAATGCGGGGACGGTTGAAGGAACTGCTAACAATCCATTCGGAACAAAAGCAAGAAGAATGAAAACACTGAGCAGCGGCACCACCATCGTTGCTCCTGCAACTCAAACAAAAATCGAAGTTAGATCGCGCGATACATTTGATCGATCAGCTTCAGATCGAGTCCAAGCAACATACAACTACAAATTTAAAGGCTCTGCGATGGGACGAATTCAACAATCGAAATCGATCGAATCAGAGAGCGAAAAGAAAACCTAATCGTTCGTAACTCACCCCCTTATTACACAGGTGTGTGTCTCTGTCCTGTTGATAATATTATTAGTTTTATCGGAAAATTAGAAATTGCGATGCACACCTCGCTCCTCACAGATCTAAGCTGTTCAAAATTTATTTATGATTAAAATGCATACATGGTCCATATTTTTTTTGTTTTTTGTTTTTATTTTGGTTAAATATTTTTTTTTTAAAATTCGATCTTTACTTACAAACTTTAGTTTTATCGTAAATAAAAAGCATTTAAGTTTTTTTCTTAGTAATTTGTTTTAATATTTAATTACATGATTTATTTTAATCTTATTTTATTTGCATTGTATTATTTAAATTAGTATTAATATCGATATCGAAGTTGTCTTTTATTTGATGAGATTTTTGTTTGACAAGTAATACATTTCAAATTTTGATACATCACAATTTTTATATGATTCATTTTTGTTTATTTCTTTTTTTTTTTTATTTTTATATTTTTCACAAAATTGACATTAGCATATGCATTGTGTCAAAATGAAAATGAATCAAACCACTTAGTATTAATGTTAATTGAAATATATTATAGATTAAAATCTAAATATTTTTTATCTTAGGATATTATGATTTGATAAATAACACCTTTTTAATTTTAACCCAAGACACGTTTTAAACCATCTTAATACCTATTTAACATAAAGAGAAACAAAATTAAAAATAAATTACATTTTTTTATTTATATCGTTATATCTCAACATGGCCACGTTATTTATTTATAAGCTCTGAAATAATTTATTTTTATCGTAATAATTGTTTTTCTTTTCTTTATTTATTATAATTTTACTTACAAAATATATATATTTAAAATAATAGGGTGGGGTAGGTGCAGTGGCAACTACTGCTCCCTCTGGAGTTGGAAGAGAGAAGGAATGAGTCATCACTTGAGGCCGCCAAACAAACACTCACACTATAAACTCCGAAGTCCCAACAATTCTTAACAAACCAAAACAAAAGCAAAAACTCTTCTCTGTTCTTTCCGTCCTCTTTATATTCGCAGATCTCTATACTATCTTTCGATCTACATTCTCTCGTCTTCTGTTGTCGGAGCTAAAACTGAGATTTGTGTTGCCCAACTTCGAATTCCAAAGCAAAAACATGTTTTTGGTGAGACCCATTTTCCGAGGACCCTCCCTCTGGGCGTTGCACTCTTCCCACGCTTGTTTCTCTGCTTCAGCGGCTGCAGTTCATGCTGAGAGAACCATCAAAGAAGGCCCCAGAAACGATTGGAGCCGAGACGAAGTCAAATCCATCTACGACTCTCCCATTCTCGATCTTCTCTTCCACGGGGTAATTCTTTCTACTTTTTGTTTCAATGGGTTTCTGCAAAAATCCATTTTTTGTTTTTGTTTTCAGTTGTTACGTTTATAGAGGAAGTCCATTATTTTTGTTGAAAATAATGTGTCAAAGATTTCGTATTCACTGTTAATGAATATAATTGAGTACGACCATTGTTCTGTGAGCTAATTTTTGGGTTGAGATAAGCACAAGTCTAAAGTTTAAGATTAAGATAGTGTTGGAGTCTATTTTTGGGGATAGTGTTGGACCTATTTATTTACCTGTTATTGGATTTGTAATTTAACCACTCTCATATGTCTGTCTTACAAACTCTATAATCATATTATATATAATAGATGCATAATGAAAATTGTTGTAAATTTACCAAGACTTTGTTTCTATTGTTGGGGTGATTTGGTTTGTCAGGCTCAAGTTCACAGACATGCCCATAACTTCAGGGAAGTGCAGCAATGTACTCTTCTGTCTATCAAAACAGGAGGGTGCAGTGAAGATTGTTCTTATTGTCCTCAATCATCTAAGTATAACACCGGAATCAAAGGCCAACGCCTTATGAACAAAGATGCTGTTCTAGAGTCTGCAAAGCGGGTACAATTTTTCTCATATGTCATTATTGATCTCTAGCATTTGGTCTTGTGTTATCATTATTGAATCTGCTTCTCAAATGACATCATGAATGGATAACTGTTATGTATTCACTTCAAACATTTCTTTTCTTCGTATGTCTTGTTCTTGTGGTGCCGTTCTTTTTTCTTGAACGGATAATCCTTTTCCTGCAGGCAAAAGAGGCTGGGAGCACTCGCTTTTGTATGGGTGCTGCGTGGAGGGATACACTAGGAAGAAAGACCAACTTCAACCAGATCCTTGAATATGTGAAAGACATAAGGTAATGCAACATAATTTTATGTGTCAGTTTTTCTACAGAATGATAGCAAAATAAGTCTTCTTAAGTTGATTTGTTTGATAAATGCATAAATTAAAGGTTGGTGGAGACTGTAAAGTATGCTGAATGTTTTATTTATTAGCTTTCAAATGAAATGTAGTTTTTTCTTCCCTGAAAATGATAACACTTTCGGTATCTGTCTTATTACAGGGAAATGGGGATGGAGGTTTGTTGTACCCTTGGCATGCTGGAGAAACAGCAGGCTCTTGAACTCAAAAAGGCAGGTCTCACGGCCTATAATCACAATCTTGACACTTCAAGAGAATATTATCCAAACATCATCACAACAAGGACTTATGATGAGCGCCTACAAACACTTGAGTTTGTTCGTGATGCAGGGATCAATGTCTGTTCTGGTAATTATATGAACTTAAAGTGTAATCAAACTTACTAGTAATTTGCTATAACAGTTATAACTTCAATGTGTAATGGACTTCAATTCTTTAACTATCTTTTACACAGATTTTATGTTACAATTTCTATTTTTTTTCCCTTAAAGCAAGCTATGTTTAAGTGGGTATCTTAGAGGGACCAATATTTATTTAACTTTTAAGCCATGACATCACTAGCTATCAAATCTAAATGTTTTGTTTTGTATCTATTCAAAACAAACCTAAATTTGCTGTTTATCTTTTCTCATCAATTAAACAATGATTGTGCCATCCATTATTAGTGATGAATATAAATGATATATTATATGCAGTAAAATATCTCATTGTAATGAGGAGGGTTATCTTTCATACAATGGTTTGACCAGCTGAAAATTGTTTACAGGAGGAATCATAGGACTTGGAGAAGCAGAGGAGGACCGTGTCGGTTTGTTACATACATTGTCAACACTTCCCACCCATCCAGAGAGTGTTCCCATTAATGCACTTGTTGCTGTGAAGGGAACCCCACTTGAGAATCAAAAGGTAAATTCATTAAGTAGTTGAATTATTAAACTAAACTAATAGCAATTGAATGTCAATCACCTTATTGAGCGTGTTTTTAAAATTCTAACAATTAACATTTGCTGATAAACTTCGTATTCAACTCCCCCACTACCAAAATTCTAACAATTAACATTTGCTAATAAAAAAAAAAAGAATTAACAAGCAGAGATCAAAGCTGTATTATTGTATGTAGGTATTATTAGGGTTGCTTTTAGACCATGTTCGGAGTGATGCATCATCTGGAATTGCTTGAAACCTATTGACTCTTGTGTCACATATACCAGTTTACACTGTCAACATTGATTTGAATTGTCTGCATTATTTTCAGCCTGTTGAAATATGGGAGATGATTCGCATGATAGGCACAGCACGCATAATAATGCCAAAATCAATGGTGAGGTTATCTGCTGGCAGAGTCCGGTTCTCCATGCCTGAGCAGGCATTGTGTTTTCTTGCTGGTGCAAATTCCATATTCACTGGTGAAAAGCTTCTCACTACACCTAACAATGACTTTGATGCTGATCAACTCATGTTCAAAGTTCTTGGACTTCTCCCAAAAGCTCCAAGCTTTCAAGAAGGTGAAACTAGTGAGACAGAGGATTATAAGGAAGCAGCTTCTTCTAGTTGAGCTGGTCAATGCCTTCAAAAAATATCTACGATCCTTCACCCTCTGTTACTGCTAATTAGCATGTACTTGATGTTAGGTTTCATTGAGTTCGTCTATACTCATATTTGACGACATGAGCTCGAAGAACTAAACATAAATGTTGAAAATAATATTTTTTCCATAACTAGGTTTTGTCAATTAATGAGTGAAGTAAAAGTTGACATAGTTTTCTGCCTCCCCAGTCTAAAAAGTGACTCTTTTCTTTTGATTATCTCCTTTTTTTGGTGTTATCATCTTGTTCTCTCTAAGAAAAACGTTTGTTGTTTAAATTTGAATGAAACTTTAGGGATATTTACCTGCTTTTTCATTTTCTACTTTTATCTTTGTTTTATTTTTTATTATAAAGGTATCACGTTATTTTTAATATAGATTTTGTTCTGTAAAGGTTGCCTAAGACGCACTATTCCAAGAAAACGCGGAATTTTATTCAAATAGGATTTTTGAAGTTGTTCAAAATAGTGAACTTCGCAAAACAATCCAAGGGTTAGTCTTGAGAAATTAGACTGAATTATTTTGAAATATAATTTTACTTTTTTTATTTTATTTGAGGACTATTTTCTTTTTCTTTTAAAGGTGTTTATGTGAACAAGATTTCACTTTTTTCTTTAATAATTACTAGTCATGAATTCATTCTGCACCTGTTCCATCACATACTCCTTAATGGCATAATCCTTTGATATTGTGTCCTCATTCCTTGATTTGATTACTAAATTCAAATTTGTAGCATATAATCATGATCATATTTGACTGCCTCACCAATAAATTATATGACGGCTACCAATCAAATATTTAATTAAATATTCAACCAAATAGGAAGTTCAGTCAGCCCAACAAGCAAAATACGTTTTTCAGATTCGTCGTCAAACACGACTTTTATTTAAAAATATTAAAAAAATCATTAAAAAAACATAAAACTTAAGTTGGTTATCTAATCGTTGCTTCAGATAAAGAGAATGAAATATCAAAATGGGAACCAATCTTGTATTGATTACATTGAAATAAGTTCAACAATAATGCTAAATTAATGCTACCATATTCAAAGGACAACCATGGAGAAAACTGACGAAACTACTGTTGTGCAGGTGATAATAAACCAATCTAAGAAATAAAGTGTTTCAAAATCATTGAAATAGAATTATCAAGGATTACATCAAGACACCTGTTTTTTATCTTATAAATAAGACGTGAGATCCTCTATACAGAAAAAGAATAAAATTTTCAATTGCTCACCCATTACAATTAGGCATGCCTGGGTATATGCTGTGCTCCTAATCTTGCAAACAGATAGCATGCTAACTCATAAAAGATCAAAAAGGAACTCTTGGAACGAAATCAGTCAAGATTTTCCAGCAAGGTTATAGTCCCCCACAGTGAGAAAAACATGCTCACCAAGAACCACTTCCACAGCAGGTAGCTGATCAATTGAATCAATAATTTTCTGCAACAGGAGAAAATAATGAATAATGAATATGCACATTTCCACCATTAACTAAAACAAACTATAACTCGATCAAACCTTTCTATTTCCATCTTGAAACTCAGACTTCAACTTCGAATGATCCCTTGATAGAAGGTAAGTTTGCAAATTATGTGCACTTTTTGAATCACCTGTAACAACTGAGCAGTAAGTCGAAGCAACCAAGGATCACAGATGATGACATGGAATCAAAGTACAGTTTGGTTCGAAAAGGGACATATTAACTTGACTGAGAAAACAAACCTGTAAACAGTGAAAGAATGGCTTTTTCATTAAACATCAATGCAGGTCTCGTCAATGTGATACCAAAGGACATGCTGGCTATCCCATGGAACCTCTCTTCGCCAAGAACAACCTGCAGTTGTTGAAAGAATATTAAGATGGTGTGGCTTGAAACCAAGACACATGACTGATTTGTAAAGAATCACAATTCCCTCGAGGCAAAAAAGCATATCCACCAACATGATATTATAGGCCATCCCTATGATGAATGTTACTGCTAAAATCACAGCACCAGGATGAACTTTTTACATACTATCAATTTTGGCATTTAAGTTTTAATGGGTTGAAAGTTAAGCAGAAACTTAATTAACGGCTTAGCTAATTTACCCATTATGAAACAACAAAGTGAGAGTAAGCACTAGTTCTGACAGTAACCTCATACATATTATTAAAGAATAAATCATCCAACCCCAATAAGGTCAAAATTAAACGACTTACTGCATGTGCAGGCATCAGAGAAATTGAAAGCAATTGAGAACCAATAGCATCCCTGATGTAGGATTCCTGCAAAGTATACAAGATAAAAGAAAATCAAATAACAAAGTTGTCCCGAACAAGAAACATAGTTCAACTATAGCCAGCGCAAAACATATGCAACTCATGCATACAATGTAAAAGACAAAATGCCTTGCGTGTGTGTATCTATAATGTATTTATCTGCCCTCTTCAATCTTTTCTACAGAATTTTCAGTGTTATTTGGCAATTCATTTTATTTTTTTTGTCGGGTTATTATGGGTTTAAAATTTAGTTGTTTAACTTCATATTTGAATACACTGTAATTTAGTTTTGTACCTGAATGCTTCAAAATTGTGAATTTTTGGTTAGATCACATTTCTTTCGTATAGAAAATAATAAAAAGATTACCAGCTATTATACATTTGACATTTAGTTGTTCCATATCAAATAGTATTTTGAAAATTGTAGTTATTGGATTTTTAAAAAGACCGAAAACATTATAACAAATTTCATGTCATTTTATTCTGGAAGCCCTTCAAAAATTTATTTTATTTCTCACTTAAATTTGCAGACTATATTAAAAAAAATTTATGTTAGCTCAGTGGTTCAGGTTTTTCACTTGCTCATTTACATGATGATAGTACAAGACAGAGTATCTGTCCAGCAATGCTTTAAGAAAAATGTATAAGCGCGGTATTTCAGAGTCATTTATTGGATCTCCCAATTCTTACCTGTGAATGCAAAACTCTTTGAGAAACTGATTTGTCATCGTCTAATGATTCAAAGTAAACCTCCACCGTATCAGTTGGTTCAAGAGCAACTTTCTTCCGTAACTTCTGAATCCTATTAACAATCTGTACAGCATAATTTAGAAAATATATATAACATAAATTTGTTGAAGCAAAGCATTTAAAAACACAGTATAACATAGATATATAACATTTTAAAAGAAAAAAACTATTCCGGGCCTTAAAAGTTGCAAGTGGATAATTTAAATTGAAGCAAAGCACGGTAAAATGTATAACATACAGAGAAATTGTTGGAAGAAATAGCATGCACTATCAGGTTTTAGGCAAACAGGGAGGAGATAGTGAGAAAAAATGAAGATAAAGGATTCCACCGTTTTGAGGACATAACTAAATTGAAACACCCGTAAAAATCATCTGCTAATACCACAAACATAGCAGCCATACAAAATTGGAAATAGAAATACTTTAGGTGATAACCACTTCTTTAATGTCTATTATTCTATGTAACCTAGATACTTTGTATTGCTAGTTTAAATGCATCTTAGGTAGTACTGAAATATTAATTGTTCTAATGTAAATTGATTTTGGTATTTATTATCTGTCATTCTCCTGAATTGAATATAAATAAATACACTCTACTGCGTGGGAAAAACACTCATGCACACTTGGAATAAAATTCCTCAAATGCTATCCCCCTATTCAATTCTATCTTATCACATACGGGAGGAAATAGAAAAAAATTTCCCTTCAAAACTCAATTCTTCTCTAACTATAAGTGCTAAAGAGCAAAAACTTTTAATAATCAAAACATACTGAACATGTCTATAATTCAACAAATTTACAGAAGAGTGAAGACTCTACATCAGAAGACTTGCATATGAAAGAACCAGTTCTCGCAAAGAAAGAGTGAGGAATGGTAGGAAGAATAAGTAATGTAAATTGGATGTTTCTTTCATTGTATCCATATACTTTATAAACATTATAGAACTAGCTAGGATGTTTCTTCAATGGTAATTATGTTACCTCCCGGGCAGCACCAGCCTCAAACAATGACTCATCAGGGCGCAAGTCCAATATCACTAGAACATCACCTAAAAGAAAAAAGAAAGCACACATTAAGGAGAAAAATGTGATAAATTCATAACTGAAAATTGCTACATCATAGCAATAAGCTCACTTGAACATTAGTTGTTTTTATAACTGCAGAAAAAGGAGTTATTATTAGCTATTAATGATTCTCACCATCTCCAGCAGCATCAACCTCATTCTCAGTCATACCATCAGGTCGTTTAAAATCACGGAGAACCTGAAAATAATAACAAAGAGAATAAGGTTCCAAGTTTACTAGTCCAAAGTCTACACTTCAAGTAAGAATGCCAGGACAGTAGAATGCCCCTACAAATCTCCCGTTCAGGTGCCAATAAATTCATAACCACGTTTGCTTGTTACTTCATATAGGTAGACAAATGTTAAAGAAAATTATTTGTGGTCACCATGAACAGCCAAAATTAAAAGGAACCAATTTTACAAAGGTATTTGATAAACAGATTGACAAGTTTTAAAGCAAACAAATTTTGGTACTAAAGGTACCCAAGAAAATATTAACTTGAATAATCTTTCCTATATATACTTATAGTAGAAGAAAATAAGCTAAAACGAATCAGACTTCTCTTGTAAGTTAAAATCTTGTGCACTTGCACTTTTTATAGAAATTATCTCATCTATCTTCTCTAAACAACTATACCAACATCACATATTCCTGGCACCGTGAATCTATAGGAATTCTCATCTCCATACAAACATAGAACACATGCTATATAATTATGTATAAGTAATGATGAATGCAAACTAATTAGAAAAGGAAGCGCTCTGCCCAATAAAAACAGTCTTAGTCATCATCCCCACAAGATCAGCACCTTAATGTCCGTCAGCTTCAAACAGTGATTTGCAATGATAACTTCTCCAGCATTCTCAAAAGCCAAAATATTTTCCTGTGACATTGCTTTGACTTCTTTGGCAACAGCGCCCATCGATTTTCCTAGTCTTTTACCCAAAACACTGCAAAAAAAAAAAAAAAAAAAAAAATAAAAAACCATTACAACATTGTGACTAGCATGAAGAACAAACTTCACACAAAATCATAAAATGTGTACCTAAATTCAGGCTCGGCTCGTAAAGATGCATATTTTAAAGTATCATTACATGGAACAAGAGATCGTACATTGAGTTCCTCCAGCACATACTGCAATGCAAATACAATACAATTACAATTGCATAGAGTAGAAGCCAAAATAAATAGCACAAGCAATTTTTTCAAACTAAATCACTGAAAAGGTGGCACATCAGATATAGACAAACATGAGGAAAACACATTGCCAAAGACAAAAATAAAAGGGAAAGAAGGTCAAAAGCAATATGAACTCTAACTGTACTACTAGCATAAAGAAGATATAACGAAGCTGATAATGAGCCATGTAGTTTTTTTTTTTCCCATCCCTATTGGGTGTGCAACAAACTATGTTTTTATTTGAAAGATCAATGGCAAGAAAATAAAAAGGAATTGCATGCAAGAAAGACTTTCTTTGAGAGAAAAATTGGACAAACAATATTACTGTTAGTTACATAAAAGACACGTAGTCTAGTCAGACCTCTGAGAAGCTGTATATTTCGAGCAAGGTTACTTTCAATATCAGAAGCATCAGGGACAAAAAAATCATATGAATTGATTGACACTAGAAAAGCTTCTGAACAAAATCTAAAAAGCACAAAGGGTAAACTGCAACATCCTGTCGCATCAAGCAGGTACCTCCTTCAATTTTCCATTTATGTCATCGAGGAAGTCTGCATCGGGATGAACTATGACCATCTCCCTGTAGATTCGTATATGAAATAAAAAATTAATAATCTTGTAGACACGAGATAAATTTTTGTATGCATTTTTTTGTACTAATATACCTTAGCGGAGTCTTAAGAGGCTTGTTGTGCCGTTCACGAATGTTTCTGGCCAGATCAATTATTGTCATCATCCTTGAAACACTCTGCTCAATTCGTTCTCCTCTCTGTTTTAATCATGCAGATAGATACAAAGATATATCATATTAGGTGAATACTATATGTCATGATTAAACAAAGCAAGAGCTGTTAAGTTGTAAAACGAAATTACATTCCACCACAAAATCCAATTATGCTTTCTGGAGAGGGAGAATTCAAATATCAAAGAATATCTCAGGAATGTTTACTTTCCTCCTATTTCACATACAATAAGATGAAGGAAGAATAAAAATATGGAATACAAATTCAACTAACTATACCAGTACAAAAGGTTGTTAGCATACTTTTAACAAGAAAATGGGGGAAAAAATTCTGGAGCAAGGTAACAAAGAAAATGATCAAACTATACAAGCACACACAGCACATGAATTGTCCATGGACCAGGATCATTAATCAATTAGTTAATTGTATTAAATACAGGACTGAGAGAATATATTAAATAACCAAGAGGTATACCTTTCCTTCTTCTTTGGGAAAACTGCAATAGTGTATACTTTCATCTGAACCCTCACAAGCTTTTCTCATATTTTGATAAAGGACCTCAGTGAAGAAAGGTGTAAAAGGCGCCATCACTTTACAGGACAACAAAAGGACCTGAAAGAATTCAAATAATTAAGTCTTCAACTGTATTAGCAAAAGGAACTAGCATTTTCCAGACATATTGCAACCAACCCAGGTATACATGAAAGATATCACAAGCATACATTGTAAAGAGTTGATAGAGCTATCCTACAGTCTTCTTCCCCTGAACGACCTTTAAGTCTCTTGCGGTTGAACCTCACATAAATATTGGTAAGGTTATCAAGAAACTTCAGAAGATAAGGAACCACCTATAACACAATTTTAATAATGGTGAGTGGTAACATTTTAGTAAATACTGTAAGTATTACACAATAATTATACCACCAATAAAGCAAATGATGTAGCTGAACATCATAAACAGTGGCAGTAAATCTTACAAACATAAGTAACAATTGCGATCATGCAAAGTAAAAAAAACTGACTTTAAGAAGTAAATGAAGCTAATGTAAAAGTAACAACTCAAAGAAATGACCAGAGAGATTAAAATGCGTGAGGCAACTAGTTCAAAATGTAACTAGTTTGGGACACCAATTAAATCAGGTAAAATACAAAAAAATATATATTTGAAATTGGATGCAAATTAACTTAAAATGTCCCAAAAAAGTTAAACAGCTAATCAAATACATCTAACAATTGAGTATGTCGTAAAAGGAATCAAGATATTTTGTCAGATCATGGATTCTTTCTCTCCATGTGTATGCACAAAATTAATCACTAATAGACTTTGTTTTGCCATGTATTACAGCTACTTTCCTCTTATAATATGAGTGTTTTAGGTTAAAATTGGACGTCCTTTTACTTAGGAGCATACAATTAACGCCATTCTTTGGTATATTATATTTGGTTGGAGCAGAATGATTTCACCAACACGGCAGTCACTTTCATTTTAACGAGTCCTATTACAATATTATTTTTTATGGTTTGTCCATGGCATTTCTGTGCACTTTTGTTATAAATAGAATTGCCATGTCTACACACAGCTTCTCATCTCCGCATCATGATTGGCAGACTTGCTGTACCCTTGATATTTCACATTCCTAGTTCTATATAAACATTTTTTGCATAAATATTCTCCCTTGGGTTGTACTTTCCAAAAATAAAATCAATCTCTATCCAACAAAAATGGACCAGAAAAAGCATTACAGACCGTGTAAAGGCGGTACCCATCCATTTCCTGCCGGACAAAATGAATAAGGCTTTGGGTGGCTGAGTTAATCCATTGATCAAGAACATTCGATGACTTCAGAAGTGACTCCTGATCAAAGGGGACAAAAGGTGCTAGACCTTCAACTTCCAGCCTCTTTGCATTTTGAACAAGGAACCGATATGCATTATACCAAGGAAGGAAAACATCCCTGACCTGGATCAGAACACCACAACAAAATGGAAGTACCATATGTTGCTCAGTTAAAGATTTCTAAATAGTCCTTTGGAAAAATGAAATTAATTAATTTTTAAGAAAGATATTGAAAATAAAACACAGATAAATGATACTGACAACACCATAAACTCCTTCCTTCTTGAAGCGAAGTGGCTCAGCACGCACAACAGGAGAGTTGATAAGGTACAATCGCAAGGCATCCTATCCAACAGACAAATAACATCTTAACTGTTTTAATAATACAAATCACATACGTTGATATCAAATCAAGGCCATAGACTCATAATTCGAAAAGGAAAGCAAAACATGCATTCTGATGTTGCAAATAAAAAAAATTTCAAACCAAAAGATGAACTTCAAAAGTTCTTACCGCTCCATAATCATTAATAACTTCCATTGGTGAAGGATAATTTTTCAAGCTTTTACTCATCTTTTTCCCATCTTCAGCTAGGACAAGTCCATTGCATATTAGATTCCTAAAGGCAGGCTTGCCAAATAAAGCAGTAGCCAGCACCATAAGGGTATAAAACCTGGAAAACAGAAAAGCGGAAAACTAAAATACACAACCATATTTGAAGGCAAAACACAAGTGAGGGACAAAATCTAGCAAAATTATTTGGCAAGATAAAAGATATAGCTAACAAAAGCAGTAACAACATGAAGAAACAAACATAATTAGAAGCATAGCTACCACAGCCTTCTTAATAAGTTAGGTTTCTCATTTCCCTGGTTCTAGTTTAAATGAAAAATAGAACCACCCCAAAAAGCTTCTCACAAAAACGTAGAAGATGTTCAGAATAACATTTAAAAACCTAAAAGTAAATCTACAACCAAAGTGGAAACAAGGACCCTATGACAAGACCAGATGTTAAAATAAAGAAACTGACCAACCACGTGTTTGATCCAACCCTTCAGCAACGAAATGGCCAGGAAAATTCTTCTCAAACAGCTCGACATTTTCAAAAGGATAATGAATATATGCGTACGGCATGGATCCACTCTCAAACCAGCAGTCAAACACCTGAAAGATATCAATGGATCCATAACAAAGTGCAATGTCTCTGTTTATTGTCATGTTTTTAATACTAATAATACTGAAAATGAACATCTCCATTTTCTCATTTAAGACTTTTGATTTCAAGCTAATGATGGTGTTGACATGATTTTGATATAATAACTGATATCTACTACAATTTTTAACACTATATTCCGTTAAAGGTGGCAATTATCCTTTGACCAGCTTAACAACACTGTCCAGTATTTCAATTTTCACAAACTAAAAGAATAAATGAACTCTACAAAACACTGATTATTAGACTATGATGCAATTGAATAACAGACTTGCTTAAAAGCTAAAATTAAGCATTTTTTACATCATCAACACGGCGAAGTACGCGACCGCTGTCAGATTTAATTGTAATATGATCTATGTTGTGCCGATGAAGATCAAACACCTGTAGAAAACATTACTATAGGATTAGTGATACTTATAATTTAGCAAATAAATCCATAAACACTAAGAAAACACATAGAACATTCATTTCAGAAACAGAATCCGTAATTGTTGAAACATAATTGAATATGAAGAGCCACTTTAGACAATAGTAGGTATATTATGTTCACTTTTATAATGCATGGTCAAAGAATTAACGTAACAGATCAAGCTTTTAAGTGAAACTTTCGAGCTACAACAACCTTACTCATAAGCTGTCCATAAGCCAATACATGATGCAAGATTATATCTTGTTGTATTACAGTTATTTCTATTAATTTCCCAGGGTAAATATGACAATATAAATGAGGAAAATTAACAAAACTGCATCCTAGTCACAAATCTGAAGCATTTTAGTGTTCTATTTTTAGTCATTACTTGGCATCTGTGCGAGGAAACTTACTTGGATAGCATTTTAGTGATTACGACATAATGATGATATTTGAATCATTTATATTTTTCTATTAATTTGGTAAGCTCAGTTACAAGATATTTATTTTTTATAACCTTTTTTTTTCTTTTTTTTATTTTGGTGGACTAACCTAACCCAATCCAGGACCCATTATATATTGGAGGATTAACCTTTAATATTTCAACTCAATCTCAAAATGGGTTCAATCACAAAATGGGTTCAACCCATTATTTTTTGTCAGGTTGCTTTGGGTTAACTATATTCGGTATCATTAAATTGTAAACCAAATATTTTTCCACACAGTTGAGAATTAAGCCAAAAGGGGCAAGTACATATCCACTTATCATTATTCTTCTAAGAGTGTAACTTATACTTTGTAATCAGGAAGTTAGTTGCAGTTTGTTTGTCTTGCACACAAACTTCACAAGCCAATTTCGTGATATTGAGTAAGGCCTAAACCACTTTCTAAGACTTCATAAACTGTTAATAGTTTCAGTTTGGTTCCTCACTGTTGTGTCTGTTACTGTGACTGACATTCAGTTACAACTAACCTGCTATCTAAACATTATAACAAATAGAGATCTATTTAAACTGTTTTGTGTTAAATATTCATGAAGTTCAGAATATGTATAGTATTGTTTCTCTTCTTCAGATAAAGTATTTTGATAAAGATAAAAAATCACGTCCGTGCATATCAGAAAGCTATAACAAAATGACCATAAAAAATATTACACAAGTTATACACGTGAATTCATGCAAAACCAAAATCAAATTGCAGTAGAAAATACAAATCTCTGTATTTTCAAAGAAGAGAACAAAAATGTCTCACCTTTACACCTGAAAGCTTCTCAAGTTTTTCAACAGAATCTATGACAACTATTTCCTTCTCATCCTCACTAATCCATAGAGGGAGAGGGGTTCCCCAAAATCTACTACGACTAATTGCCCAATCTCTCGCATTTTCCAGCCAATTGTGAAATCGTTTGTCCTGAAAAACATATGGACAATACAAAGATTAACATGAGCATAGATTGCATACAACTTAAACTCTGTTTCCAATGCCATTTGCCCTACGATATGTTATGGGACATAAAGATATGGTTGTGTTTGATAAACATAAAGATTTACAAAAATATGGACTGCATACAATTTAAAGTCCATTTCCAATGCAACTTTTTACCCTAAGATATGAAATGAGGCAGGATCGTGTTTATGGCCATCCTTGGTCATGTGTCTGCATATTTCAAGGAAGTTTCCAGAATTGGGATATCTTAGTTTCCTTTCTACATTTTTGTAGCATCATGTCCCTTGTATTGTATTCTTACCCTGGCTATGTAACAAATATTTCTACTTAAACATGTTAACCACAGCACATATTTATCCATTCTCAAGTAATTAACACAGACTCCCAATTAATATATTCACATATTCCTCACAAAACTAAATAACAAAGGTACTAGCAGAAATAATTTATTTCTCTAAGCTCACATCACCCTATTCTATAAAAGCAAAAGGGAAACAAGCAATTTAAACATAAATTCAAGATGTTTTAAGGAAGACACTATGTACCTTGACAAAATCAGGGACCCAGTAGGTCTGCTTATTGTTTTCCAGCAATTGCTCTTTCAATAACTCCACTCTAACAAACCTATGATAGAGTAGCTTAACATTTTAATAATCCATCAAAAGAAAAGCCCGGCTCTCCACAGTAGAAATGCATACTATTGTTATTAACAAAATGACTAATTATTTATCCAAGAAAACTTTTCACTACTTAAAACCACGGAAACACGGATATGTAGAATAGAACAACCTCAATATTTGTTCTGAAAACAAAAATTAGAAAGCTAGACATCAAAATTTGTTCATTTTTCTCTCTATACACTTTATAAAGATGGTATATTTGGGCAAGCTTTATTTCCAAAAGCTAAACTCTACAATTTCGTTGTCTCAGAAATCCAGAGACTATATCACTGAACTACTACAGGAAGTTATGAAGACATTAAGGGAAGTCCCATGCTGCAGCTCTACAAGAGTTTTTAAAACTACTGAAAGTCACAAACAGACCTGCCTTCTCTGTCTAGTAAAAGCTTCATTTATCAATCTCCCAAGTAATATTATATATATATATATATATATATATATATATATATATATTAACAACAGTTATTGATTAGAACCTTGAAAAGCTCCACATAAAAGCTAGCTGTTGCAGTTGGAGAGCCCAAATCCCACATACTATAATCACATACTACCAATGCAAACTCAAATCTCATACCTTGCAATTGGATAATAAGAATTATCTATATTCAATATCACATTCTACTCAAAACCAAAGAAAGTCAGCACGATCACTCAAATTGTGTTAGATGAAACTGTGAATACTGGTGGAATCAGAAAACTAAAAGTAAATCATTGCTAATATGCCATTTTTTAATGAGGACAGGTGAAAGTCAACGAAGCGAGAAAATTAACTATTACAGCTAAACAAAGCAGTCAAAAGTTATAATCTTGATCAAACATGTTTACCAGCTTGGTACAGCTCTGTAAATGAGAGGGGTATCAGATCTCCAGCAGTATGGATAAGAATGTGTAAAAGCTCCAGACTTAAGCAATCTACCCTTTGCCTAAGGAAAGATCAAAAGCAAAAAAAAATAAAATTAAGCAAATACAACTAAAACAATGTTTTAAGATGAACATACTTCACTCCAAGACATAATGAAATTAAATTTTACGAAATGTTCTCATCTTAAGCTCTACTTTATATAGTAACTTAGACAATCTGGTAAAAGGGTTCCTTCAGAAGACAAGCAGAAGGAGTTGAAGAAGACTTTTGCATATACATTGTCGTGTACACAGTATCAGGTTTATCTTTTGTTCCCACACATACTCCCAGTCAAAACCACCAAGCATTTTCTGTTGTTTAATCTTTGTGCACTCCTCCAAACAAGTTCCTAGTTGAAGTTTAAAAAAGGGGGTATTTTTGTCCCAACTAGGGTTCATTAAAAATATTAGAGACAGAAAATTAGGAAAAATAAAAGAGTGACTTCCACTCAGTCACATTCGAAACTTAGTTAATCATCCAAAGCACTATAAATGATTCAAAAGTAATAATGGGCTAGTGGTTTCTCATAATTATAGATATGTGGAGAATACCTTCACAGCTTCAATGATATCTTTGTCAGCTTGTTTGATGTAGCACCCACTAAAGTCTGTAATTTTTTCAGTGAAGCAGCCATCATCGTCAACAGCTACAGTTAGATTATCCTACAGACCGACATAGTACTTCAGTAACATATAGGGAAGATAAGGATCCAACAACAAATATAAAAACAAGGGAAAATCTTAAAAGTTGTGTACTATCACCAAGCTTGCCAGTACAATTAAGTAGCAGAGAGGAAAGTCACCATAAAAGATGCAGCATTGCGCAATGGAAAAGACAGATAAATAAGAAATGTATCAACATGAAAAATCTTCCCCACGGACAGAGGAAACATAAACATGTGAAGGCATGCAAATAGATGATTAAGAATATTCATTCCATTTACACATCAAAGATTTGTTCCTCTAGCATTTCATGAGGGAAAAATAAAAAACAAGCCTTATATAACTTTATGTTCTTAAAAGTGCAAACCTTGCTAAGGATTTTATTGTCAATGCAAACACGAAAATCATCTTCACCAAAAGCAGGGGCACAATGGACAACACCAGTACCACTATCATCAGTAACATAATTGTCGGCAACAACTCTAAAAGCTGTATCAGATAACTCCTTGAAGTAATCAAATAATGGTTCATACCTGAAAAACATGTCATCTTATGAGTTTCAACACTCAATGAATATGCAAAATGTTATAAGAAAATCTCAAAATAGAAAATATAAAGTGATACAAAGAAGCTAACTAACATAAAAGATTAATGCAATATAAGGCAGAACTGCTTACTTTGTCCCTACTAATGATGCCCCTGAAAATTTCTCAAGTAATTCAAAAGAATCTAAAACATTGTCCGTTTTTCCGCCTGAAGCTCCCTTGGTCTTGGCATTTTTATTCTTAGAAACGTCATTTGAACTATTAGCAACAGCTTCTTTGGGTTTCTCCTTAGGGTTATGGATTGCAGACAGACGAGATTCAGCAACAATATAAACTTTACCAGAGTACTTATTGCGAACCTGATTGCATCAACTCCAAAAATTAGTAATCAAGTAACAAGAAAATAAAGAAACAATGTGTGTTTACAAATTAACAAAGGATGTAACAGTTTCAATTGGTCAATTCAAATGAGTTTTCATTTTCCGTGACATTATTTTTCACATTAGTTCTTCACACTTCAAGATACTTTTGTTACATGAACATAAGTTTTATTACAGGGATTGAACAGCTGATGATAGAGGCAAAGTCAAATTGCAATCAAAATCTTCCTAGAGATAAAAAAGACGAATTGCAAATAATTGTAGGTAAAAATCACAGCTCTATTATCAATACTCCAGTTCCAGCATAACTTGCCAAGCTAGCAACTTCATTCTACTTCGTATCTATCCATGCATATGTGTAACATCATGCTCCAATTTTAACCCCAATCCAAATAAAACAAGCTTCAAAGGTTAAGTTAGCAGCATGTTAAGTTCCATATATGCTATTTTGACAACAAAGTTAACCAACCTTCACATATGTAAAATTGGCATTGATACACAGAGCAAGATTGCTAGGAAGAGTCCATGGAGTTGTAGTCCATGCTACAAAAGATGCACCATGCTGATCACCCACGACAGGAAACGTCATGAATACTTCAGGATCAGATACATCCTGTGCCAACAACAAAGAATATCAGATGCAGATTCAATTGCAACAACATAGAACAGATTCCTGTTTGGATTAATCTCTCCAAAAGCCCTAGTAGAAGAAAAAAAGCAAAACAATTAAGCATCTCTAATAAGCTAAAATCAACTTATTCACTTCAATAATGCATCTTACCTTCTAATCGAACAGATTAAGCTTTATCTAATTACTCACAAAGCTAAGTTTTAAAAGCTGATTTCAGCTTATAGGAGACACTCGATGACGCACTTTACCTTCTTATCAAAACAGAAACCAGAAACAGCAACAAACAAGCTAGGTAGATTGGTTGCATGTAATCACCACTGACCTTATAGTTCTGCCCAGCCTCGAAATTAGAAAGCGGAGTTTTGCAGCCAGTGCTGTACGGCATGACCTACAACAACAACAAAAAAATGCAGCTAATGCGTTGAGACAGAAACGATACCAGACAAATTGAGAAACAGAAACGAAGTGTAACGAATACCTTGAAACCTTTATAGACAAGGTTTTTGGCGTACAACTGTGCGAAAACCCACCACACTGACTCCATGAACTTGAGGTCCATTGTCTTGTAATCATTCTTGAAGTCGATCCAGCGGCCAGTGCGCGTGATTACAGTCTCCCACTCGGAGACGTAGCGCGTGACGATGCTGCGGCACTCCTCGTTGTACTTGTCGATTCCGAGTTTGAGGACGTCCTCACGCTTCTTGATGCCGAGCTTCTTGTCGATCTCGTTCTCGACGGGGAGGCCGTGGCAGTCCCAGCCGAAGCGGCGCGTGACGTGGTGGCCGGTCATGGAGTGGTAGCGCGTGACGATGTCCTTGATTGTGCCGGCGAGGATGTGGCCGTAGTGAGGGAGGCCGGTGGCGAAGGGAGGGCCATCGTAGAAGATGTATTCGGGCTTGTCCTTGGTGAGAGCTAACTGAGTGTGGAATGCGTCGATTTGAGACCAGAGTTCTAGAATCTTCTCCTCCTGCTTCGGGAATGTGAAGTCCTTCCCCTCGCAAACGTCGTCCATGCTTCCCTTCGCAACACGAGGAACACGCAGCGGCGGCAACTACACACTCAGCTGGAATCAGGGTTTATGAAACAGTGACGGTAAGTCTATTCAACCTCAACTGTAACTGTAACTCACAAAAATGGACCATGCGGAGAAACTAAGATAGTATAATAATAAATTCATTTCTTGTACATTTTTATTTATGAAATGCATTTGATTCCTATTTTTAAATGAGGAATTTAAGAAAAAAAAAATACACTGAGACAATAATCACACAAAATCGAATGAAGACAACAATTTTATTATGTTAGTTTAAACATATTTAATCTAATAAAATAAAATAGAGTGGTGCTTTGTTAAAATGTAAAAGTTCAATCGTTGTTTGAAAATTATGAGAGAAATTATTTTTGCCAATTTCATTACACGTTTTTATTTTTTACTTTTTATTTTAATTTATTTTGAATTGAAAAATGTTAAAAGTTAAGCAACACCTTTTTAGACTGTCCAAAAATGATATTTACTTAAAAATATAATTCATAATGTTATAAAGAAAAACATAAGATCTGGTTCATACAAAATCAATGTTTATGTTGTTCGTTTCAATGAATTTGGTCACCAGAAATTTATTAAACAGTTTATAATAAAAATATGCCAAATGGATAAACCTTTTATTAATTCTTTTATATTTTTTATATATTCATACCGCAAAGCGTAATATAGTCATCCATAAAATAATTCCTAAATAATTAGACTTATGGCGTCATATACTCATCCGTAAAATAATTCCTAAATAATTAGACTTATATATAATGACCATTAGTTTAAAATTTTGAGTTAAATATGTTTTTGTCCCTCAAGTTTCAATGAATTTTGGAATTAGTCTCTCATCAAAATTTTATATTAATTTAGTCCTTCATCTTTCAAAATGCGTGAATTTAATCCTTTTAACTAAATTTTATTAAGTTTATCTAACGTTTCAAGCGCATTTCATAATAATATTTAAGTTAACATTGAAACAAAAATATGTCAAACAATATAAATAATTTAAATACTATCATGAAATGTGCTTGAAAAGTCAGATAAACTTAACAAAATTTGGTTAAAAGAACTAAATTCACACATTTTAAAAAATAAAGGACTAAATTGGTCAAAAATTTTAATGAGAGACTAATTCTAAATTTCAATAAAACTTGAGAGACTAAAAACATGTTTAACCCTAAAATTTTTAATATAAAACAAATTATTTGGTTCAAGCTAATTCCAGTTACTGCTTTTCAAACTGAGATATGAGAATAGATTAGTTAAAGAAAAATTGAAATAAAAAAAATGATTTTGATCAGTTTTTTATTTATAGCATTAGCATTCAATTATTGTTTTTGTTGGCTTGGTTTTAAATAATAATCATATTTCATGGTTAGAAAGCTATTTTAAAATTATAACTTAATTTGAAAGTTATTCTGAAACTAAAATTGCATGGGTAAGTCTTAAAATTATACCTTGATTACCCGTCCCTGTGTAAAGAAGTTTTCAAAACTGACTTATATCCCCATTTTGAACAGCAATACAACAAAGCCATGAACGAATAGTATAAACTCAAAATCATGCCAATGGAAATAACACAGTCAACACTAATCTCCCAACGATGACTACCACAACATTCATCGGGCAAAATGAAGTATAAAGGGAAAAAAAAAAATAGCAATCACAAGCGCTTTCCAAAGAGTGAATGAATCCTAACATATCCGTGACCAAAATTTTCTACAGTTGAGTCATTGAAATCCAAACGCTGATTACATCAAGGGTGATGCAGTACAAGACAAACGAATTTCAATATGTTATTGAGGAATGCTAATATTCCAGACAAAAAAAATGCCATCCAGAGAGGTACAGTAGTATCAACGTTTGACCCATTGGAAACTTTTTCTTGCTTTTGCCTTTCCTGGCTTTTTCCTTTCTACCACTCGTGAGTCCCTCGTTAGGAAACCAGCTGATCAAGATTCAAGAAAATACTTGCTTAGTTAATCATCTTAGTGCAGCATAACATAAAACCCAGCCACAATTAAAAGACTAATTAACATGAATCCGCACTCGGGAAGTTTGATATCAGAAATTATTAGTCAAAAGCTTTGTAATATGGTAGGAAATCAAAAGCTTTGTAATATGGTAGGAAAACAAAACTGTAAGAAAGTGAATCAACCAAAAGGTTATACCACTTCTCAGTGCAGGCCGCAGATCTGGTTCCCAGTTTTGCAAAGCCCTGCTGATCCCCAATCGTATAGCTCCAACTTGCCCTGTGGTCACAAAACACATTTCATTTACACCGATGTGAATGATATGATAGCTAAACAAATGAACTAACTTTGACTAGTTATCCAGTTGGTGGTTCTGTAAAACCTCCACTGTGCACAGTTTTCTCAGTGTAGGATTTGTCAGGGGGAGTTGAACAGAAGTGTAGTGTCTATCAGGTGATAAATCAAAGATCAAGCATTCATTTGCAAACTTAATTGTTCGTGCTGGGATTAGCTCAAGGCTGAAATTATAGCAGAATGCATTTTGTAAATTAAACCAGAAAATATGAAGACACAAAAGGAAATGAAAACATAACAATATGACATAGTAGACTGCTTTTAATATTACTAAAGGATGTAGTAACGCAGCATATACATATTATTCAGTTCATTGTTATTTTATTTTCTTGAATCAACATAGAAGATACTTTTCTTGCCTGGTCAAGTCCAAATTAAAGAAAGCTTGTGTTGATATGGCAAGGAGTCATTTCCATATCACTAGAATAGTTACGGCAATATTTCAACTCAACAACAATTAAGTTTCAAAAGTTAGAGGCAGACGTGACACAGATGTTCCACAAACTGTAAGAAGCATTTGCTAATCAAAACTAGACATGCTTCAGTTAAAAGAAGAAAGATCATCATCATACAATGAAAGAAGCTGATGCCAATGACGAGCATTCAATTATAGAAACTAACTAAAAGTAATCAACCTCACCTGAAACACCGCCTCCTTTCACAGTACAATTGACATCCCATAGCCCCAATGTCTTTGTCTCAGAGAAAGGTCGGAGGAGCGTGGCGCGATGATCAAGCATGGGAAAATAGACATCAAACTCTTTATCATTAACTATAAATTTACCATTACCCGGCTGAACCCAGACACGGGCAACACTGCATTTTCTTCTTCCTGTTCCATAAGCACGACCTTTGTCATCAACTTGTTTCACTCTAGCTTTTGCAGCTTCCTCTTGCTTCAAACGCTCCATTTCACCTCTAGTGGATTTTCTAGTATTCCTCTCATACCTCATGTCTTCAATTACACTGAGAGGAGGCAACCCTTCAACTCCATCGAAGTCTTTCAACGCAATCAAACTGTCAAGCATTTCATCCGTGATTCCAGAAGCAGCAATCAAATCACCAAATGCACGTTTTGGACCTGCAATAACAACAGCTACCTAAAATAGAGGACTAAACACTAAATAAACAAAAACACTACAGCGTAAAATACATTCTCATTCAACAACAAAAAACAACACCATCTTAAACCTTAAACCCTAAACTTCAAGAATAACTCTCTTAAGAGTCATTCCGGGGTAAAAAGTGCATGCCTACTAAACTGTAAAGAGAAAATCATAGAAACCAGTAATATAGTATGAATCTATGCCATCAATTCAAACCTTACAAGAACCATATCGATATTGGTATTGACAAAATACATCTATAAAAATGTAGTGTTAAAGCCTAACCTTTGACAACAGCAGTGAGAGCTTGCTCTTCCTTCTGAAGCTGTTCAACATCCACTTCTGGCTTAACATCCAAAGCAGGAATGTCCCTTTCATGTTCCACATCCTCCTCGGGGAAATCAAACACATCCTCTTTGTCCTCTTCCTTCAAGTTCCAAGGTTTGAAGCCCTCTCCTGCTCCAACTCCAAAATTCCAACCACCAGCACCACCACCACCTCCACCACTCGCATCTCCACTTTCCTTCTCGATCCCTTTAAATATAGCATCTTCATCTTTCTCATCGAGACCCTTCTCTTGCAACCACCCCTTTTCTTCCTCTTGCAGCCAGTCCCGCTCCTCCCTTTTCCCACCCTCTTCGTTTATTCCAGCAAGGCTTCCACTCTCCTCCTCGAATAAAGCGCCGAACTTTTCCTCGGTCTCCCGAAAATCGTTCCACAGGCGGTTCGAGGATGGATCCTTGCCACCGCTGTTGGTGGAGAGGTGTCTGGGAAGAACGACGGTGGTGAAGTAGGGTTTCGCAGGTGTGTGGGGCGGTTTCAACGGAAGAGTGAGGAAGCGACGGAGATGAGAGGGTTTAGGGATTAAACGAGAAAGCATGGTGACGAAGAGAATGAATGTGAATTTGAATTATAGAGCGAAAGTGTTACCATTCACTCGTGCATTGCGTGAGAATAGAGTCGCCGGAGAGTTGACGTGGCGATCGGAGTGAGTGGAAGAGTGAGAAAGGAAGGGACTGCTAAGCTAAGGATTAGGTTTTACAGAACCAGGGACCAAACCGTCGTCGTTTAATGAAATGGTTGAAAAGTGGGTTAATTTCTTTGGGTATAATTTGTTACAGGTATTTAGGTGATGATAAAATAAAAAAATCACATGGGAAGAAGGCATCACACAATTTCATTAGAGATAAGAAAAGAAAAAGAAAAAAAAAACACAATTTATTTTAAGACATTTAAGTCAAACTTTTATTTATATGATTGGACAAATGCTTTTAAAAACATCTTTAGAAGATCAGAATAAAAAGATTATTTTTTTCCTTAAACTAAATAATTTAAGAAAGTAGTAAGATGTTAAACAGACTCATTGTTGCAATAATTAATTGGTTAAGGAGAATATCTGATTTTTTTTAGTATAATACCGGTGAAAACTGTGTGCATGTGTGCTGATAACAAACAATAATTTAGAAAAATAGTTAAATTTAAAAAACTAGTTAATACGTATATATGGATATAGAATAAAGACGACAAAGTATATATATATATATATATATATATATATATATATATATATATATATATATATATATATATAT
>Ga0214545_1001338_pt1 | contig 45562 bp, 19 predicted proteins | sample CNSS4metaG_FD_160064 | JGI IMG/M metagenome (GOLD analysis project Ga0214545, IMG submission 160064) | Root nodule microbial communities from cowpea collected in UCLA plant growth center, Los Angeles, California, USA - CNSS4 | ecosystem: Host-associated > Plants > Roots > Nodule | place: USA... | reverse complement strand
GTTCCGTACGCCAGTTCTTGCTTGAGGCCATTGATTAGAATCTTCCCCGTTTGCTTTATGTTCGATCCCAATCTTCCTGCATCGTTGTTTCAATCATATCATCACAACTGTTATATATATATATATATATATAGTAACTACTAACTAGCACACATGCAGAAAAAAGAAAGAAACCTGTAATTCTACTGAACTACAAAAAGAACTTAAGAACCTGCTAACGCATCAAGAAGTGTTGATTTGCCACAACCAGAAGGACCGATTATAGCCAAAAGCTTCCCTGGTTGAGCATAACCAGTAAGACCATTGAGTATTATTTTTCTATTCTTTCCACTTGTAACTCTAGCCTGCAAATTCTCCCATGTCAACGTTATGTCGTTCTCTTCCTCCATGTGTGTGCACTCTATACTAATTTGATTACATCCTGGTATGGAGGTGATTATTTATAGAGAAGAAGCAATTGCAATGTAGTTAAAATGATATTTTTTTAAATGTAAAAAAAAAAAGATTTCATTTGCGTTGGCATTTATTAACTGTTTGAAGTATTGGGCAATAGTTAATGTGGTGGATGCAACAGAGTTTTGCATTGAGTATGGAAAGAGTGGCATACACTGTAAGTGAGTTATTGTATTGTCTAGTTTATAGCGAAATTAACGCTTGAACCGACGGAGCAAAGATATGACAACGAACTCCGACTAATTAATGCTGCCATCTCGTATGTTAGAAATATCAAAGTTCTGTGATAACGGGTACTTCGATCTACCACGTTAACGTGGAAAAGGTATGATTTTGGGTTTGGTCTTAGTAACTTGTCAAACGATTGACTTATAATTTGAGTACGTTTTAAAAATTTAAAAAATAAATAATAGTTTTTTTTAATTCAAATTACATTAATTAAACTGAATTTCAATCTTTGAAACACTATATAAATATAATGTTATTTTTAATTTTTAGAATATATTTATTATTTGAATATACATACACCGGTATCGAGAAAGTTTTGGAGTAATTGTACTGTGCAGGTATTTAATTCCCCATATAGCATGTCGTAGCTTTTTATTGATGGAAGTAACCCATTTTACCGTGCAAGTCAGAATTCGGATTCTTGGAACTGAATTTTCTAGCTTTGTAAAATTGTTCCCCACACGCTGGAAAAAAAGGACGGAACCTTGGCTATTTCGAAATGAATTCTGCCATTGTTTATATTTTCTTCGCAAATTTTTTAAAAGAAGAAAAATATTATTCTAATAATTATGTGTATATATAATTATTTCTTTTTAAATGATGAAAAAGAATTATGTAAAATAAAATTGTGATAACTCATTTGAAATAGTTATTAAAAAATTATTTTCACGATATAGAATTTGGTGATATATAGAAGTAAACAACTATTAATAATGAATAAAGTGACAAAATTAATTTTTTTAAATTGTAAAAATAAGAGAATTAAAAATTGGTATGGAATAGTTATTTATCATAGAATTTTCTTATATATTTGCTGAAGTATAATAAATTTATGTAATAATATTTGAGAAAAAAGTAATTACATAATATATAAAATTATATTTATTAAAGAAGTATTTTAATATTTATTTATGAGTAACTGAAATTTTATTATATGAAAGTTAAAGGTGCATAAATTAGAAGAATATAAACATAATTGAAATGAAACATATAAGTATCCGGTCAAATGTTATGTGTTGTATTAGTTGATATTACGTTCTAAATTATGAATCATTTCTTTTCGATGTAAATATTCGATTTTGGAGAAAGGTTCGATGTTGTCTAATGATTTATCAGGCTGCATATTTGAGTAACTGAGTCATTGTTCAATTAGTAAATTTGATAAAGGAAACTTATGAGTGAAAATTAGTTTAAAAACAAATAAACAATACAAATTTTTAAAAAATAGATTAAAGAATTTATATATATTAACTTGTAATGTCTAAGAGTTTATTTTAAAACTAACTTTAGTTTATTAAAAAAAAATCCTATTTCTTTTTTTTCTGCAAGTACGTTATGGAAAAAGTGGTAGAAAATGTCTTAACAACATTGGTTTACGAACTAAATTCATTATATGTAAGTTAAAAGCAAAATTTATAAAAATATATTATAGGACTTCCACAAATTAATCCACATATTAGAAAAGTTGTAGTTCTATAATTATATTTTTGCATTTATCTATTGGTATTTTTTTTATGTTCAGATTGAGTCGGATCAATGTTCTTAAACCCGAATCCGACCCAAACCTTTAAAGTACCTAATGAGAGAAAATAAGATCTGATCTTGGAGCTCTACTGTGACATGTGACAGCAGATATAGTGAATTATTGGAGCTACCAATAATAGTAAAACAGAGGACAGTTACTGTAATGAATGAGGTAAGGATTGTTCTGAATGTAGTTTGACCAAAGTGCAGTGATAGTTAGACAAATACACCTAATTACATGACAAGTGAAGTAATTCCAATTAATTAGGATGACAATGACCGGATACGGTAAGAATAGTGTATACAAAATTTGATTTCATATCTATCTTATTGTTTTTTGTTTTATACCAAATTAAAAGAAAATACGTCAATTTTTTAAAATTTGCGGATATTCATTGATACTTAAAAATATTTTAAAAAAATTTATAGATTATTAAAGTTAAATCTAAATAAAATTATAAAAAATATACAAATGTAATAAATTTTATTTTAATTTTAGTTAAATTTAACTTAATAAAATATAAATTTAATTTTAATTTTAGTTTTTTTTGGATTATGGATATCGTGGGTATAGATAAGATTATACTCACACTCCATTACGTATAGGATTTTATGTCCATATGCTTACGAACATAGATATTTTTGTCATCTTCAACTTTAATTTGTAAATGTGATATGTAAAAATTAGATAAAGATGACAATTTGAGGCGGCCCAAGGTGAAAAGCGCAGGACGAACTCACATTTTGAGTCCGTCCACATAACTCATAATCCACGCAGGCTTGGTACGAGCAGAACCAGCTGACCCACATAACTTTTTGCACATGTAATTTGATACATTTTTATGCATATTTTTTGAAGGTGCGCATATAATTTGTTCACTTCTAACTAACACTTATGATGTTCCACATGTGTGAGATTGACGGTTAAATTTTGGCCACAAATTCATGTATGCAATATTTATTTATTAAAAAATAATTTAATTACTTAACAAAAGTGGACCGATTCGCGTCTCACATGCCAATACTAATACAGGAACATACCAATATTTTTAGCTTACATTTTTTAATGCAGGACATGCCTAAACGAGCCGGATCGACTTACATTGTCATTCCTTGTAAAAATATGATGCATAACTATGTTTATACCTAAAAAAGAAGTTATCCATATTTAATTGGGAAGGAAAAAATTTAAAAAATTATTCATATTATCTCAAATGTAAATTTAAATAAGTTACAATGGAAAATAAGATATAGATAATTGGTGATATTGACAAGCCCACAAAAAAGAAATTATAAATAATAAGATGTGATATAAATAAAGATAGGGAAAACTAGCATAAATATATTAACTATTTAAAAGTAATGGATTTTCATATATTATTATTCAAAGTCTTCCCACCAAAGTTTTAATTTTAGACTGATATGATAATTAGAAATCAACACCCAATAGAGAGGAAAATATCTATATTATTAGAAATTAATTACCCTTTTATATTTTTATTTTTAGAGATAGTTCATTTTTTTTATCATTTAGTTTTCCGTTTTCTTGTATCTGAAAAAGGAATGACAAACTCAACTAAGAAAAAAAACTTTATTTCGAGTTACAATGAATTAGTAAAAAGGATTACTAATCTATTTTGATCCGTGCAAAACTTAATTAGAAAACCTGTTGGATTTAATCGAAATCTATTTTAATCTATACATTAGTATTTTTTATGGGTGGGTATATAGTTTATACATAAAAATAATTTATTTAAAAATTTTAAAATATATTTTAGGAAATATCAAAAATAAATTTTGTTAAATAAATTTAAACATGGATTTTGAAAAATTAATGAAAACATAGATTTAAGAAATATTTAATCACACAAAATTGGTTAAATTAATTTTAAGAAATCGTAGATGAACCAATCTATTTTCTTATAATTTGTAATAGGTGATTTAATGAATTCATTGTGGATCAATAATAAATTAATGAATTGTTTTATTGATTATATATTAAGCATTAATTATACCATTTCGATTCATGTTTTGTCTTTCACATTCTCATTATGGATCGGCCTAATTGTAGTTGGTAGACCTGAATTTAGACCAATAGGTTATGATTGTTTATAAATAAAATTCATTCCATGAGTGAGTAACGGTTGAGTTGGATTGGATTCAGCTCTAACTTTTCCAATTCATTATAATCTATATTTTATATTTTTAAATTTATTTTGATCGGCTAATATATTGAGTTAGTTATGAATACAGTTTTATTCTGATGGGTTAAATCAATTAATAAAAACAAATGACTGAATTTAAAATAAAAAAGAGATGAAATTTGGCAAAAATATAATAAAAATGTTCGGAAGACAGTTAGAACAAAACTTGAAACTTCCAGAAAAAAAGAACAAGAACAAAACTTGAAACTCCCAGCGAAAACAGGTGACAAGAAAGAAATAGAGGTATGAGTTGGTCTCTTCAATACCAAATATATAACTTCGTTCAAAACAACAAGCATTTTTATGAATACTAAAGTTGAGAACCTTTTATGAATATAAAACATTCAGATGAAACACTAAAAAAAGATATTTTGAAAGAAAACCAACGAGCACCATAGGTACACACAAATATATTTGAAAAAATAACACCAATAAGACAAAGGTGATTACTTTTGGCAGGTGTGATGGAGTTGTAGTGGCTCACGGTTTCTGGCGATTACTTTTAAAAATAGTCATTGCCATTGATTATTTTTATTTTGCTTTACGCACTTAGGGGATGGAGGGAGTACCGTAGGTGATTGACTTGATGGATGTTCGGATGTTTTTACGCGTAAATGTTTCTTCAAGTGTTGTCTTTGTTTAGTTCTACAAAAGTTTTGAAGTTTTCGGTAGTTTTGCGTTTTTAATTGTAAGGTGGTGTTTTGTTTTTTAATCGTAAGATGAGTTCTTCGTCTTTAATGTGTATTTGTATTTTATTATAGTCGATCTTTTATGGTTTAGTTTCTTCTTTAATTATGTTGTATATATTTTTGTTATGGATATGTTTTCTTGGTTAAGGTTATTGTTTATTGAGTTTTCCGTAGGTTTTGAAGTTGTTATGAGCTTATGAGATTGTTAGGTTCGCTCATACGGTAATATATATATATATATATATATATATATATATATATATATATATATATATATATTTTTTTTTTTTAAATTCCTAAGTACTTAAATGTTATACTGAACTCTTATTATTTCTATGTTGTATTAGTTGTCATGAAGTGACAAAAAAATTTGATGTGATCAAGGATATCGATGGGAAGAGAGAAACATTGACTAAAAGACTTGTGGTTTCTTTAGAATCGTGATGCCAATCGTCATATGAAGTCGATTCTTTTGAATCATTAGGTAAATGAAATGTATCATTGTGCATGTTTGATGAAATGTGGAAAATTTTGTGTTGAATTTTAATTATTGTGGTGATTATTATTGTGAAAAAAAGAAGATTTAGGTTTGTAGAATGACAAATTGGTTGAGGCTCATGCCAAGGTACTAATTGAAATTAACATTCTAGTTATCTATCAAATGAATATGCAACAAGGTGAGTTAGAAAGCAAACGCTTATATTTGAAGCTATATTAACTTTTAGTTAAGTTACATAGGGACTAGATTTTTTTATTATTACTTTTTGGAGAAAAAGACTAATAGTTTGGATAAATTAGATGTCTAGAACCCATTATTCAACTTTCGAAAATTTTGATTAGTTTTTTTTATAAAATCCATATGAGCTAATGATCCTTCATCTTTCTAATATTGTCATGATCTTTTTATAACTGATTTCTCATTATAGATTGCTTATTGTTTTCTTTTTCATTTAGTAAAACTATAATGAATTGTTAAAAAAATGGTATTGGTTTGAGTGAGCATTATTTATGTTATTGTTCTTTGAATATTTATCATGACTAATCCATTGATCTTGTGTTTATTACCAGAACCATGGGACTATTTAGTTGTTATTTTGTGTTTTTTTTTAATAAATTGATGCTAGAATTGTAGTTTGGGAAAATTTTACATGTATACTTGAAGGTTTTTTTGATTTACATGTGACTATTAATCAACCAATTGGAGTAGTTAAATATCCAGGTGTTGCTAAAGGGTTATAAGTTGCCTCTCAATATCATGTTATTTTCAATTCCTCCAAATATTGATTTGCACAACTAATTTGTTGTTTTGTTCAAACTTCTAAGTTTGTAGCTTTACAACTTACAATGACTTCAATAATAGAATCTGTGAACTACAAGGTAGTAGTTTAAGAAGGAGCTCTATAAGTATACTTTATAGCCTTATAAAATTGGAGTATACTAATGATAGATGCCATTGCAGGAAAGATCAATAAACTTATAGTAGTGTAGTAGTTACCATAATATATTTTTCAACAAAAAAGAAATATATTACTATGAAGGAGAACATGTACATTAGTGCTTATTATAAATCCTCCTAAAAAGAGAAAATATCGGAGAAAGTAGAGCCATTGATTTAGTGGAATAAGAAAGAGAAATTCCCTTGTAAGAGAAAAGATCCAAATAATTGTTTGAAGCAATTACAAGGCATTCCAATTTCTTTGCACATTAGCAATTGCATTTTTAGTGAGCCGGCCTTTACAAATTCTCCAATTCTTTTCATACCTCATTTGCATCATCACTGAACCATCTTGCACAAGATAGGTTTGTTGTAGGAGAACTGAACCATGGGAAGAACCTTAAGAAATCTCCCTACTCTACATTAGAGGATTGTATTCAATTGGGATTTCAAAATATTTCTAAAGATTTATCATATTTAATCAAGATTTTTGAACATAAAAGAAATGACACAGTGTGTTTTTTAAATTGCAAAGTGCTCTGTGTTTATATTATTATGTTTATTATTTTTAAAGAGAGTTTCAATGAATAAATCTACATTAGGGGATTGCATTCAATTGGGATTTCAAAATATTTTTAAAGACTTATCATATTTAGTCAAGATTTTTGAACATAAAAGAAATGGTAATGTGTGTTTTTTAAATTGAAAAATGCTATGTGTTTATATCATTATGTTTATTCATTTATGCCAATCTCAAGGACCATTCAAGGTTTTACAAACAAAGGCTATACTAATAAAGGATTTTGAATGTTGTTCGGGTTTATATCCTGATTGTTGTGTTAGTGGGGGAACTATGTGTTGAGTTTATATAAATTTTTTATTTGTGGGTTATAGTTATGGAGAGATTGTGGTTCTATATTATATGACATTGGTCTTACACATATAAGGTATTTGACACAACTTTTACTCCAAAACCTTAGGGCAATGGTGTTATGGATCTTTATTCTTATATAGTATTTAACTTTGTTTATTCTATCCAATGTGGGACTTTGACTTACACTTGAACTATTTTCAATATTATGAAGCTCATTTAGCCGATAGATCAGAATACAGGTAAAATTATTAAGATTTATTCTTTAATATTGGTCATGGTTTGTTTACTTGTGATGTTGTAGGCATTTCTTCTTTATCTATTATATAGACATGTATTGACTAATAATCAAGATGATATACTTTATGGTATTTATATATTTGTTTCTAAGGTCACATGTTGTAATCTATGCATATTCAAATCTAATGATATTCTAGGTGTACAAATATTATATCATTACATGATATAAAAAGGAAATAAAAAACATTTGTAGACGTATAAATATTATATTCATTATATAATACTTCTAAAATTCAATTTAATCCATAATAATTAAATTATATTTTAATATTATTGTGCAACAACTAAAATAAAAGATAAAATAAAGAAACTATAATTTTAGTTTTTTTAGTGTATTAAGATTCATATATGGTAACTTAAAGCATTAAACACTTTTAAATAAGTCATTCTACCATTAGTTATTGAAACCAAAACCAATCATTACTGAATTCTTGTCTCTGTGTTTCGAAAGTAGTTTATTAAAAAGATAGATTTTAAGAGTTTTTCTTTCTTATTTCTAAAACTTTTTAAAATGTTTAAATATGGACAAAAACATTGGATTATATCACAAGTAAAGGAAACATGCAAATAGCGCAGATAAAGTTGTGCTTTAATCAAGATTTGGATTTTTTTTTCTTAGGTAAGTTTTAGTCCTCATTTTCTTAGGTAAGTTTTAGTCATAAGTAAGTTGTAAAGAATACGAACCAAATTATATTAAAATATGGGCAACATAGACACTTTGAAACGAGATACCAAGTCAGATATTTTCATGAAGAACATGAGCATCTAATTTAAGGAAAATTATTTGTTGACAAATTTGTCAAACTAGACAAAATTTTTATAAATAGAATTAAATAGAATATTTTTTATTTTTTAATGAAAATAAAGTAATAAAGTAGTACCTTATTTATTAAAAAAGTGTAGTTTAAAACTTTGTTTGTCAAAATACTATTACTCATAATTTAAAGATGCAACACTAAAGTCCTAAGAATCATCACGAACTTCCAACACAAACAAAAAATAAAAACACATATATATATATATATATATATATATATATATATATCATAAAAAATGCATAGGGGCATAAATAAATAAACAAATTTGAATAATTAGACATATTTAAATAATTTGAAATTACATGCACGCATTCATCTAGTAAATTCAAAAGATTTTCACATAAAACAAGAGCAGCGAAGTTAGTAAACAAACTAACACATCGAGCATCATTTGACTCTAGTGTCTCTAAACTGATTGCAGTGAGAACTCATGGTCGAAGACTAATGGATGCAAGAAAAGGCTTGAACTTCTCCTTGAACTTAGTGATGACCAAGAACAGAACTCGATACAGAAGAATCATTGCAAACATGATTGCAAGATCGACCCACTTAGAATGTCCCATTTCCACGTGCCATGTTTCTGCTAGAACTTCTCTACCACTCATGCTTGCAGAGCCTCCTCCTTCAAGATTCACTGAAAATGTTAGGCCATCAAAGTCATTCTTGAAGGATCCTTGGAGGGCATACTTGAGGAAGGAAACATAGTAGAAAGGGTACTTCCACAATGGCTTCGGAAGATCATTTGGCAGTCTATAGAATCCACCCGTTACAATCATGAGTCCTTCAACTCCACCAGCAAGGAACATGCCTATTACATAGTTTGGGGAGATGCTTCCAATCACCAACATGAGACTCTCAACCCACATAACTATGGCAAATAGCAAAGATGTGAAGTAGAAGAAACGATCTATTCCTTTGTGCAATCCACAAAGGTGGTACACTATTCCTCCAGGAATAACAGAGATCAGTATCATGTAAGGAACAGCAGAGAATGTGTGTCCTATCAGAAATGCTGTCACCCCATAGTGCCCATTCAATCTCTCTCGTCCAAATACCTGACATCACAAATATTTGATGCAGTTAGGTTAATAGTGTATCAAAGTTTGGATCGTCAAAGTTTAGGTAATAATTTCATACTTAATACTTTTCTTAAATTAAGTAAATTTCAAAGCAGTATGTGTCTAGTTCAAGAACAAGTGTTACATTACAATATGTTATGTTTCTTAGTTTCTTAAAACAGTTTCAAATCTTTGAAAGAGTAGTATGTCTAGTTTAAGGACAAGTGTTGCATTACATTACATTACAACATGTTATGTTTCTTAGTTTCTTAAAGCAGTTGTTGACTCCAGAAATGGAAGCTGCTTCACTATCTGGCAATAAATGACAGGATGTTTACCTTCATTTCCTCCAGGAGTGGAGAAAATCCACCGACAAGGGTCATGAAAGTCAGAACTGAAACAAAAAATATGAGCAGAGAACCTCTCCCCTGAAAAATGCATGAGGGTATTGTATTACTCTTCAAAGTTTGTTTATTAAAGGTAAGCATTGTGCTTATTATCTACTGACCTGAACAGATCCATTTTCTGTGCCTATGTTGTAGAAGATAGATCCAATGCTTATAGCTATTACAATAAAGACTATTAAACGTAGCCAGTAATTGCTTATGTCACGAAAGAATTGCAATGAAGATCTTCTTGTAAGAACAAGGCATTGAGTGGGAAATGCAGCATGAATCCTGTTCTTCCTTGCTTCACAAGAATCCTGAATTCATGCAAAAGTAAGTATATTTTGTGTGTAGTAAGTGTTTGGGTTTGTGAAATTATTCTCTGTCTTGTAGTGTTGGTAGGTAGGTAGAGTGGAGCATGAAACTTACACTTTCAACTATTTTTTTCACTTCCCTTTTAACTTGTTTTCTTACTTGAGACAACCTATAAGACTTTACAAGGGTATCAATTGCTTTTTCTGTACTTACTCCCTTGCCAAAGCCTTCTTCAGCATCCTGAGAACAATAAGATGAATCAATTTAATTTTAGTATTTTGTCAGCATTTTCCTCTGAGATAGTAAAAGTTGAGAATATACGTACCTGTTCGAAATCTTTATTTATGATCCTTAAGTAGTGATCAGAAGGATTGTGGAGGGTTGGGCATGGGAAACCGTTTGAAGAAAAAAACTGCGATGAATCAAAAAGTTACTATGTGTTTTGCCATCTTCAGATCAAAAGATGTTTATGTACTAGGAATGTAGGATTTGAGTTCTTCACCTGATTTGCATCAGAGGCTGGACCAAAATATACAGTTTCACCAGAAGACAGAAGACAGAGATCATGAAAAAGTTCAAAGACTTCACTGCTTGGCTGGTGGATGGAAGTAACAATAGTTCTTCGAATTCCATCTCTTAGATTTAAAGTTGCAATTCTGCTCATAACATAATAGGAAGCTGCACTATCAAGTCCACTTGTTGGTTCATCAAGGAAAAGGAGTCTTGGCCGTGTTAGAATCTCAATGCAGATGCTAAGTCTCCTCTTTTGTCCCCCACTGAGACCCTTAGAACCCCACCCTCCAACCCTTGTGTTAATGGCACCTTGCAGACCCATTTCTCTGAGTGTGATATCTGCTTGTTCCTTCTTCTCTGCTGTGGACATGGAATCTGGAAACTGGAGCTCAGCAGAGTAGTATAAAGTTTCCCCAGCTGTTAAAGTTGACAGCATAGCATCTTCTTGTGTTACATAGCCCTGATTTCACATGGTAGTTAAAGCAATTATTTCTTTCCTGCAAAAGGACGCTACTTTTTCTTCTAAGGTATTGTAGATTTTGAGAATTTTCTTACTGATGTTCCATAGGCCAGTGTTTGTTTCTGGCCATTGATTAGAATCTTCCCTGTATGCTTCATTTGTGAGCTCAATCTTCCTGCAACATTGCTTGAATCATAAGATTTTATACAGGTAATATACAGATAAAGGAATCAACACTACCATGATGAATGAATTGTAGACACTAGAGTGTGTGAGTAATAACCTGCTAAACCATCAAGAAGTGTAGATTTTCCACATCCTGAAGGGCCCATTATGGCCAGAATCCTCCCTGGGCTAGCATAACCTGTAAGACCCTGCAAAATTGGCTTCTTTTTCTTTCCACTTGAAACAGTGACCCACAAATTCTCCCATGTCACTGTTATGTCCTCCTTCGCTCCCTCAACTCTTACACTCATTTCTATTGCCTTGGTGTCATCACCTTCAGCTGTGGTTAAAACTTGTGGGTTAGTTTGGAAAAGCTCATGTTCTGGACGAACAAACGTAAGAGTGATTAAGCAATGTGACTCGATGGTTCCATGCAGAGGTATTGTGGTGTTTGCATTCATTGATGTGAAGGGTTACATTTTCACAGAAACATGGAGAACAAGGGAGTTTATTGATTACTGCAACTCGTGATTAGAGATGAGAGTTTTTGATTTTGTTTTAGAAAGCATAAACCCACAGAACATGTTACGAGGTAACAGCAGTTTATAAGGCGATGTAAACAACCAGAGCTTCGAAAAATACAAAATACATTCATTGTTGATTTACGAGACACTCAACAATGTGAGTATTCATTCCAACTCAAACAAGTTGAGAGAGGGTTGAAAGAACAAGGAAAATCTTAGCCGCACACATTTATTCCCTAACAACACATCTCTATTGTTGTAACCATCATGTCGGAAAAAGGTTAAAAGTGGTCTTATGCTGAAAGGTATATTATTGTTTTTGTTATTTGACCCACGAGAGAGCAGTAAATAGGAAATATAAAGTAGAGTAAATAAAAATTATAATAGAATTACTGTCTTTAGTGTAAAAGAACAGAAATAAAAAATTATAATATAATCAATTGTTAAGAGTTAAAAGTAGGTTATGATTCTAGACTCATTTGATTCTAAGATGAAACAATTTTCAATATTTTTTAGTTGATGAAAAAACTGTATACTAATTTTTATTGGTAGATTATTTTCATAATAAAAATATCTAAACATAAATATGGTCATTTCAGAATTAATTCATTAATATTAATTCAAAATGCACTATTTATTTCCTCACATTTGGGAGCGGAAATAAAAGATGTGAAATTCACCTTTTTTTTTTCCTTTTGTTGTTTTCACCTAAACAAACACCAAGTATTTCTCAATTCAGTTACATTTCCCCTCTGTTTCTTCTACTTGTGCAACTTGCTTTGACTTAAACATATTGTAACATTTTTATTTAAATGTGCATCATGTTTCTTGTTGTTCAATTAATTGTAATGTAATTTTTTATTTCAATTCTTACATAAACGCTTTTACTTCAATTATTTACACAAAGTAAATAGGATTTTTTTAATTTAAAAAGTAAACAATTTTTAAAATTAATTATCAATTATTAGTACAAGCTATCATTTACTTAAATTTCTACCAATTTTTTGTGCATCTTTTAATTTAAAAAATAATCATTTTTTTAATTAAACCCAACCCTTTAATTTAAAAAATTATCAATTTGTGAATCAAAATTATATACTTCTTTAAAATTTGAATCTGTACCAGTTTGTCTATTAAGTTTCTAAACTTCTTAATTTTTCTTCTTTTTTATGATCTTTTGATTTTATTTTAAATTTCACGTCTGTATGTCACAGTTAAGTTAAATTATATACTATTCTTAAACTTTCATGTCATTCTTTATTCCTCTCAGGTAAATAATTGTTTCTAACTTTCTAAATATTGTTTTTAAGACTTTACACATCTTTCTTTAATTATTTATCTGTATTGTTGACTCCATCCACGAGATAAATAGAAAGGTTAACTATATTTTTAGTCTCTCACATTTTAGTAAAATTTGAAATTAGTTATTTTTAAAAATATATGAATTTAATTATTTTAACCAGATTTTGTTAGATTTTTCTGACATTTCAAACATATATCATCATAATATTTGAATTATTTATACCATTTGACATATTTTTTTTTAGATGTTAATCCAAATATTATCATAAAATATATTTAAAACGTTAAATAAACTTAATAAAAACACAATTTCTAATAATCGGCGAGAAAAATCAACAACCTTACTATTCAAATACTATTTATGTACACAGCAGTTGTCTGAATTTGATGTATCTAATGTCAATTATTATTGTTAGGCAAAGAAAAGTTAAGTCCATGTAACCTCAACTTGCAGAACTCGACAACCTTAAACAGACAAAGTTTGATAATGTGGATTACACGATCAATCTCTTCCTTTGAACCTCTTTTAAAAGAAGAACCATTAGAGTCTTCCACATATTGTCTCCATATAAATTTGCTCAATAGTTTGGAAAAAAAAAAAAAACAGGTAATATATTTCATATTCAGTATCTGCTAGGATAATTTATGGTGAAAGAGAAAGAAAATGTGATGGATAATGACTTTGGTTTGCAAAAAGAAAAGAAAGAAAGGAAGATACTTCTTTTTATTGTTTAAACCGCGTCAACAAGAAGTAAGAAGTTGGTCTGGTCATTTTTCATAAGAAAAATAATATCTTGACTATTAAATTTTGACAATTTTCTCTTATAATATTAGGTGTCCTTTTTTAAGTGATTTTTTATTTTTTCATTTTTTCATTCTCAATATTTCAAAACCACTCAAAAGATATTAAGTTGTCAAAATTTAGTAGTCAAAATATCATTTTTTTTTTCTCGGTACGAGGACAATGACCCAAAAAGAGAGGTGTGTGAATAAGAGAAATGAAGAAAGAGAGGACGAGAAAAAACATAAATATTTCACTTTTGGTTTAGAAAAATTAATCTCATCTGAAGCTATATTCATTTCATCTGTTATATTTATATTCAAATTTTAGGTTCAAGCTTTGGGTTTGAAAAACTCTCCTGAAAACTTTAACAGATTTAAGATTTTAAACTTAATAAATAAAGATTCTTTCCCTAAAAATGTGAAATGATAAAATTAAATCTTAAATAAGACCTGCATTCATAAAAATAAAAATTATTTCTTTTATCTTAAAATTAACCTTTTCTCCCTACAAACAAAATTACTAAAATAGAAATCATATAAAATTACAATATATATATATATATATATATATATATATATATATATATATATATATGAATGATATTTTAGATGGATGCAAAATAAGTAAGACCTAATGATAATAAATGATAAAAAAATCTTATGCAAATTACTCAGTGTTCTTTCTATCTGTGCAGGCAAGAGTTTTCTATACACTACATTTTTCATCATTGATGGAAGATGTGAGGTACAAAACATTAAACAATAATAACAAATTTCTATATCCTTGTCAAACTAGATTAATTATCAAAAGAATAAATTAATCAGTGAAATGATTGAAAAAGAAGAAAGAAAAAAAAAGAATGGACTTGTCTGAAAAAATACCTTCTTCTGCTATGAGCATATGCAGAGTAGTTTTTCTGTTCTTCTCCTCTAAAATATCTTCTTCTTGCACAAGAAGATCACAGTGAACGGAACTCGAACTCGTCATGCTATTTGTTGTTTCTTCTTTGGTTATCTGTTGCTTATTTATGTGCTGTGTCTTTGTTTGGTATGAAGAATGGAGATATAGAAAGCTTAAGCATGGTCCATTGTTTGGTACGTGAAGTGAATACATGAAACTGTGATGAAGGGCAAAGCCATGAAACTACATATATAGGGCACGTAATACAAACCAGCCCTCATAAACTTACACCAAATCTTTGATCGTCCACGTGTACCTTGAACTTTTCAAATGCTGCTTAGGGTCAAAATATATCATTCAAAACTTGTTCCTCGATATTCCAAAACCAGATAAAAACGGAAAAGAATATGATTATAGATGTGTTGAATGTATGAACATTGTGTAATTAAACTTGAATGTTATCGGTTGATCTAATCGGAATCATAATTGTTGCAGTCTGCTATGCTGTGCAGGCTCGAAGATGATTGGGAAAATGTGGTATTGATGGAGATTGTGACAAAAAAATTTAAGAGTGGGAATAAGAATTTTACTTGAAAGAGAATAAAATTGAGGACTCATGGGTACTTAATTTAGAATGTCACTACACAACCCCACATCTCATTTATTAGTAAATGTCTTCTAAAGTTATCTTTCAGGGAATTTATTAGTAGACGTCAAACGGTGTATTTTTAATTATATTGTTCATGTGGATGAAGACCATGTTAACAAGTCACTGTTTTGATTCAATCAAAATCACTTCTGATTGTTTTGATGATACTGTAAATGATAACCGAATGATTATTGCACTTGCATTCCTTTAATTTTCAATTCAAATAGCATACTAGATATATATTCTTAGTAGATTGAAAAATACATTAGGCTTCATGGAAATAAACACTAAAAAAGTAAAATTAATAAATGTAAAAAACTTTCATAATAAATGCAAAAGAGACTTGCAAAAAAGTTTATACTAAACTTTTCTAGCCAAGAAACTTTCATCACCAAATTCTCTACACAAATATAGAGAAGTTTGGATAAATATTTGTATAATCAACTTATTTAAAAAGTAATACATATATATATATATATATAGTTAATATTAAAAATATTTTATTTATATTCATTATTTAAAATACATGATATATATTTTTATACATTATATAATTAGGTTATAGTATGATGAATTGTGGACGTTCAATATAAACATTTGTCGGATGTATTTCATTAGTTGGTACTTATATTTTAGTTTTTTTAAATAAATGAGTATGATATGACATCGTACCATCACCGACACACAAAAAAATTAATAAAAAGAGTTTGTATAGACATATGTTTTTTTAAGAAAATTAAATTAAAAACATTAAAAATAAAAAAGAATTGAAAAAAATTACTATAATAATATAAAAAATTGCTATTAAATGTTAATAGTTTAAAAAAATACTATAAAGTTATATTTTTCTTAAATAATTTTTAATATGGTTGATGAGGAAGTAGTTAGTATCTTCTCCAGGGAAAGCAGCAAAACTAACTTTACACATGTTACCTTCCTTTTTTAACATAATCTGCTAAATTTTCTTAGGTAATGTGTCGTTTACTGTTTTTAAGGATAAGAGAAGAAGACATAAGTAGGAACTGTTTTGGAAGCAGGTGATTGCGTTCCTTGTTAGATTTGTGTTAACCAATTCATGAATAGATAGAATAGCTTGTGCATAAGCTATCGATGTTTGAAACTTTTAAAGACCATAAATATACTATGCATAGTTATAAATACAGTCTTGTCACTTCTTGGATGATCATAAGTAGCTAATTGATATTCTGAGATGCTTATTCTTACGTTATTCACGCCAGCCATCGTGATTCACCTTAGTTTGAAAGTCAAATTTTGACATGTTTTACTTTTTGGCACATAATTAAAATGTGGAGGTTGAGAAAGAGAAGTGAGTAGGATCCATATAATGTGACATGAAATGGTAGGTATAGTCCTTACTACTGTTACGTTCAATTTGAACTCTCCACGTTGGCTTAAAAGGGTCAAGTTCTGATGGCAGTTTGACAGTTCTGATATGACAGTTATTTTGTCACACATATAGAAAGCCACCGTGATGATGAGAAGGGAAAGTGGTTCACATTTTATAAATAAAAATAATTAAATTATAATTTAAATTTCATTTCCTGAAATAATAATTGAATAAAAGAGTTTGAGTTTGTATGATTTAACAGTCTTAGACTGATACATAATTTTGTAATAGTTTGACAGTTTAACAAGAAAAAAATTATACTTCATCTAAAACTCAACGAAAGTATAATTATTTAGGAAAAAAATTTAAAGTAAATATAAAGTTATTTATGTAGGAGGGAATTAGGATAAGTTTAATTTATATAATAAATTAATTTTATAAAATTAAATTATTGAAAGTATAATATGAGAATTATCCCAAATTGATTCTAATAAAATTTGTTATTTATAAAATTACTTGTCATTTTTAGTGAGATTACTTAATAATATCTTATTTCATGTTTAATATATATATATATATATATATTAGAATAAACAACAATTATTAAAAATTTATATTAATTAAAGATAAAATAAATTTATTATGTATCAAGTAGTTGTTAATACGATACTATAAATTAATTTTATAGGTTGAGTTAAGTTTGAATTAAGGTTAAATCATTCTAAAAGTCTCCATTTTTGTAGCAAAATCTCAATTAGGTCTCCTTAGTTTTATTTGACTCAATTAAGTCCTTATTTTGAAAACTTCGTTACAACTAGGTCTTTTCCGTTAGTAGTACACTAACGGTGTTAATTATGTGCCACGTGTGTGATTTTTTTAATTGTTTTGATTTTTATTTTTTTTTATAATTTAAAAGAAAATAAAAATTGTCACGTGTCAATCTGACATTGTGCCACGTGGTCAAGACAATATGATGTGGCAATGGCAATGTCACGTGTCACTATTGGATGTGAAAAGTTTCAATGCAGTCCCTGTATTTGCTTTTTTATTTCAATTTGGTCCCAATTTTTTAAAAACTGAACCAATTTCATCCCTATATCAAATTTAATTTTTATATAAAATTTACAATGATATTTAAATTATAATTGATATTTTAACAAAATTAAGTTTATTTAAATGTATATTTTGTATTGAACTGAATTTAAATATTGTTTTAAATATTTATATATCAATAATTTATAGATAAATGTTAGAGTTGGTTTAAAAATAACAACTTTATAAATTAAATTGAAAATTTTTAAATAAATTTATTTATTTTAAATTGTTATAAAATTGTTTTAAAATTTTATATTTGAATTTATAAACTTTTTTATTTTAAAGCAACTCTAACCTTTATCCATAAATTATAGATATATAAATATTTAAAACAAAATTTAAATAAAATTCAATGCAAAATATACATTTAAATAAACTTAATTTGGTTAAAAATATTAATTATAATAAAAATACCATTGCAAAATTTATATAAAAATTAAATTTTATATAGGGATGAAATTGATTCCATTTTAAAAAATTGGTACTGAGATAAAATAACAAATACAAGAATTACATTGAGACTTTTCATATCAAATAGTGACACATGGCACTACTATTGTCACATCACATTGTCTTTGTCATGTAACATAATGTCATATTGACATGTGATAATTTTTATTTTTTTAAAAAAATTATAAAAAAATAAAAAATGAAAATAAAATTTAAAAAAAAAATCACGTGCTGACATATGACACATAGTTAACACTACTTGGGATTTTACTACAAAAATGGGGATCTCTTAAATGGTCTAACCTTGAATTAACATAACTTAAAAAATATTTAAAAACAAATTGTTAAAATAGATAAAATAGATAAAATATAATTAGAACAAATAAGAAGGTTTTGTTTCATTTTATTAAAAATCTAAGAGTGATTAAAAAATAATATAAAAATTAAACAAATATGATGTAAGAATATTTTCTTGTACATGCACACACCACATCCAAATATATTAATAGGATAAATTTACCACAATTTATGATGTGGGTCATTAGAGAAAAACTTTTAATCCACGTCCACCTATCAATTAATATTTCACACAAAATGCTATAAAATTTTAATTTATCATTTTCTTTTTGTTGTATATGTATAATTGTTCAATCATCTACTATCATAATATCTTACCTCTTATAGACAAAATAAAGTATAGATTTATTTTAATAAGAAACTTTTTTCATATTATAGATAAATTTAATACAGTTAAAATTGTTCATATTTCAAAATTTAAGTTCTCTCATCACTTAAAAAAATGAAAAACATGTAATAATAAGCAATTTTACATAATAATAATAATAATAATATTATAAAATAGTTGATGACAAAATTTCCTATAAAAAACAATGTTAATAATTTTTTTAATACAATTACATTTATCATAAACAGCATTTTGTTTTAATATTTTTATAATACATATGTTCGAGGCTAAATTTGTCTGAGTATAATACAATGTGCTCATAAAACTTTAGAAAATAAGATTGTAATCATCATTCCAATACTTTTGAACACAAGTGTATTATAATTTAGAAATTTTCTAACATTTGCTTTAGTAATTTCTCTTCTTAATGTTTTTTAGTAGTGTTAGTGATAACCAACACAACAAATACACTGATTCCATATAGCAAGTAATAAGTATTTTATCGTTCTCTCTTAAGAAATTTGTGCAACGTATGATAACTATCGCACTTCACAACCCTATTAGGCACAAAGTTCACAAAACACTAAGAAACTCTTTTTATATTTTATCAAACAGTTAGTGTGCAACAAAAAATTAACATAGTGTATTTACAATTTGTCAAGATTAAACTTCAACCACTTCATACTCATGCATTCTAAATTATCTCAATTCCATATTCATGTTAAAATCAACTCACAAATATACTTAAATTCTATTCCTAGAGCCTTTGAGTGTAAGACCCATGAAAAATAAATAAATATTTATTTAAAATAAATGCAATTGAAAGGACCTCTATAGTAATTAATGCAGAGAGTTAGGACAATGAACAATACTAGCTTAAGTGATTGAGAGTACTTGATTATATGGAAATGATTTGAGTTTGAGTCCATTGTATGTCATTAATGTGTTAATTTAATTATTTAATTATTTTGCATGTGTGTTATCACTGCAGTGTGATAGTATAATCATAGGTGTGCATGAATTATATAATGAAACATGGATTGATTGGTTGGTTGTGCATATACTTGGTAATTGGGTGAATTTGAGTTCAAACCTAGGTTAGTGCGAGATAGTTCCTTTTCACATTTTATATTTTTTTTGTTAAGCCGTGGAGAACCTAGAAACCCTAGCCGTCAGGGAAGCCAGAGAGGTAGAGGTAGTGCATTATGGAGGAGAAACCTTAAAGTAATGGCACTTGATGGACATTAAGCTGTATTTTCGTTTTTTTAATTTATTATTATTATTAAGAGCTGGAAAAGAAAGGTGAAGGGTGAAATTAGGGAGGAGAAAGAAGGGAGTTGATACTACTACGAGGGAGACTGTTTTGAGTGCACTAAACCTGACCCAAGGAGTACTCAGAGGACTAGGAAGAGTGCTTTATGAGAGAGGCAAGGAATTGGATCATTTTTTGGATCAAGAGAGGACTATGATTGCAATTGGAGCAAGGAATCTAGGTAAGAGGAGCTGTAATTTTGTGTTTTAATTGATGTATGTGTTTCATGATGTGTTGAAGTCTTGATGCCTGAAATTCTTTTCAATTCACTTTGTTTTCGAGGTTTTTAGGTTTCTATATAGAAATTGCATGGCGGCATTAAAGGCTCGCCAGATGACACAACATGAGTAAACCCAATTTTCTGAGTTTTGGCACGAACCACCTGGTAGTGATGAATGCCCGCCAGGTGACATAAGCAGACTTGGTTCGTTTTTGGGTTTTTTTTGAATTCTAAGGTTATTTTGTTCAAGGGAATCCAGTTTGTAGTATTTTGTTGAGTGATTGATGTCATAAACTGATGAATTGTTATTGTGTTTTGATGTATTGGATGAATCATTGCGTGAATGAAGATGAATGTGTGCTAGGGTTTTGGGGGAAGAATGGGGAATATTTATTATGTGATTTATGAAAAAAAAATGATGTTGGTATGATAAATTAGATTCCTATATTTACTGGAAGCATGAATACATGTGTTTTGCATGCAATGGGACGACTGTTTGAGTGGTTGGGGGTCCTTGTGGTTCTTCGCAGGTGCAAGAGAATCTGGGATTTTCTCAGAAACTGATGCACCACCTGGCGGTACATGACTTTCTGCCAAGCGACAGCCTAGTGCGCAGTTGCACTTCACGTTGTGGCTGAAATGGTTACGAGTTGAGGGTTCTACTAAGTTTCACTTTGATTTATGAACGTGGTATAGTGATAATATGAGAGGGGTGCTATGGTTGTAAGTCTAATGCATGAATTAAGATTAGGGAATAATGTTAAAATTAAGTTTTGGTTAGAGGTATTGCAATGCGAAAAATAGTTCAAATAAAGTTAGATAAATCAGAAATACGCACGAGTTGTATGTGGAACTTGGTTGCTAGTTTTGGTGCCACTAAAACATAATTAATCTTTTTCTAAACTCAATTGCTAGTTTGTAAAGTGATGAATGCATGGATACTTATGTTTATATACTATTGGTGTATGAGATGAGTCATTGTGCAATGGAGTCTTATTGGGATATAAGAATCCACAATGAGGGAATCTTATGTGAGAATACGAGAGCGATGTTCGTATTGGATGGCTCTACTTGATTGTTACGAGCGAGACGTTCATAACGGGATGATTCCACGCGTGTTGGACCACGAGCAACAGGTTCGTGGAAGCATTGAAATCCCTAAGATCATGGTTGAGTAGGTGCTCGTCTTATATAGGTTATGAGACATGTGGGCATTATACAAAGGGTTTTATAAATAATAAAAAAGTTAAGTATTTTGGGTGAGGGTTATTTAACTTCTTTTATGTATGTTTTATTCATTTTAGCTCACCCTTTCTGTTTGTGTTTGGTGATGATCATGTGATTTGCCATACGGGAGGATGATATTTCAAGTGATGTTGTTGACGCATAGAGCCAAAGTGAGAGCAAGCATGGGGATTATTTTAAATAAGCATGTTATTTTGTATTTCTTTTAAGTATGATGTTCAAACTTTGGAACTTGTAATAATTATGTTTGAATTGTGGATTTTGGACTTACGCACGATTAATAAAGTTTTAAATTTTCCACGTTTTTGGGAACTTTATCTTTGATATAATTTATTTGAAATTATAAATTGTTTAATTAAGTAATATTTGCCTAGGATATTACATTGAGCCTATGGTAATTTATCAAGTTCCAATTCCTTGAATCCTTAACAAGTAAAATCATACATTAAGTTCAAGAGTCTTAAGATTATTAATGGTGCAATTATGCATTAAGTTCAAGAGTCTTAAGATTACTAATGAATCATGTTCTATCCCTGGATACAAGCTCTATTATCTAGGTTCAAAAGACATTTTCCAACACCTCAAGAATCATAAATCAAGCATGGGAACGATCCACATCAAGCATGAAGCACGAAAATCAAACACTAACTTGAATTGGAAAATCATAATATTAACAACACAATTTTACATAAGAATTCAATGTTTTACATATAATCTCAACAAATAGAAATTGCTTTCCATAGTGGAGAACCTAGGGTTTTACAAAATTGAAGAAAGGAGAAGAAATTAGAACCATAAAGTAGAAGCAATCCCTCTTCGAAGGTTCTCGACAACTGCTTCATGCTCCAATTTTTCCTCTTATTCGCATCTCTGCCTCCAATTTCGTAACCCATCATCCTCTCCAACACAAAAGGGGTAAAACCTCCATGGATGAAGAAAGAGGTCCAAGAAGGAGAAGGGGGAGTTTCCCAACACCCCTAGCAGCCTCAAAGAGCCTCTCTCAAGCACCCAAGGTGTTTCTATTTGTTCAAAATGAGGAATGCCCCTAAAACTCTTGTAGAAACATGATCAAATAACCATATTCGCGTATCAGGGTCAATATTCTCGCCCACCAGCTTCATTCTCGCCCATTGAGGCCTAAAATCGATGTTATTTGACTTGTAACTCGTTGGGCGAGACATATTTTTGCCCAGCGACTCGAATATTGTAGTTTTGTGCTGTCATTTTTGCCCAACGAGCCATCAACTTACCTAGCGAGTCAGTCTGGCACCCAATGGTGGTTTTTGGGGCTTCCAAGGGTGGTCCAAGGCAGTATATACCTATAGGTGAGTCATTTCTTCATGTTTGCAATACTGGGCACAATTCTGGTTCACTCAAACATGAGCTACATCCAGTTAGTCAAGGCAACCTGAGCTTGACTTTGCACTATTTCAAAAGATTTACAAAGTTCACAACATTACACTTTTAAAATATGTAAGAACACCACACAATGACTCTTGAATCACACAAGAATCAAACCAGCACAACAAGACACCTCTTGCAGACATGGAAAACCACCAGGCATAACCTAAAAGCTTGAGAAAGACCAAACCTTAGTGGTAGCACAACCTTGCCTACCACAACCACCTTCTCCAAGCTTCAAACACCAAGCAAAATGCTCTAAGAATGATCCAAGATCAATATTCACCAGTTGCACTCTGTATGATCACAAAAGAGAGAGAATTCCACAATTTCCAAAAAGATTTCACACTCAAAAATGATCTTCACACCTCTCTTTCGAAAAATATAGCTTTAATAGTCAAATTATCACGAAATTCAACATGTTGATTTTCAAATCAATCCGTTGATTTCACTTAAGTGAAATCAGTCTATTACAAAATAAATCAACTAATTGAATAAGTCTAGTTAAGACTATTGCAACTAACCTTTTAATTTGTTAAAAATTCATTCAATAGATTAAAAGATATCATTTAACCTGTTGAAAAACATTTCAATAGATTAAAAGACACAACAAAGACCTTATACACCTAATTGATGAAAAATGGTCTACAACATGAATTACAATCTTCAAGCTTGTTTTTCCCTTGATCAATCCAAATAAAGAACATACACACAAGGCTTGATCAAGACGTGAAACATCAAATCTTCACATCTTCATCAATGTAAGCATGGTTCCAACATCTTCCAAGGCAATGGCTTCAAGTACTTCATTAAAACTTCATCAAATCTTCAAGCACCAAATCATCTAGGGTATTTGTGCCAACACATCAACATATCAATTTGAGCTACCAAACACAATATCAACACACAACCATACATTCAAACAAAAACATCATGCAAGTAAGGTTAACTTCCCTCACCTTCGAAGATAGACTCGAACTCTAATAACCCTCAAGGCACCTTCAAACTCGCGAAAGTTCAAATTCGACCTGAGACAATGGAAAATAATTCAATCGTGCCCACACAGCCACCGATTAGAAGAGATACAAGTTGGAAACCAAAAAAGATGTAAGCATTGAAGACTTGCATGCATCGTAGAAGAAACAAAAAAGACGAGAAAAACTAACTTGTCCCTAACAAAAAACTAAATGGTAGGAATCGAAGGTCTTGCTACGAGAAATGACCCTACGGTCACAATTTTATAAACGAACAAACAGAAAGTGAAGTATGAGGATTAAAAGATGAAGATGGATGAGATGGAGTTGAGAAAAAAGAAAAAAAGGTTTATGCTTCTTTTGAAAGTAAAAAACTTGAAATTTGGGATTATTTAGAAAAAAAAATTTACAGAATTTTACGAACAACATATTTTACGATATTCATTATTATCATTATCTGTTAAAATTTATTAAAAATTTTAGATTATAGAATATATTTGTTAAATAGTATGTGAAGTTTCAAATTTATACCAATTTTTAACTAATAGTGTTTAAAAAATGTTTATTAGAGAACGTTACTACTTTTTTTCTTTGTAATTATATCATTTACATGATTGTGTATAATTACCAAAAATTAGAGGGACACTACAAAAATATTTGTAAGAAATAAGTATTTGAAAAATATTCATAGATGCTTCTTAAATCAACAGCGCGATTGACGCTATTTAAATCTATTCACAATCATAAAAATTCTGACAAGTATACAGAGAAATAAATTTACTCCATCAATTATAAAAAATACGTGTCTTCTAAACAATCTTTTACCAATATCCAACCAACTTCATATGCATGTCAATAGTAATTTAGTTAGCAAGAAAAGAAACTTGATAGAATTTAGTTAGGATTTAGCCAAAATTAGAATTAGCATTGAATTAGTCAAATGAAAGAAACTACTTATTTCCATAGTTAATGTACAATACCAACTTTTACAATATTTCTAGCAAAATATATATATATATATATATATATATATATAATATAATATAATATAATATAATATAATATAATATAATATAATATGATTAGACGCATGCTAATAAATTTAGCTGAATATATGAATTTTCTTTTTCTACTATTTCAAACATGTGGAATTGAAAAGAAATAAATATTTATAATAAAAACAATTTTTTAAAAGTTTAATATGTTATTTATAGTGGTGTTCCATTCAAAATTATCTTTGAAAACTTTTATATGTATCGAAACTATAAACACTAGTTTAGAGTGTACAAAATGACTTGTTTGAACTGGACCATTTTTTATAAAAAAACTCTAAAGCACTTTAAATTGTATTTATAATTAAACTAGTTAAAAGAATGCATCATACCGTTTTAAATTAAGTTTCATTCAAATTAAATTAGTTTTATTAAACAAGATTATACTGTTACTCATTTATATTTGATTTAATTGATATTCTATTAAAATATTTTGTTTTATTGAGTATTTAACTTTTTTTATTTTTGTCTTAATATTTTTTCATGTGATTTTTGTAGTTATTAAGACGATATGATTGTTTGTTTGTTTTTTTTTATATTTTTATCTCTAATTTGTCAATTAGTTTGTTTTCTCTCTCTCTCTCTCTCAATCATCTTTAACTAATAAACATTAGAATACTTAACAAAAATAAAAAATATTTTAAGTATTCAACAAAACACAAATTTTTAATAAAAATTAGTTCAAAAAGATTAATTTATAATGTATTTACTACTTAATTAAATTTTTAAATTTTAATTCCTTTATGCTATCAGGTAATCATTAATTTATTCGTAGCTTTTAAGTAATAAAAATGTATTCCTTTTTAATTTATTATGATCAGTGAAGGATATTAATATTTTTCTCTTGGCTTTATAGTTTTGAACTTCAATGATGATTATTCAAAATATAATAAATTAAGTGAGAAATTTCTTCATAAGGTATTTGTAAAGCTATAAGAAGAAAAAGAAATTGGTTAGCCTTTTTAATAACTTAAAGCCCAATAGTCACGGCATTTCTGGAGCCCACTGGATCGAAATGTGAGAAAATATCTGTTTTCGGCTGATTAATATAAGAATTTTCTTGTAGGGTTATTTTCTATTGATATAATAAAATTTTAAAAATTATTGATAATCATATTGAATGTCAAACTTATTTAACAATTAAATTTTTCAATATAAAAAATATTTATGAAAACAATTGATTTCACTCACCTGGATTACAAGATAATTGATGTCATTCTTAATAATATTTTCATAAATAGTTTTTAATTTTAAATATATAGCTTTTAATTTTAAATAAATTTATTTAAAATATAAATTTAGATAAAAAACTATTTTCAACGTACAATTTAAATAAAATTATACGCTAAAATATCAATGTAAATAAATTTGATCTTTCTAAAAAAATAAATTCAAAAGAGTTGCAGTAAAAGATATTTTTTTTAAAAAATTATTACTTTTTAAATATCTTTAATTTTATATGTCTAAATAAAAATATATATAAATTTTAAACGGTTATTTGATGATTAATATTTTTTCATTATTAATATGTCAAACAATATAAACAACTCAAATTCAATATTAAAATATGTATGAAACATCAAATAAACCTAACAAAATTTGATTAAAATGACTAAATTCACGTATTTCAAAAGATGAAAGACTAAATTAATCTAAAGTTTCGAAATGGACTAATTTCAAAATTTACTAAAAATTAAGAGACAAAAAAACATATTTAACCCTTTGTCTTATTATAAGTATTTTTAGGACAATCATTCCCATGCTTATCTTATCTTTTTGACATCATTTCTATTGATGATCTTTAAGAAAATGATTAAAAGAATGAAAAAAAGGCATCTGTTTGCATTTTTTAATTAAAAAATACATAATGTATGTGCGTTTTTAAAGAATATTTTTATATTGAGAATGAAATATTAAAATAAATAGGTCAGTTAAATTTTTTCTTTGAAAAATTCTATATTATAATTTAACATATATAGAATTATAATAAACTTGTTTACAAAGGGAAAAAAAAATCTCAATATTAAAAATTAGTCTAAAGATATAGGTAGATGAAATTTATAAAAAAAATGTCATCCTCTAGACACATAAAGCTTTAAATTAGTTGGTTTGAATAATGAATGGTGATGATATTATATATTTCTCGAAAATTTTCTCTAAAACTTTCATCAAAATATTGAAATATATTTATTTGGTTATAACTTATTAAATTATATAAATGAATATAAGTCTTATTTTACAAAGTAATTTTGTACAATTGAATTAAATTTAAAATTTATTTTTGAATATTAATTTTATAAAATTGAATTAAATTTAAAATCTTTTTTTTTTAAACATACTGCCATTCTAACTCTTATTTGATCACCTAATACTTTGAGGTGTTGATTGTTCTTTTATGAGGTGATGGACGTATTTTAAATTTTTTTATGATATGTTTAACCATTTAGTACAGAGTGAAAAGCTAAAAAAAACATGTAATTAATATGAAACATAAAAAACATATTAGACATAACATGATAATTCTTGTAACATACAAGGTATTAGTTGTGTTAAATAAATAAGACATGACATAGTACTGTTTTGTTTTGATTAACTAATAATGTCATGTGAGTCTTGTGATCAGAAAAGGGCGACACCTTTAAGCTTAGTCTTAGATGGCAGCATTCTAGTGGTCCATGGAGGGATTGCAATGTGTAAGGAGATAGGATTCTTCATGGAGAAAGATTGAGAAAAGCGTTTTTCACTTTCAGTTTCAGTTATCCCTCACTTCTCTTCTGATGCTTTTCTCAAACTCAACTAGTTCATCACAGCATTCACTCACCCAAATGATAAGGCAGTAACCCAAATGGCTGCCACGTGCTGCAACTTCACCCAACCTTCTTCTGCTTTCAGCAAACTCCATGACCACATTCAGCTGCAGCGCTACTTCACAAAGTAACTTCCTTTTTCTCTCTCTGTTCATCAACGAAAACGGGAAAGTGAAAGATAGCAAGTGAATTGTTTCTGTAATGCTGTGTTGAAGAGAGCTTTGATTTGCAGGTGCCAGCAGAGATCAACATGTAGTGTTGTGAAAGTCTTTTTTCATAGGAGATATGGGGGAAGGTTGGAAGTTGAACAGTATCAACATGTGTTATGTGCAAGAGGAGTGGAGTTATCCCCTTCTGTCATTGGAGACTCTGGAGATGAAACTGAGGAAGATATTTCAAAGGAAACGTTGATTTGGAGAGCCATCAAGTTGCCAATTTACTCTGTTGCATTGATTCCTCTCACTGTGAGAATCTGAACTTTTAAGTTGAGCAAGAGAAGGTAGTGAGAGAATTTCTAATTTATTTCTTGGTTTCTATGGATAGGTAGGTAGTGCAGCAGCGTATTTGCAGACAGGGATATTCTCAGCTAGATGTTATTTTGTTCTACTGGCTTCCTCAGTTCTTGTTATTACCTGGCTCAATTTAAGGTAAGTTTCAATACTATATTTTCTTAAATATACAATGAAAATGGATTCTGGTGGCAACATCATTCGAACTTTGGAAGCCATAATTTTCTGTCAAAATATAATATAAACTGCCAGTACCCAAATCTTAGGCTAAATATCATTTGAAAACTTGTAACAACATGGACACTAACAAAATGTACTACGTGGTTCTTGAACCATTCTATCAAGTTTAGCAGGTACTAACCATCCAAGGAAAATGATGCAATTCTATGAATTTACTATCAATTTTGGCTCCCTCTCCCGCTTCATTACTCTTATGGATCATTCTTATCAAATACTTCCAATGTTCATAAAAGGAATATACTAATAATTGTTAAGTAATTTCTTATGTCTGGCCATGACAGCAATGATGTTTATGATTTTGACACTGGAGTTGACAAGAACAAAAAGGAATCAGTTGTAAACCTGGTCGGTAGGTGAGTTTTTCTCAGACTTGGTTCTGGTGCTTTCTGTCTTCTTTTGCTTTTGTATTTGATACAGAGAAATAACTCAGTTTGATTATTCCTCATGTTGAATTTGGACAGTCGTAAAGGAACCTTCATTGCTGCGTACTTGTGCCTTGCTCTTGGCTTCGTTGGGCTGGCTTGGACTGCTGTTGCAGAAAAAAACATTCGTTCAATGTTGTTTCTTGTTTGTGCAATTATTTGTGGCTATATATATCAGGTATAAGTTTCTTCTCACATCAGAATAGTGTTAGAAAGTTATTCAGCAGTTATTAACTTTAAATTTCTCTGCTTGGCCCTTTTACGTTGCAGTGTCCACCATTTCGGTTAAGCTACCAGGGGCTGGGAGAGCCCTTGTGTTTTGCAGCATTTGGTCCCTTTGCTACTAGTGCTTTTTATTTACTACATGGGAGTGCAAGGTTGCTTCAGCTACCTAACTAGAATGTCCCTAACACTCTTTTCATTTTTCATGGTTTTGATTCTCAATGTTTTGGACAGTGTGATGAATCGTGTCCCTTTAAGTGGAACAGTTCTTTCTGCATCAATTCTTGTTGGCCTCACAACATCTCTTATCTTGTTTTGCAGTCATTTCCATCAGGTACTTTCATTTCTGTGATTAAACTCTTTATGGTTTTGAGTAACTTTGATTAGGTGGCATGTTTTTATGCACTCCACAGGTGGAAGGAGACAAAGAGGTTGGGAAAATGTCACCATTGGTACATGCACTTTGTCTAATTTAACATTTTTTTTTTTGTTCAAGTTAACAATGTAAATCTACCTTTGTTACTTATTTTCCATTTCTCTTTCAGGTTAGACTTGGCACTGAAAAAGGTGCAGAGGTAGTGAAAGGGGCAGTTTTGATGCTTTATGCTCTTTTGGCTGCTTTTGGTCTAAGCAAGGCACTTCCTCTTACTTGTATAGTATGTACTTCTAAACCTAGTCCGTTTTTGCATCTCATTTATGATGTTTTCCCTTCTTTACGGTTATAGTTGATGTTTGTGTAAATTTGGACCATGCACTTATGATTGTTCTTCTGGTTATGATTATGATTGTACTAGTTCCTTTGTGCATTGACCTTGCCAATGGGAAACCTGGTCGTTAGATTTGTAGAAGAGAATCACAAGGCAAGTGAAAAGACTCGTGCTTAGTTTTTGTTTCCCTGGTGTATTTCCTGAAGTTTGCTAAACATAAGTTGTACTGTTTCAGGACAAAAACAAGATTTTCATGGCTAAGTACTTCTGTGTAAGGCTACATGCTTTGTTTGGAGTTGCTCTGGCTTTAGGCCTAGTACTGGCTAGAAAAACAACATTTACACCATGGCCAATATTGAGTTGAAGATTGGCTTGTGGAAAGAGGAAGTAAACCATAACATTCTGGTGATGAACACTTTCTTCTGCATATGGTTTCGAAACAATTCTCATTTTCTTCCTCTTCTTGTGGCCTAATGAGTTTGAAGAAACTGAATGACATTGACAACAATCAAGAGTTGTGCAGAAAGCAGAAGATGGTTCCACTATACATGCACCTTTCCACTGTTAGCCCTTAGTTGATTAGAAGAACAACAACAGTCGCTGCTAAGAATTTTTTTTTTTTTTTGTGAAATCAGATCACATGTAGATTCTTTAATATTTGACAACAAACTATACAGATTAGAATGAAAATTGGATTAACCATAGAGTGAAATGCTTCTAGCTTTACTAATTAATTAATGAGATGTTGAGTAAATAACAGAATAAAAATTCGTAAAGCGTGTAAGCTTCTATTATTCATGATAAAGTAAGAAATATTTGGAAAGAATATCTAATTATGTTTTAGTCATTAGATATTATTGTCTGACCAAAATATAGTTTATGTTTTTTCATGGATTAAATTGTTATTGATTTATACATACAAAGACTAAAATAGTCATCTGTCCTATTATATCTGAATTAGTGCAACTGAAAATACCTTACAACTTCTTACAACATAATTATTATGTTGTCAAAGGGTCCTAAATGTTTTTTATTTTCAAGACGGAATTGAAATATGCAAACTTTTATTTATTTATTTATTATTATATATTTATTGACTTGTGATTAAAATAAGAGCCACATCTCTCCTAAATTTATGTTATGTGGGAAAAGTAGGATCAACAAATAATCACAAAGTAGGACTAGCCTTTTACCCCATGAAATGATATAAACCAATCATCTTCCAAAGGGTCATGTTTGAAAGAAAAACACAGACAAAAATAATTAGCAGTATTGCGACCAATTATTACATGATCGAATTTAAGAGATGTTAAGATTTAAAACATGAATATTAATCATTTTGAGATAAGTTTGGATTTATACAACTTGAGTACATTCGATCATGTAATTATACTTATTATAAAACATTAAAAACATGAAATAAAATAAGAAAAGAAAAGAAGATCATATTAAAATAGAATTAAATGTCATAATTATAAAATGTTATAGAATTACACAGTTTAAATAATAAAAAATTTACAAATGAGATGAGACATGGGGGAAATAGCATGCTAAATGAGGTAGTGAAGAGCAAAAAAGGGGTCCTCTTGAGCGGTTCTCCTTCTTCTTCAACTTAGGTCCTAACACAACATTCTTTTCTCAATTTCCCATCTTCTCTGTATTGTTTTCCAGATTGGAAAAGGAGAGGAAACTATTGTACACACAAAAAAAAAAAGGGACATGCATGCATGCATAACGTGAAACATAAGACAGTGTAACATTAAAATGTGGGTGTTCTATATGTTCTCATTGCCCGTGGCTATTGGCATGGTTATTTTTACTTTGCATTATTTCTCTGGGCCTGATGTACCCAGATATGTGTTCTTCACCGTTGCATACACCTGGTTCTGCTCTGTCTCCATCATCATCCTCGTCCCTGCAGACATTTGGACGGTAATGCATACACATTTATTTCTGTTTTCTATGGTTTTTGTTGTTTCTGTACAAAAAAGACAAGAAATAGAGTTAAGTTATAGACTCTATTTCTTTCATGAACAGATATTTTTACTTTTTGGTATTTGATTCACTGCCACTTGATCAATTCATTTCCCTTCATTGATAGGCACTAAATAATTATGAGAGTGGAGCAATCTCCTTCTTATGGAGTTTGTCATATTGGAGTACCTTCTTACTTACATGGTAAGCTGTTTCCCTATAATCTGGTCCCACTTGACTAACTCCTCTGAAATTTCATAGCTTTATGTGATGTTTATGTATGCCTCCATCATGTGGAATAATTCTATTACCTTTTGTAATTGACAAGATTTTGATTTTTTTTCATGAGTTATTATCCTAGTTGGTATGAAATTGTGTGCAATATTTAGGATGTTTATGGCTGCTAGGTGAATAGAAATACACACTCATAGTTCTTTATTAAATTATTTCTCTAAACAGGGCTGTGGTTCCCACTATTCAGGGTTATGAAGATGCTGGAGACTTCACAGTGAAAGAAAGATTGAGGACCAGCTTACACGGAAACCTTGTTTTCTATCTGTCTCTCGGTTCTGTAGCACTCTTTGGAGTCATCTTACTAATTTCTTTACACAAAAATTATTGGTCTGTTTCTTTCTTTTATATTTCTGTTATCTTTCATTTGTTTACTTGAATCATTGGATGTGAACCCTTCTTCTAGTTATCCTTAAATTAATTTTATATCCAACTTTCAAATTTTCTGCACACTGCCAAACTTTTAAATCATTGCAAGCTTACCCTCTCTACTAACTTTATGTTACATAATTTTCAGGAGTGGTAATATTTCGGGTTTTGCCATGGCTTGCTCCAATACGTTTGGACTTGTTACTGGTGCATTTCTACTTGGATTTGGTTTGAGTGAAATTCCAAAGGGCATTTGGTTGAATGCAGATTGGAGCATTGAGCAAAAAGTTCTTTCACATAAAGTTGCAAAAATGGCAGTCAAATTAGACGATGCTCATCGTAATTTTTCAAATGCTATTGTTGTAAGCTATTCATACCATTTGTCTACAATGACCCTCTAACAATTAAATGTGTAAAGTCTTCTGAATTTGCATTCATTGTCTCTTTCCATGAAAGTGGGATTGTTGTCACGTAATTTTAAGTATCCTGCCCTGCAATATCAATCATTATTGATCCAATTTCAATTTGAGAACTGCAATAAAAACTGTAGAAAGTTTGGCATTCTTTCATCTTGATAAGTAGCATATTCACTTTATTGACAAATTTGGTGTGGATCAAACTAAATCTGCATTGCAATGATAAAGAGAAATGCTTTCTTTTTTATCCTTTATTCTTTGCAGATATGATTTTTGATGGTGTGCCATTGTCAGATCACACAGGCAACATCAAAGCAAATGTCGAAGCGGGATTCTTTGAGACCCTACATGAATATAATTGACAGAATGTTGCTTCAGATGGTAAAGCGTTTTTATACATGCTGGTATTTTGCTTCAAAATGTTCTACTGATATATACATGTTCATGTAACTGGATTTTCCAGTTGAAGGAAGACCCCTCCTTCAAACCACAGGGTGGAAGACTAGGAGAAAGTGACATGGATTATGACAGAGATGATAAATCTATGGCATCACTGAGACGTCGTCTTAAGAGAGCTCGTGAGCAGTACTACAGATATAGAAGGTAGCCACTGATATATAGATGTTGGTTCAGGGTTATGCAAGACTCTTGTAGGAGTTATTTTCATCCTTCAAGAAAATCCTTTGCCTCATTCAAATACCTTGAAACTGCATGAAATCTTGATAATTTAATGCAACATGGCTAGCAAAATAAAGGTTAATGAGTTGACCTTTTTGTGTATGTATGTCCTCTTGTGCTGTACACTGTTCTGTTTATATGATGAAGTGTTCGTTTCTGAAATGCCATTTGATACAACATACCATAATACTCCTATTTTCAATAGATGCATATTCTCTGCATGTCCTAAGTAAATCTGTGTAATGAATATCTTACTATTATTTTCATTAATGTTATCTTTCTGCAGTGAATACACAAAATTTGTCTTAGAAGCCCTTGAGCTGGAGGATACCATAAAGAATTATGAGCGTCGTGATACTACAGGATGGTTTGTCTTAACCTTCACTTTTTCTCATTTTTCAGTTTCTTCATTGTCTGTTCTTTTGACAGTTTCTTCGTTGTGCTGTTTATTTTGAGATTAAAGATATATTTTTTCTCCATGTTGCAGGAAATATACTTCATGCTTGAGGCCTGAACGCATAGGCAGAGTAGGTGCATTTTTGGAAACATGTGGTACTTGCCGCTTATTAAATTTATGAGCTCTTTCTACTCTTTTTTCTGATAAATGCTTGTATTGTCACCTTTAGACTCACTAGTTTTACTTTATGGTATTAAAACTGATCTCTTTACATGTAGCGTGTTTGAAATAAAATCTATGTCCCCAAATATAAAAGCTATCTAGATGATCTCCACAAAAGTCATCACCATGAAGTCATTTTCTTTTGTTTTACAAAAGTATTAGAGTTTGGATCTCCACAAAAAGTTTCTTGTTAGGTACTGAACAGAACCATTATATCTGACTGAAATGTAAATTTATCAGAGTTTCTATGGAGATGTATATTATGGAAATATGTTGAGAAATCATTGGCTGTTATATTGGGCGTCATGTCATTTGCAATTCTATTAGCAGAGGCTACCATACTAACCAGTGGAGTTGATTTATCCCTTTTCTCTATCCTAGTACACGCTGCTGGACAGCAAGAAGTGCTTGTGCAGGTAATTTTTGTAGGCTTCTTCCAATATACTTTTCTTTGTAATAAAGTAATTTTCTTATCTCTTTGTAATAACATCTAGTAGTATACATAATATCCTTCTAACAACACATCCCCTCAAGTTGGTGAATGAATATCTAAAATAACATTTAAAAAAGTTGGTTTATTCATAAATAAAAAAAATAAATTTAAAAGAAATAGTAATTAATCATTTATCCATGAGATAATTTTGTTTAGGAAAGACAAGTTTTCCTGTCAGAAAGATGAAACATTTGCAGAAGTTTCGGTTTTGCCATCTACATACAGCATGAAATTAATAGTTTCCTTTGTTCATTTTCCCAGTTAGCTGCCTTCATCCCCTTGATGTATATGTGTATTTGTACATATTATTCCTTGTTTAAAATGGGAACGATGATGTTTTACTCACTGACTCCAAAGCAAACAAGCCCAGTAAGCTTGCTTATGATATGCTCGTAAGTCGCTTTCTATAAATATACTATTTTCTAATTCATTTGTATGAAGTGTATAATCATTCTAAATTCTTTGCCTTTGCATGTATTTCTTTTTTTGTGTGTGTAGGATGATTGCAAGATATGCCGCACCCATCTCATACAACTTTCTCAATCTCATAAATATTGGAGGGCATAGAAAAACCGTTTTTGAGAAAGTATTTTACTATATACTGGTGCTTAATTTGTTGTTCTAAAGTCATGATGTTCTCCTTATCTATTGTCTAAGAATTTCATCCAAATTTGAGGGTAACAAAGGAATGGATTGGTTGAATATTTTATGTTTATCCCAACTCTTCATTTCAATTCATATACCTACAGAAACTCTGTATTCTAGCTCTTATAAAAACAGTAGGAAGAAACTTAGGAGAGTGTTTCCATCAAACAACCATAAGAATGATAACATGAAAATTTCTGCAATGATTTAACATCTAATCTATCACTGCATGTTATTTAGAAGATCTTCACCTCAGCTCATTAGATATTCCTGACCTCTTCCCTAATATTGTTGAAATACTCATTTTTTTTTGTGCAGAAAATGGGAAAAATCAATGACGCTGTTCCCTTTTTTGGGAAAGGATTCAACAAAATTTACCCCCTAATAATGGTTATATACACTTCACTAATAGCAGCAAATACTTTTGACCGGGTCATCAAGTATTTTGGGAATCTGAAAATATTTAAGTTCATCAATGAGGATGCAGAAGATATGGATGGATTTGATCCATCTGGGGTAATAATCTTGCAGAGAGGTGAGTTCAAACCTTTTTAGTTTCTACAACATCCTTAATTTTGGAGCCGTAACTCCATTACATCTAATTTATTACCTTTTCTCAGAACGTTCTCTACTCCAGCAAGGGCACAATGTTGGTGAACTTGTTTTCCCTCTGGCCAGAAGTTTCAGCATAACTATGGATGTTGAGTCAACAAACAAGACCACGGTATGCATCTAAACTCAGTAGGCTTGATCATTTTTCTTCTTAGAATCTTAGAATGTGTCCCAATTTTAAAACTGGCTCAAATTCTTAAGCTTATTGTATCACTGAACCAAGAAATCTGATCAGCAACAGAACAGAGATTTGTAGAAGAAGCATTACAAGCAATATCGCTAGGCTAGTCTTTTTCAACTAACCATATTAACTAAACTCTCACTTCCCTCCTTCTATTTGTTCTTCAGGATCAGGATGAGAGTGACACTACCAACACACTGGAAGAGGAAAATGAAAACCAGGACAAGATTAGAAAATTTGGCAGCAGAAAATATGCAGCTTTGAGGACAAGCCTCAACGAGGAAGTGTCTACAAAAGATTTGACCCAAGAAGGAGTTTCTTCCTCCTTTACAAGTGATATTAATGATTCTCAGAGCACAAGTTCAGCACCATCATCATCATCATCATCAGTGTTAGCCTCAAGATGGGAATCAATGATGGATGGATTCAAAAGTTTTAGATCTAACATTGACTCCAAGAGATTTATCCCTATATCTAATCCTCCCGAGTCAATTCTAAACTCAAAATCTTCATCTGATTCCCTTGATGAAATATTTGAGAAATTGAAACATGCTCCTCCTGAATACAGGGATTCTGATGACTGAAATGATCATGAGTGGACTTCAGGGAATTGGCATTTGCAAGATAAACTGTGTATCTCTTATATAGGGAGAATTAGTGAGCAAATTTTCTCCTCTGATAGAAATGTACCCAGATGATAGATTATGCTGAACTTCATATGCAAAACAAGAACACGTAGAATGTGAACACAGTTTGAAGAAATGCTATAGGGATACTCTTAGCATTTAACAGTAACTCTTCACAACATCACATTTTTCATGAATTATCTGTCTCAATTTTTTTTCTGTTGGAAATGAGTAGAAAAAATTAGGGTATTAATATTTTAATGGTGATGAAATTAATAAAGATTTTTTCTTATTTCACATCAGTTAAATATTATTTAATACAAGTATGGAGGAAGTGTGTACAGTTTCAAATAAGAGACATAGTGTGCAGTAATTAATCTGAAATTAATGATCTCTTTTTCTTACAACAGGTTTTCTACTATCACTGCACCACCATTCACAAATTCCATTGGTATTTCTTAGAATTGCGGAATCAAATGTTACAAGGATGAAGATTAAATAAATAAATTTTAGTTTTGAGAATAGATTTATGGTAAGTAAAACAGCATAAATAGGAAGAAAAATTGAAAATTTTCACGCATGTAATTATTGAGGTCCATCGTTACAGTTACAGTGGCCACTCCACGTTTATGTATGTTCATTAGAGGTAGGTAAACCGGTTCGGATCCACGTACCATTTACGGACCCATTTTTAAGACCTGCCTCCTTCAGCGCCAAGAGGCAGAGACGTCGCCGCTGCAGACCCCGTCGCCGGTGCTAACACACGGTGGTTCCTCAGCGAAGAAGATCCGCTGTTTGAAGAAAAATATTTTACCTATTATTATTTGAACCCGCGAAGCAGTGCTATCTGAAAGCTTTGGCTAGAAAAAATCCGTTTATTTCGTGGGTTGGGACTTATCCGTCAGTTTAAAAAGCGGACCTCAAACGGGTCGGAGCGTCCGCATAAGCAGACTAGTTGTTGATGAATTGACGAAAGAGAAAAGGTAAGGAGGGTGTGATTTTTTGGCATATTCGTATTACGCAACGCAGAGAAGTTCGCTAAAACTCTTCAACGCAAATGGCTTCTTCTATCAGTCTCTCCACTCCTTTCTACCGCCCTAGGTTTGTTTCCATCTCTCCATTTCAACACTTCATACACCATTTCCCCCTTTTTTTTAAAAAAAGAAAAAGTTACTTTACGAATGTTTGGTTCTCGTTTGGTTTAGTTTAACCAGTGTTGGTGATAATTTTGATGTTTTAGTATAACTCTAGTTCAGCATATCACTTGAAACGAAATTAAGATTGGCATAATTTTCAGTTCTGAATTATGGATGTCCATTTTGAGAATTTAATTGAGCATATCAGAGTGTGGATTCAATCAAACATGTTTAATTTCTGGATATCACATGTTGTGTCTGTGATATCACCTTTTGGATGTTAAAAGTGCTAATTGTATACCTTTTGGCTGCTTTCCTGTTGGATGTAGCGTATGCAAACAATTGAAATTGTTTACTGGGTTGCACAAGTTCTCTCTCAATGGACCTGGGTCGGATTTGTCCTTTCTCCAACTCAATGCCAGTGTCTCCAGTGCTACCTTTAGAATTAAAGCTACATTGACCTCTGGACGAGGAGTCTGGGTGTCTTATCCAAACAGCAATGGTGTGGGAACTGAGGGGCAACGTGATGTCGCAGCATTTGGAACTCCGGGAATAGACACAGCAGTGCCAGCAGGCAGTGGTTTTTCTGATGATGATGATGACGAGTATGATTTCGACACTCCAACAGAAGGTTTTGCTTCCGTTCCGGAGGCCATTGAAGACGTTAGGAATGGAAAGGTTGTTGCTTTCTCTGTTTATGGGATCTGTCTTTTTCTTTTAGTTAAGGGGAGGTTTATAGTGTGAAAGGTTTTGGTTTTGCATTTATGAACTAAATTTGTGCTTCAGATGGTTGTGGTTGTCGATGACGAGGATAGGGAAAATGAAGGAGACGTGATAATGGCTGCGGAGTTGGTTACACCTGAGGCCATGGCTTTTATTGTGAAGCATGGAACTGGGATAGTTTGTATAAGCATGAAGGAGGAAGATTTGGAGAGATTGGAGCTTCCTTTGATGGTAAACAGTCAGTATAATGATGAGAAACTTCGCACAGCGTTCACTGTAACAGTGGTATGTACAATTTGGTGCATCCATTCTATGTATGTAGTTGTTCTGTGTATCTATGATGATGGTCCTCCTTTGTTAATGTTAGCTAGAAGCGTTACATTTCATTGCCTAACGAGATAGTCAAGCTAGTTAACTTCAGAGAATAATTTGTCTTATATGAAGCTATCCTTCGATATGCCATATAGTTGGTTAGGAATTCAGTGCAACTTTATTACATTTATCGTGTATCTCCAAATATTTGCAGATCATTTAATCATTTACCAGCATGCATCATGTTAACAGAGCTTATTGAAATTAAATTCATGTTTGCTTCCCCATTAAAAACACTCGTGATATTGAAATATTTTCGCGTCCAAATGAATCAAAATCCTGAAATTACAAAGTGAAGCAACCAAACTGGTGCATTTCAAATTGTTTGGAACATGCATCCTATGATGCAGTTAATCATACGATGTTATGGAATCGTATTTTGTTACCATTAAGGAAATTATTAATGTATCTTTCTATACTTAACGCTTTACGTACTTGCAGGATGCTAAACATGGTACTACCACAGGGGTGTCAGCTCGCGATAGAGCTACGACAGTCTTGGCCCTTGCATCCAAAGATTCAAAACCAAGTGATTTCAACCGCCCAGGCCATATTTTCCCACTAATGTACAGGGAGGGTGGTGTGCTGAAGAGAGCTGGACATACAGAAGCTTCAGTTGATCTTGCCATACTTGCTGGTCTGAATCCTGCAGCAGTTCTGTGTGAGATTGTGGATGATGATGGTTCAATGGCTAGATTACCTAAGCTTCGCCAGTTTGCAGAGCGTGAGAATTTAAAAATTGTATCTATTGCTGACTTAATAAGGTATGTGTTTATATTTCATGAAACATTCACTGTATGCATGTTTATGATATCTTTTAAGTGAGTTTCTTCAGCTACTGAAGATATAATTTAAAATACCAAAAGTTGTTTTTCTGTTATACTTTTGACTTTTGAGGCCATTGTCAAATAACTACAATGATTGCTTATGAAGTACATTTGATTTAAATTTTCATTTACAATGATTTTTTTCAAATAAAATTATTCGAACAGAACTTCTATTTTATTTTTATTCCATTATATGTCCCAGAATTAGAGTGCCATTGAACAAAAAAAAGAATCTATATAAACCGTTAAAATTTTCTCAATGCTTATTTGATTTTGTGCTTTTATTTCTTTTTTTCCTTACACAGGTCTTCTTTCCCTGGGTTTTGCTTCCTGGAGACTTTTCTTTGAATACTCCAGAGATTGACTCTTATTTTTATTGCAGGTATAGAAGGAAGAGAGATAAACTAGTAGAGCCTGCTGGTTCTGCAGTAATACCAACAATGTGGGGGCCATTTACAGCTAACTGCTATAGGTCGCTTTTAGATGGCATTGAGCATATTACAATGGTTAAGGTGAGCAATGCTTGTGCTTATGTTGGACCATTATTTGTAGCAACAGGTGCGAACAGTGTCGATAGTTGGACTGAATATTTTAAATAAATAACAACGAAAAAAATGTGAAAATAGAAAGGATTCCAATATCGTATAACAACATGAATTAAAATCACCAGGCAGCTTCGTCTATGTTAATCATACAGCGCTGCAATAAATCCTTATTGCTATGCTTAAATCCAACCTTTTTACTTTAGGGCAAATTGATATTTCCAAATTTCTTTCTCTGAAAATTAAAATGACTTACTACTTATAATAAGTTTTTTTAAGCTTATTTCAATAAGTGTCTTTGTGAGAATATGATCAAAATACACTCTTTTTAGCATATAAGTTTCATGATTGAATTCATGGCATAAGCTCTCATGTGATGAAAGCTTATTAAATAAGTGCTTAATTTAGTTATTTATCTTAATTATTGGGATTAAGGCCAAACTCTTAAAGTATAGGGGTGATAATCGTGGTTATCTTTAGGAATTACAAATGTATGTAAGCATATTATTATCATTTAAACTAACATCGGCGTAGTATTTTCTTTCTATGGGGATAAATTGATGTTCAGCCTTTGTTATTTTCATCATTTTGTCTTCAAGGTGTTTGCTGGTAAGTTTATGGACCTGAAGCATTTGCAAAATAGAATTTGCTCAACTTATGTTTAACTTTTTTCCGTTTAGAAAATTAAATTGCTTAACAGTAAACTTTTAGCCAATGTGGTGGTTCTGACTGTTTATAGCTTAACAGGGTGACATTGGTGATGGACATGATGTACTTGTGAGAGTACACTCAGAGTGTCTCACAGGAGACATATTTGGATCTGCCAGATGTGACTGTGGACATCAGCTTTCGATTGCAATGCAACAGATTGAGACTGCTGGTAGAGGTGTATTGGTCTATCTTCGTGGACATGAAGGAAGGGGCATTGGGTTGGGCCACAAACTTCGTGCCTATAACCTACAGGATGATGGACGGGACACTGTAGAGGCTAATGAGGAGTTGGGATTGCCTGTTGACTCAAGGGAGTATGGAATTGGTGCACAGGTAATTATAGTAAAAATACTTAACGAATGGAATATTGAATGTTATACTCTTTGGATTCTTTTACGGTCTTACTTCTTAGTTCATGGTGATTTAGAATGGAATTTAATTTCTTTGCGCGGATCTTAAAAAGTTGGACTTGGTTAACTAATTAGAAATTTCTAGAAATCTTGAATCCAATCCGTTCCTTTTAACATGGGTTAACGGACTAGTCTGTGTGTTCAGCCTGTTTTGTCACCGTAATAGTTATCACAGAAGTCAACAAATTTACTATGTATATCATTTTTGTGATTGAAATGTAAAAATTTACAACGAGATGAAAGTTCATTGGCATGCTATATCTAGTGCAACAGATAATTTCCTACGATTTATTTTTTGTATTGAGTCAGGGTTGGAATTTGAAATTGCTTTTGCAGATTTTGAGAGACTTGGGTGTTCGTTCTATGAAGCTAATGACAAATAATCCAGCAAAGTATGTGGGACTCAAAGGTTATGGTTTGACAATTTCCGGTAGGATACCATTGTTATCACTTATCACAAAAGAGAACAAGAGATACTTAGAGACCAAACGTGCGAAAATGGGTCATGTATATGGCTCAGAATTTAACAGCATATTGAACAATCCAGACAGTGGCAATGGTAAAGCCGGCAGTGGTGATGATTCTAATGCTGCTCCTGGCTTATAAACCTGCTTTTCCTGCCAGATACGCAATTTTATCTCACAAACAGCATAAAGAGTGGTTTTCTATACGGTTCATGATTTAATTTTTCTGATTCATTTGCCTGATTTTTCTTCTGGCAGGCTACAAATTAGGCTTCGTCAAACATTTGTCACTCTTAAACTTTATTAAGTGCCATGTAATGTATGTATATCGTAGTCTCGTAGATGATATATCAGGCATTGTCTAGACAAACTTGAGGTTCACTTTATTGCTTTCTTCTGTGTTTATGATATATATATATATATATATATATAAAGGTGTGCGCGTTTGTGTAGTTTCATTTTACAGTATTGTGTGCATTTGTAGAGAGGTTCGTTATCAGAAAAGTACATCTTTTACACTGAGCTTTTGTTACCCAAACCCATCACTACCATTCCAAACCGACCGCCATACACAGTTCCTTTTTCTTAACCTTGTGTTTGGAGAAAAGATTTTCACAATTATAAGAAATTGAAATACATTTTATTTAAATTATTTATAATTTATTTATTTTTTATTTCTTAAATACTTTGTTTAGATAAAATAATTGAAATGTTTTATATTTTAATTTTTTTTTGGATAAAGTAATTTAATTTCTATTTTAAGACGAAGTCAATTTTATCATTAAGACCAAGTTGAGTTAGTTCGACCTTCAATCTTGTACATGTTTCAACTTTTGGTTTAGGTTGACTCGAGTCGATTTGACTTGATTCAACCTAGTTCAACTTGAGTCAATTCAACCTGGACTAACTTAGCCCAATCTTGGCTTGGATTTTTTCAACTTGGGCAAAATTGATTCAACTTTCAGTATAAATTTACTCAATTGACCCTTCAACTCAAGCTAATGTGATTTAAGCCTTTAGTCCGAGTTGACTAACTAAGACTTTAGCTTGAGCCGACTCGACTTAACTTTCGTTAGTGAAGTGAGAGTGGGTGAAAATGAGCGAAATTTCAAATTTCTTATATTTTTTAGAGTATTTGAAATTCTTTTATTTTATTAATTTGAAATACCTTCTAATTTTTCTTAAATTTAAAGTTCTTTCTAATTATTTTATCCAAATCAATCGTTTAATATAAAGAATTTTAAATTCTTCAAATAAATAAATTATCCTCTAAATCATTTATCGAAACATAACATAAACCCTTTCTAAATCTTCATTTGGAATAACGTTCAAAATCTTGTCCTAGGTCAACATTCCCATTGTTCTTCGATTAGAATATGCAACTAAGGTAATGGGATTTACATTTAGTTTTTTTTATAAGGTAATAATATTTTGATCCCTTTTTAATCCACCTCTACAATCACATTTAGATTATTCCATCACATCACTAAAATAATCAAAATACATAATCGAAGGGTAATTATAATGATTGATTAAAAATGAGTCAAAATATTATTATCTTTTTTATATATAAGTATAATGTACTGCAATGGAAAATTTAATATAAGGTCAATATCCCCGAGTTTTGCATTTCTTCTTGAACTGGGCCATAAAACTTCAATGATGCCTCCAAACTGTTTGATAAAAGGGGGTTTCTCCCTACATCTCCAATAATATCTCCTGTACCCCCAAAACTAATTTTATTCCCATCTTTGCCCATGGTAAAAATGAAGAGTAACTCACTCTCTCTTTTTTACCGTGTCTCTGCACCCCCAAAAGCACACACTGTGGCCCTCTGCACCTCCAAAACGCACCCCAATGCAAAGAATCAGATTCCCTGCACCCCCAACAGAAGAATCTTGACCTAGTGCGCGTAAGGAGCCTCCCTCTTCTCCTTGGTCTTCTCCCACGCAGCCTCACACAGTGTTCATCGTTCTTCTTCCCCTTCTCCCACACACACAGCCTCCACACAGCGTTGTTCTCCCCAGCCAGCATACTTTTCTCCTCCAAACCGTTCTTCTCCCGAAGCTCCGCAGCATCCTTTTGTCCTCCACACACCCTTCTTCTCCCCTGGGTCAGCAACACCATTTTCTCCTTTCGCGCAAGTCCTCTACTCCATTTTTTTACAGTTAAGTAATGTTATTTTAATATTAGTATAGTGCATGTGTAATTACATTTTAATTGATTTAATTCATTTTACCAATAGATTAGAAGATCGTGTTGGTTTGAATATTTATTGCACAGATTTTCCACGAGCAGGCGTGAAACGGAATTCAAACCCCTTATTTTTTTTAAGGAAATGGAATGTGTAATCCGTTTCCTTGTTTTTTTTTCGAACTCATGCTCCTCCTCCTCGATGACAAAGAACCCCAATCATCACCACCCCAATTTGTCGTAGACGACTGTGTGGCACAACAGTTTCCCATTCCTGTATATACTATTGTAAATATCTACTACCTTGCTGGATCGATAAAAATGGAATTGATGAGAGAGATTTGTGACATGGTTGGGTGTTGATATTTATAAGGGTGATGCAAGAGATGGGTAATTGGCAAATTGACTTTTGGTTCTGGATTTGCGATTGAATTAATTAATATCTGGTACATGTGGCAGATAGCTAGATGTGGTAATTTGGATGTGCATGGCATTGGCAGCTGAAAGGGTAAGCTTTGTTGACCAAAATTAAATTAATTTTGTGATTTTAGGGTAGAGGGACGTGTAGGACCCAGATGATGAAGTAAAGTTACTTGATTGGGTCCATCATCCATATATATTATTGTGTGAAATGGAGGAGAAGGAGCATCTTTGGAAGTGCGTGTGAACGCATGTGAAATGGATTGTGTCATCCGTTTCGTTGGTTTTTTTTTTTCCGAAACGGATTGTGTAATCTGTTTCGTTGTTTTTTTTTTTTGAAACGGGTTGTGTAATCCGTTTCCATGTTTTTTATTTTTTTTTTCGAAACGGATTGTGTAATCCGTTTCCCAGAATGCTGAAATGGAATACACAATCCGTTTCGTGTTTAGGTTTTTGATTTTAGCTGAAACGGAATACGTATTCCGTTTGTTTTTTTCTTTTGTTTTTCCGAAACCCGTTTTAGCGTGTTTTAAATTGGTTGGAGAGGTGGAGCGTGTTTTAAACTGGTTGGAGAGGTGGAGAGAACAGTATTA
>Ga0214545_1001335_pt1 | contig 45607 bp, 25 predicted proteins | sample CNSS4metaG_FD_160064 | JGI IMG/M metagenome (GOLD analysis project Ga0214545, IMG submission 160064) | Root nodule microbial communities from cowpea collected in UCLA plant growth center, Los Angeles, California, USA - CNSS4 | ecosystem: Host-associated > Plants > Roots > Nodule | place: USA... | reverse complement strand
GATGGGGATGGGAAAAAAGTTTGATACCCGTTGGGTTTGGGTATGGGGATGGGGATGAATTTTTTATGCGGGGATGGGTATGGGATAGTGAAACCCGTCCCCGCCCCGCCCCGTTGCCATCCCTACTTCCGCTACCTTAATTTTCTTTTCCAATCTTTTAAATCTATTCTCCAACCAAAACACACATGTAGTAATTAACTAGTAAATAATATTTAATATTTATAATACACTTTTAATATAAATATAAAACATATTACAATTAATGAATACTATATTAATATGGGAACATTTAAAACTTTAATAAATAATTAGTTAGCATTAATTAGGATCATTCATATTAATTAATGTAACATACTATACTATGTATTTACACCATAATTTAATATAATAAAATATGAACTAAATATATTTACATAAAATTAAACGTCGTCTGTATTTGAAGTTTCAATATATTTGAAATTTTAAATTTTAAAAGTAATAAATAAATTTTTTAACCTAAATAGATTAAAAATATATGTCACAACCAAATTTTTTTTGTTACGATTATTTTCTATAATATATTTATAAAAAAAATTTAACACATAATTTTACAATAACATTTAACATATTAAAAATATTCATATATATATATATATATATTTTATAGTAGCGTATACATATTAAATTTACATCATTTGGTACATATTATATTTTATACATTAGAAGAGGAAAAATATTATTTATTTATAGTTTTTCTTCGTTTGTTAACCTTTGAACATGTGGAAGAAAGAGATTATGAATATGATTCACTTAGATGATTGGAGATAGATAAAAAGTGACTCCAATTTGTCTTTCCAATATAACTGATGCATTTGGAGCATTTAGGAATATAATGGTAGAATGTCCAGTTCCTTGAAACATTATAGAATTATTTGCCGCATTAGGTTGTCATGCGTTTCTTGAAAATACTACTACTATATCGACAAGGGATGAGTCAAACATGTTAGGAGCAACTATATACGATAAGATTATAATATTTTTTTATACACAACTATAAAATAAGGAAGTGAGATATCACATATATCTTAATAAAATAAATTAAAATGACAACTCTTTCAAATCCACAAAATTTGGATCTTTATTTTATTTTATAAAGATTTTGATTAATTTTGTTGCAACTTGTCAGGATAACTGAGTCTCATCATGGCCAACAAAGTAACTCAAGAACATCTTATCTTGAGTACTAACTACTCATTTAAATCTCCAAGATTATACCTCAAACTACAAAATCAAATATTTATTTATCATAAGTTTATTTTGCTATTAAATCATATAATTGTATAAATAAATAAATAGGATTAGTACATAACTAAAAATAAATATAATAAATAAAGAAGACTAATACGTGACTGAAGATAAATATAAATAAAAGAGAGTAAATATAAATTGAATAAATAGAATCAGTGCACAACTAAAGATAAATATAAATAAATCAATAAGATTGGGAACTATATATAAATTACAATGAGGTTAGAAACAACTCACTTAAAGTAAATATAAAACTAAAAATAATTATGAAGAGATAAGAAAATAATAAAAGTAAAAAGATAAAATAATAAATATCTCTTTCCCTTACCTTAATTATTGTAGAAAATATATCAAAATTGTAATGAGACTTTGATGGTATATAAAGTTTTCTTCTTCTATGCTACTACGTGCCCTCACTCTCTTTTATCTTCTTCTCTCCTTTTTTTTTTTCTTTCACTGGATCCTTTATTCACCACTGTCTTCTCTCTACTTCTTTTTTCTCCCTTTCATTCCTTCTGTTTTGCTATTTATAGAAGTGAGGTCATAATTGCTTTTAGTTTAAATTAAATTAGGCTTGTGATATGGTTTCTCGTCTAGTTGCTTATAAATTATTTTTGAATGATATTTTGTTTTCTCCTTATCACCACATTATCACCACAGCAGTAACGTTCTTATGTCATCATGTGGTCTGTGCCTCTACGTTAATAATTATTAGTTTTTGTTTTTTTTTTTTAATAAAAGCAATAATGATTTATATGTATCCTAAGTACAAGAGCCATACTTTTACGAATAATATAGTTTATCCGTTAAGATTCTATCATCAATATTATTTTTATTAACCGTGTTTTTTAAAAAATTGTGGTCACTAAATATAACTCAATCATTTACCATAAATATTTGTTTTAGATTTTTCGTTTTTATTATTATAATAAAAATGATTTTTTCCATTAACATATATCTACATATAAATTCTAAATTATTTAATATATTTTTTTATAAAATATTCAATTATTTATATATTCTAAATATTTATAATTTTTATATTTATATGTTCGTAATTTATTAGATTAAATACAATATATATAAAAAAATAATATATTATAAAATTTTAGATATTAACATACCAAAAATACGGTGACATAAATTTTGAGATGTTACCATAATTATATTAATTTATTTTTAAAATTAAAAAATAAAATATGTCAATGTTTCGATGTAACAAATACATTCCAATTCCACCACGTCAGTGAATTAAAATATATTTAATCCTTACAAATAATATATATTATTTTATTTATATTTACCCACCGTTAATTAGTTTATCAACATATGTACTTATAATACTGATGCAGCACTAGTATATATTAATATATCGACTAAACTTTGAAGTAATCAATATATATTAAATGCATTTACTTATATTTATAGATATATTTTACATAAATGCAATATATTGGTACTTTGAATTTATTGTATAACAGTTATTAACTCTGGCGAATGCAGAGATAATACGTTATCACCAGAGTTGGTGAAGAGAGTTTAATGAAGGTTCTTGGACTTCTGTGTGATGCTTGGAGTGAAACAATATGGAGATAGGACTTCGAACTACATTTTTTCCATTTGACCATTCTAAGTGTGCAAAACCAAAACCTCTTGATGGTGCTGGACCTGATGTTGCAAACGTAACTGTATATGACTTTTTCTCATGTTCATGGAAGCTCAACAACTTTGGTTCCACTCTGATTTTCACAGATGGAATCTCTGATGTAACTGAAACTTTATATGTTCCTGCAGGCCCCACATTTGTAAGAGTTCGCTTGTGTTTAACAACTCTTGCTCCTTTCCTACCACTTGTTTGATTAAAAACCACACTGAATGAAGGGTAATTTAGATGGGTTGCACTGTAGTGATTGTGTGCCTTGCAGTGAAACTTCCTTTTCACCACAGTCTCTATCCTTCTGCTTGAATATTTGATAGCACAGAGGAAGTCCAGATAATCACTCATCTTCAAATCATAGACAAGTCCTGGATTAAGCGCAGCAACAGGGTTGACATGACCGGCACCAACGTCAAACGGTGTGGAGGATTTGTTTGTGCCCTCATCTACCAATTTTTTACCATTGGTGTAAGTGGAATAAGCTGTGGTCATGAGTGCAGATCGAATTGCAGCTGGGCTCCAATTTGGATGAGCTGACTTTATCAAAGCTACTATCCCACTCACGTGAGGGCATGCCATGGATGTGCCTGAGATGATGTTGAAGTCCACATATCTGTCATCTTCATCCAATCCAGTGGGGCCTTTAATTCTTGACCATGCAGCTAAAATGTTCACACCTGGTGCGATTATGTCAGGTTTCAATACCTCTGATCTAATCAGATTTGGACCTCGAGAGCTAAACTCTGCAACAATGGGCGAGGGCTTAACTCCAACCTTCGTTCCCTCAGACACAATCGTAGCCACCGGCTTAGGCTCCGATGACAGATACTCTTGGATGCTGTTTTTAGCTTTATCATCAACAATGGCTGTTGGCAAAAAATGGGGTTCTAACAGTTCTTCCTCTGGATCACCTTCTACGGTCCCCAACACCATGCCTACACCGCCCGCAGATTTCACCACTAACTCTTTCTCTATTGTAGAAGTATTTCCATATTCACAATACACAATTTTCCCTCTAACCCTTTTTGGATCTAGGCTATGCGTTAAACACAAATTCAAATTCGCACCTTCTTTTCTGCTTGCATTCCTTGCGTGTATGAATGGAATGGGGGTATCCGGCAAAGACTTGCCACTGTAAATTGACTGAACAGAATACCTGTGTCCATTCCCAAGGGCAACGTAAGCTGGAAAATCACGATCGAGTGTGCCAGCTCCCACGGTGATCAACCAAGGTGCTATGTTGGAGTTGATAGAAGAGGGAGCAGGACCTTCATTTCCTGCCGAACAAACAACCACAGTCCCATGTTCTAATACCGCAAAGGATCCAATTGCAATGCCATCTGTATCGTAATTGCTTGTGTCACTGTCACCTCCAAGTGATATCGAAAGAATGTCGACGTGGTCTGAGATGACTGCATCCATTGCAGCCAATATATCAGAAACAGCACAACCCCTTTCCCAGCAAACCTTGTACACGGCGATTCTAGAACGGAAGGCCATTCCACGCGCTTTACCGGCAGCGTACCCGAACACGTTTGCACCTTCCACTACAGACCCTGCGGCTGTGCTTGCAGTGTGGCTGCCGTGGCCCTCGGTGTCTCGCGGTGATTTGGTTCCCTTAATGGGACCAATCGTGGCCTCGTACCCTTTTGAATAGAATCTAGCTCCTATCAACTTTCTGTTGCATTTTGAGGCATTAAAATCAGCACTTCTTTCACATATTCCTTTCCATTTGCTAGGGATGGGTCCTAGTCCCGCATCATCAAAGCTCTTGCTTTCAGGCCAGATACCAGTGTCGAGGAATCCTATAATGACGTCACTTCCTCCATTCAACCCGGGGACCATCTCATCGATTTTGTCAATTCCAAGGAAATGTGGTGTTCGAGTTGTTAATGGTTTATACATTTGCTCTGGCATCACCTGCACAACGTCTGATCGACTTCTCAGTGACTGAACTTCTTCATGAGTTAATTTAGCTGAGAATCCATGGATCACCTTCTCGTAGGTGTAGAGCATTTCTTGTGAGTTATTTATTGAAGTCAAAATTGAGTTGTACCAAATTGCATGGTGATCGAAGATTGTGGGCATTTCAGATTTGTTCACATGGACAATGTAAGTGCTTTTCTGATTCCCCGTCCTCTTCTCCTTATTTGCCAAAGATACATCAAATTGAACTGAGAGCAAAACAAACAGAGTTGCAACAGAAAGCTTCAAAAACATCTTCATCCTAAACAACTCTATTTTGCAACAATACTCTGATAGCAATCTAACAGAGAACTCGGCTTAATAAAAGGGATAGTTTTTAATGCAATGTAATTGTTATAAATGAAGTGTGAGAAAATTAATAGAAGAAATAAATTATTGCATTTAATGTGAGAGCAAAGTTAAAGAGTAAACATTGATATATTGTTACAGGTTTTATGCATCCAGCAAAACGACATTCTGACGGCCCCATACATGAAGTATTTGACTTTGTTCAATTTCAAACCTCTAAGGCTAGGGTTGACATTTTGAATTGGCAGTTATAACCTCAGGAGATTTATTATAAATGCTTTTCAAGATAAAGAGTAATAATCAGTACTTGTAAAACATTTATTACTTTAATCTACGTATGCTTCATATATATATATATATATATATATATATATATATATATATATATATATATATATTCACCATGATCTCCTTCTTTTCTTCGTCACATAATTTACTCTACTCTATTTGAGCCTAAATAATTATTAGAGAAAGAATACCAATCTATAAATCTCTATGTCGATGCATACACTAAAACTTTCATACAGAACTTCTCCTTAAAATTCTTATCATAACATCACATTCCACACTCACAGTTACATATAGCTATACAGTTATTTCAAAATACTAATAACAATTAAATTCTATATAGATAAAGACTCTCCAAAATGAAAGAGTAAATCTTTGAACCTATGTACTCCTTCAACAAGAACATCTAATTGCTTTGGGCGAAAGGTATATTCTCGACCAGCGAAAAATTTGCTCACTGGGTGAAAACTAACCATTTGAGGTTATTTTCGTCATTTCTTTTGTTGATTTCTAAAGATGAAGGTGGAGGTGGAAATTGTTGGGAATAATCCAAGTGTAAGTCAAAGTCTCACATTAGATAGAATAGACAAATTTAAACAATATATAAGAATAAAGACCCATAACACCATTGTCTTAAGATTTTGGGGTTAAAGTGGTGTCAAATGCCTTAAATGTGTAAGACCAATGTTATATGACCATAACCATTACCAATATATGAATATATATATATATATATATATATATATATATATATATATATATATAAACCTAACATAAATAACCCCTTTAAGAACTCATATCCTCATGTGGTGATAAAACTAAAAAAGTTAGGTCGTTGACTTTGTGTTTGGATGAAACATTTCAACAATTCTAAGAAATTAAAATGCACTGCATTTGAAATTCTTGCAATTGAATTCTTTTCATTTTTTAAATAATCTGTTTGGATAGAGTAATTGAAATACCTTACAATTCAATTTCTTGTTTGGATAAAATAATTGATTTTTTTCTTATGAGATAAAATTTCATTTTAATAATATTTATTTTAATATATAAATTTTGAAATTAAATTTAACAAATATTGTAACATCCCAATTTCAGCAGCTTAAAACTAATAAAAATAGGGAGTTTCATCATAGTTCCAAAATAGATAATCCAGTGTACACAATATATTAATACAATCTTACAAAAGATATGACTATAAAAATATATCATTTATACACTTAAACTAAACTAATAAACTCTATACTTAAACTGACCATTGCTAAAACTCTCACTGGAAACCTCCTCCTCAACTCTAAAACGATGGCTCTTCATCCTCCAGAAGTGCCTTTGACACTGCAACCACATCTGCTCCCACCAAATAGGTGATCATCGCAAAAGAAAAACATACAACACGAGACAAACACACAAAAAGCAAGGGTAAGCTAATCTGATAAGAAAAATCATGCAATTCAATTATAAACAAACCATGCAGTCTTTCTCATTTTTACCAGAATCACATAGGCCACCACAAACATAATACAGATATATTACTCTAGACTCAATATCTGGATTATGTAAGCGACATCGGATCTTTTGGTGGCGTGCACCTGTGACGGTTCCCCTTCCCGTCTGTGACTGAATCGGGTCCACAGACTAGGACCTCCTGTTACTCCTCCCGACGTAATCCATTATGCTCTACATGAGCCTTAATGGTTATAGGAGCGTCAGGATACCAACCAAAACTGAGTCCTTATGTCCTTACATACACTAAAACATTTCTCTTAGAATTTCCCTTGAAATCCTAGTTCAACCACGTCTTCTCATATTCCAACTTCATGCAATTTCACCACACATATTACCAGTCATAACAATTCATGCATATCGTAACTAAGTTCACATTTTAACATTTAAACATATCTTCCTCCATTAGAAACAGAGAAATAACACTCAACTGCAGAGGTTCTCGCCCAAACTGGAAGGTCTCGCCCAGGCGAAAGGGCTCTCTCGCTTAGGCGAGTCATTCTCGCTTGAGCGAGGCTCAAAACAGAGAACAACCCAAACTCTGGGCGAATTCTCGCTCAGGCTAAGCTGTCTCGCTTAGACGAGAGTGACTCTCGCTCAAGCGAGACTTGCTCGCCTAGGCGAGATCTCGCGCAGAAATAGGGGATGAGTTTCTGGTGTTTTCGCTTAGGCGAGAGCTGCTCGCTTAGGCGAAAATACTAGATTCCCAATCTGTTCTCACATGCAACAATAAAGAAATCTAGCACAATCCAAGCATACACTAAATTACACAGTTCAAGCGCTCATACAACAATCAATCATGCAATTCAAAGTCATCAGAATGATTTCTATACGAAATTCAAGTAAAACAGTTAGCTTCCCTTACCTGTTATCTTGTTTAGACAGCTTTACAAACGTCAACGCCTTAAAAACGTCAACACCTCTAACTTCACAGGATGCTCTATCTACACATAGAAACATCACAAGAACGATCAGGACATACCGTTATGATCACTGATTAGCAGAGACTCATATTGATGATTAAAACGTCGCATGCAAGCGGAAGAAGGCTCGCATGCAACAAAAAAAAGAAAAAGACTAAAAAAGAGAGCGGAAAGTCAACTTACACAAACGAAGAAACTGATCGGTCCAATTTGAAGAGCTCACCGAGAGGATCAATCCTACGGTCTCGGTTCTTCAATCAGACGACCAGAGAGACAAAACCTCTAGAGAGAAGTCAGAGAACTCTAGAAAAGTGGTTTCTAGAAAGATGGTGTGTTTTAAAATAATGAAACTCGTTTATAACAATTCTATTTATACTAAAACCTTTTAATATTAAAATAATCGAGTCTCACTATTTTTAAACCACTATCACTTTTAAAATGCCATTTTCTAGGATTTTACAAATATAATTATCAATTTAAAATATTTAAATTCGGTCGAATTTCGATTGAGTTGACTCGACTAAATTCAACCTTTTGGCTAGCGTAAACCTAGTCCAATTTGGCTAAATTTAGGTCAGAGCCAAATATATCACATTTGGCCAAATTTTGGTCGGTGCTGACTCGACATAATTTTTCCAAATTTTGGTCGAGGTCAACTCGGTCAAATTTGGACGAATTTAAGAATGTGTCATCTCAGCCCGACCCATCAGGGTCGTCAGACCGGTCGGGCCCGTCTGGGTCGTTAGGCCGATTGGGCCCGTTTAGGTCATCGGCCCAATTAGGCATGTCTGGGTCATCAGGCCAATTGGGCCCAATTGGGTCGTCGGGCTGGTCGAGTCATACTAGGTCATCAGGCCGGTTGGGTCCTTATGGGTAATTGGGCCATTCAGGTCAGTCTGGGTCTTTGGGCCAGTGTGGCTCATCGTCAAGCTGATCAGGCCCGTCTGGATCGTCGGGCCAGTCAAGCTCGTCTGGGTTGTTGAATCGATCAGGCCTGTTAAGGATGTTGACCTAACCTGATCTGTCTACGTCGTCGGGCCCTCCAAGCCCGTCTAGGTCATCGAGCTTGCCTGTCCTGTCTTGGTTGTCGAGCTCGCCGACCCATCCTGGTTGTCAGACCCACCAAACTCGTCTTGGTCATCGGGCCTATTTGGGTCATCTGGCCCGCCTGATCTATCTGGGTCGTCAGGCCTATTTAGATCGTCAAGCCGACTCGGCTCGTATTTATCGTCGGGCTAGCCTGACCCGTCTCAATCATCTGGATCATCTGAACCAAATTGACACCCCTAATCTTGAATTCAAATAAATAAAAGAATGTAAGAAAGAAATAAGAAGTCAGAAACACGAATTCAAATAAAAGAAAAAGAATTGAAAGAAAGAATGTGACCGAAGAACGAATAAAAATCAAAGAATATGATGTTAAAATTTACATAACAAAACTACTTCTTCCCAGACTATTGATAACCTAAATTTAATTTTTTTGGAGTGAATTTTTCTAGACTAAATATAGGTGGGGATGTTGAAAATTTTCCAAACATGTGATAAGAGATAACATGAGATACTCACATGATCTATTATTTTCGTGGTCTATTTATCAATCAATTTTATAATTATTGTATCAATTTTATATTGTAATCCTGTATAATTATAATGATTCAATATGAAAAATACTTTGTGATTAACATAGATCTTTATATATTTTATTTTGTACTTTAAATCATCAAATATGTTTTCTTCTACATTATATTATACCATCAAAATTTAGAGAATGTAAATTAAATCTCATGTTTAAATTTATTATGGATTAATTTTTATAATTTTTTATACATTATACACTAATTTATTTTTACATTTTCTTGTTCATGAAATGTTTAATCTTAATATATTTATTTTATATGGTTTATATTTTTATGTCTATTTAGTTTATTTCAATTTTATTAATAAATTTATGGGATACAACAAAGAATTGAAACATTAAAATAAAATTGTTGTTAGATAAACTTTTTTAAAGATTTTATTTATACAAATTGACATGAAATCTTGAATATCGATTGAGATGAACCAACAAAACTAATCCAGAATTAATGAATGAAAATATGATACATGCAATAATTATTTTTCATATGTTTAGAATCATATTCGTGTTACTCTCCTTTCCCTCGCAGTTCTTACATATAAAATCTTCACATCAATATTCTTTTGGCTATGATCGAGAATATAAAAAGAAATCATATCCGCGAGTATTTGAGGATAAAATTTACAACGGGTATGAAATGAATATTGTAAATGAATATATTTACGGATAACAGATAGGAGTATTTTTTATACTCGCATATTAACGAAATAGATACGGGTATTATAATATCTGTACCTGTGAATATCCGTACCCGCTATAATCTAATATAAATTAAAGAAAATTAAAAAATATGATTAAAATATTAACATATTGATTTTGAATTATTTTTTTATCAATTAGTTTTAAGAAAAAATCATTTATTTGTAAATTGTCATTCAACACTATTTTATTGAGTTATTTGGACTTTGTTTGAGATTTATGAATGTTATGTATTGTATTTTATTTAAGTTTACGATTAAAATATGTTAAATATTTATTTTTATCTTTTTATAAATACCCGCGGATACTCGTGAATATTTATGAATATTAAAAAATTATATAGGTACCTGCATAACGGATATCTGACGGACATGAGTACGGATACAAGACGAATATTTATCCAGCGAGTAGGATACGAGAGAGCTACTACGTGTATCCTACTCGCCACGTTGACATTCCTACTTTGATGTGTTTTGGGCTTTCTTATTGGGCCTCCACCTCCAAATTTTCGCCCAAAAACGTGTTAGGTGGGCTTCAAAAAATCCAGGCTGACCATTACAGACAACAAAGTCCGAATGTGAAAGACAATGAAGGTGATTATACCAATGTATGCTTACTTATACATTATACTTAGCATAATTAATACTATTTTGTTCTTCTAAGATAATTTTTTTCCACATTTAAAATTAATAATTTTGGCATCATCATTGACTTTTTTTTTTTTTTTATCACATATAAATATATATATATTTTTTTTCATTTTTTTTATATATTTTTTATATATATATATATATATATATATATATATATATATATATATATATATATATATATATATTATTTTAATAGTAAATTAGAAATGAAAATCTATAAATAGAAGTTAAAATATTTATTTTAAAGCGTTAGTTTTCATAAACTTCTTTTCTGTATTCTCTACCGTAAACAAAGACAGTTTGATTGTGAACACAATCACTTAGTATGATTTAGCATGTGTTTATTTAAGGATAATTGACGAATAAAAATGAAATAAGTAAACAAAAGTTAATTTAAAACATTAATATCGTGGACCCATGAAGAGACTTGTTCATGCTTCTAGCTCATTCTTTAACCATTTAATTGACGATATAGACCACACAACTCCAAGGAATTGTCAAAACTAATCATAAAATTGTCTGAAATAATTATAGTTAAAAATCTTAAAGTTATTGCTAAAATTATTATACAATTGTCTGAGGTTCCATGTTGACTTAATAAATTTTAGCTCTCCAATATATAATTTATTTTTATTTTAAAGTATTTAATAAATTATTTTTATAAACTGGTTATTTAATAAATTAGAAAATTTTGTCTCAAATCGTAAAAATACTTACTTGTATTATATCTATGTTATTAGGTTGATTATTTTAATTCATTTTTATCTTTTTATTCTATAACTTATTTTTTTATGAGAACAATTTATATGTTTTTTTATTATTCAGAGAAATATCTTAATAGTAAAAGAAACTTAATGTTTCATTCAACTGTCCAACAGATATGTGATAATTGTAATTGGTATACATATATAATAGAAAATGTTAATAAAAATATTTAACTTATTAAGTGGCTCCGATATAAATATTATTTATTAAGTCATCTAAATGAAGATCAATAATAACACTTAAAATTTATTTATACTGAAGACATTAAGCATTTTGAATTTTGACTTATTTAATTTATCTATTTAATTTGCGAAATAACAGCATGTAATTCTACTTTGAAAGCAAAACTACTTCCTATATTATAAGAGATAGACATTACTATTGCTGATTTTTTAAAACTTTTAACTGATGAAAATATTTTTGATATGTTTTAAAAATAATGATGAATAATCGATAAATTAGCATTCAGAAATGCTTGTGATGGAAATGAAATTAATGAACAACAGAAGTTAAATTATGTTATAACTTTCTGATTACTGAGGATTAGGTTAACTTATAATTTTAATTTATTGATGTTTATATTTATTATTTTCACTGTTGCTTTAGAATAGTTATTTATATTTTTTATATTGGTGAAAAATTATTTAATCATTTAATTTGTAATATAATTTTAAGTGAGTTATTAATTAATTATATATATACATTTCTTTATTATTATATTTTTTTATCTTTGTTAATTTTTCTTTTATGTCAATTAAATTAAGGATATGATAAAAAATATTATTTTAAAACTTTATAAATACCAGAACAAAAAACAATTTAATAAAAAATTAAAGAGAAACGATATAATATGTGATGATTAAGACTTAAATTCCACTTTAAAAAAAAAACCCAATTTTGGGGGTATTTGCGAGATGTACTAGCTTCTTCGGAAAGGTCAATGAGGTTCCAACTAAACAGGGTATAAGGTTTTGTATTGGGTTTTACATTTCATTGGAATCAGATTCAAAATGCTGCGTGTCGCTCTGACAACCTTAAATTTTGTGTCTTTCTCTGCCAGAAACGCATGAAGGGTCGAAATGGCTGCCCTTTTTCTCCTTAGTGGCTGGTTTTCGAAACACGTGTAGAAGAAAAAATGGGGTTAGGGTGCGGGTTTTATTCTAAAGTTATCAACTTTCGTCGTTTTGGGGGGCTTTGAGAGAGTGTCATGGTCATGGAGGGAAGAGTCAGTGACGATTTAACGCCCAGGTATTATGCCCTTTGTGCCATTGGAGGAATGCTCAGTGCTGGCACCACCCACCTTGCCACCACTCCTCTTGATGTATTGAAAGTCAACATGCAGGTGCTTTTCAAATCGTTTTGTTCACTCGCTTTGTGCCACAAATCATGTTTTGCCATGTTTTATTAGGGGATTGAAATTAGTGAAGTGATTAGTATCTTATGTTTTATGCTCAGAGATATCTCAATAAGTTGGCCTCTGATTCTTGGCACATACTTAGCAAACAAAACAAATGGGGAAATTTGAAAAGTTGAAGTGGGAACCTCTTTCCCGTTTTGTATCACTTTTGTAACACCATAGAAAAAAAATACTGAAAGATTGAATTTTTTGGCTGCCCTTTTGGGATGATACTGGAATGAGTTATGGATTGTTTTCTCATCATAGTGTGTAGAATAATAGTTGTTGATTTGATCATATTTGTTGATGGGAAATGATTTTGTTAAATGTAGGTGCACCCAATTAAGTATTACAGTATTTCCTCTTGCTTTACTACCTTATTGAGGGAACAAGGGCCTGCAGTCCTTTGGAAAGGTTGGGCCGGCAAGTTCATTGGCTATGGTGCTCAAGGAGGGTGCAGATTTGGTCTCTATGAGTATTTTAAAGGGGTTTATTCAAACGTGTTGGTAGACCAGAACAAGAATTTTGTTTTCTTTCTCAGTAGCGCGTCTGCTGAAGTGTTTGCCAATGTAGCTCTATGTCCATTTGAAGCTATTAAAGTGAGGGTTCAAGCACAACCCTGTTTTGCTAAGGGCTTGTTTGATGGCTTTCCAAAGTTATACGCGTCAGAAGGCACACGAGGGTAAAGAAAATTTCTATACTTAGTTTTTACCTGCTGGGACACTGTGAGATGATTATGATTATTTATCTTTTATTCTATCTACTACTTGCAGATTCTACCGTGGACTAATTCCACTTTTGGGTCGAAACATTCCATGTAATTTTCATAATCTCTTGTTGGTTAATTCTATACTACTTATGGTAGTTTAACTATATTTAGAAATTAAAGGGACATCAGTAATATTTTCACATTGATATTTTGGATGCCATTCTGTCTTGTGTAGTCTTCTAGCATATACCTATCTTCCAGGAAATTACTGAAATTTTAACACCTTGCTTTCTCAGTGGTGTAGGATTCTGTATCTTTATCATTCAGTTCTACCATAAAAAATATTTCCTTCTCTTTTGTTAAATCATTCTATTATGTACAATAAGGTTCAAGTAGCTATTTGACTGGTCTGGCTATATGCATTAGTTGCCAGTTGATAAATAGTGTATGAGAGATGCATTGTTGATTAAAAAAAAAATAATTGAGTTCTTTCAAGCTAACCATGCTGAGTATTCAAATAAGCATTGGGGCCATGATTTTGTAGTAATTAATTTTGTTCTCTTGGAGTCTGTTGTTTCCATGAGATATGTTGTTTCGGTGACTGTGAGCTTTAAGTCTACCTCTTGTTTATAAATGAACTGAATATTAAGTATTCTGCTTCCTTTTCTTTTGAGCAGTTTCCATGGTTATGTTCTCGACATTCGAGCATTCTGTTGATTTTTTGTATCGAAATATGGTCAAAAGAAAAAAGGAGGAGTGTTCAATAGGTCAACAACTTGGTGTGACTTGTTTAGCTGGGTACGCAGCTGGGTCTGTTGGTAGCTTCATTTCTAATCCTGCTGACAATATTGTATCTTCTCTTTATAACAGAAAGGCTGATAGTCTTGCACTGGTATTTGTTTCTTTTCAATCAAGTTTATGATACTTCCTTCAAAGATAGGATAGATCAAACTGAATTCGCCCCACTTATTTGGTGTGCAGGCCATCAGAAATATTGGGCTAGCCAATCTATTTACCAGGAGTCTTCCCATTAGAATGTTGCTGGTTGGTCCTTCTATAACTTTGCAATGGTTTTTCTACGACACCATCAAAGTTTTAGGTGGATTGTAAGTTTATTACTCCCTATACTTTTAATATTCAGCCGCTTACTCTGAAGTTTCTTCTGTTTTATGTATCATTTTGAATCTGCCATTTTTGTATTTTACATCATGTTTTTAGTTTAGTATTTTACAATTCACTCTCTCTTTGGACAAAAGAAAATGAAGAGAGCAAATCGTAGAAGGACATAGATAATTAATAAATTAATAGGAAGTGTTATTTTTCACAAAGGAAGCAAATTTGTCTTAAGTATCTTTAAATGATTTCTGCCCACAAAGTCCAAATTTCAGATTTTGATTCTTTTGTTCAAGTTAGTAAGTTAGTCACAATATAAGAAAGCCAAGTTTGGATCTTGGTATTGTCACACAAGCCATAATTTCCTTTTCTTGCACCTGGTATATATAGGAGTCCAACTTTGAGGGAGGATTGACTATATGAAATTTCTGTTGTCAATAATGAAATTTCATTATTTACTTCTATATTTGTATCAACCTATATTTTGTTTTCTATGCCTTTTGGTTTTGACATAGCCACATGGTCGTGCTATTTTGTCAGAATGATTGAATTATTGGGTCAATGTTTTTGCTTGAGAGAAAAGTAAACATCATCTTAAAACAAAAGTTTTTAAAAAATGCCATAAAAAATGACAATAATGGGCACGTCATGAAGTGGCTTTTATGGATAACAATACAAAATATTATTCTATCTGATGAAAAGTTATAAGAATACAAAAGGACAGTTAAAATATTAGTAAAATGAAAACAAATATAGCATATTTCAAAGGAACTGGGAAGAGGAATAACTGATTGAGAACAAGGTTGACTTTTAGGAAGCCGTAGATAGTTGGTTATAGTGGCATAAATAAATAGAAGGACTGAAGGAAAGGAAATTAATTCATATTTGAATCATTTGTAGATCGAACAAACTCTTGGTGAAAGTGAAGGGGAAACTTTGGATGAGAGTGATTTCTCCTATTCCCGATCTTTGCAAGGAAAAACTAAATTATTTCTTCTATTTACTACTAGTGTATATGTGATTGTGTATTAGCTCAAGTGTTTCAGCGTCTGTTTTTAAGCATCAGATTAGTTTTGCCATCTTTAGTTAGCTATGCCAGCTATAATTATGTTGTCCTAGCTGTCATTTTGTTACAGGAAGTTACACGAACTACTTCTAATTATTTGTACTGTAAATACTTGAACTATGTTGTTGAGAGATTTAAGAAAATCAATAACAGAGAACTTTCTTTTTCAATTCTCACTTTCTCTAAATTCTTCATTGTTAACCTGGGTTCCTGACATTTTCTATTGGTGTAGAGGGTGAATGAGTGTTTAACTCACCCGATCTGTGTATGACCTACCATTTAGCATTTAAAAATATATAGAGGCTGTGTGGTAGTTAAGCAGGTTGATGTGCCAAAGTTGCTGTAGTAAGAAAGTAATAATATTGTAGATAAGATACGGTAGCAAACAAAATTGCTGAGATGAAAAGCATATCTTGCAAATTTCTGCACTGGTCTCAGCTGATACTGCTTAATCGAGAAGACTGTCATCTGATGACAAATTTGCAAGTCATTAACGGCTATGCTTTAATATTATAGAGATTTTCTAACTTAATCCTTGTTTTATTCGGTCCAGTAGTAGTTTTTATATTGTTCTGTTTGATAAGATCAGAACCAACCCAAGCACTTGATAGACTTTAGTTGTCTACAAGTATGTTAATGCATCTTGAGGATCTGAAAGCAATGATGTTCCTGAACTAAACGTTAACTTTAATTCTCTATTTTCTGAAATTTGTTTTTGTTTACCATTGCAGACCAACTAGTGGTGAAGTTACAACTGAGATGAAAGGAGGTGGAAGAGCCAAAGATTCAGAAAAAAACGGAAATTTGCAATCACATTTTTCAGGCTGACTTGGATGATTGCAAGTACTATGTATAGGATTAGTTTTGCGGTAGCTTTTTCTTACTGTCACCATGCAGTCTCTTTTAATTTTTCATTATAGGTTTTCATTGATGTCTTTGATATTTGCCTTCCTAAAAGAACGAGGAGCTCCTTTATATTGTTAAGTCTACTTAGCATACTGAGAGTTGTGTAATAAAAAGAGAAAACACAGATTTAATACAATACTTGTGCTGCCAATTTACCATTTAAGGTTTTATTTTTACCCATTCCTCATAGCGTGCCACACCATTTTACCTAACCTTGGATTCTATTAACTACATATCAACATTTTCGGTTTTTCAACATTCTGGTATAATTTCATTTTGAAATTACCAAAATGGTGTAAGTTTTAAAATTTTTTTGCATATGGGTAAGTCGTGATAAGTTGGCATGACTTCTTATGATGACTTTTGTAAGAAATATCTAAAAGTGAAATCGTCACAATTTGAGTTGATTTTAGTTCTGGAATGAAATGAATTAAAGTTGTCCCATACTCTAACAACTTCAATTCTGAATGAAATAAACTGAAGTTGTCTGATCTGGTTAAGACCACGACTTCAATTTATTTCATCCTAGAACTCAAGTCATGCTAACATGGTACGAGTTTACTTTTAGATAATGTTGTTATAACTTGGCACGAATTTACTTTTAGACCATGTTATTATAACTTGACACGACTTTACTTTTAGACCATTTTTCACATAAATTATTATAACTTGGCATGACTTCAGTGAAGTTGTTTCAGCTTGACACAATTTCTTCCTTATGAAGTTGTGCCAACCTAACACAACTTTTCATATGTAATTTTTTTTAAAATCCTGCATCAGTGTGGTAATTTCAAAATGAAATTACACCAGAATGGTGAAAAAACCTAACATTTTCTTGTAAGTGCTTCCTTCTATTATGTTTTGATATTATTGACTAGTCATGTGATCAAAATAGTGTATTTTAGAAGGGGACAATTCTGATCCCATGAGCTAGTATTTGGATTTAAGTCCAAAAATCCAATTCTAAGATGTTATATAAGTTAATCCTTCTGGCTCTTAAATTTATTACACCACCTTTATCAAAGTATTATTGAATTGTCTGCAGAAGTGTAATCATGTATACTTAATTTTGAGATGTGTAGTTCCAGAAGTAAGAGAGGCAACTGTATGAGTTAACTTTCTGAGTTGAGTCAGACAAAGTTCAAATTATAAGGTTTTTGATTTGTTTTCATGTTTTTACATCTAAGGAAAGAAGTATTTCATTTCACCACTTAAACAGTTAGCGGGGCCAGAATCATTGATCACAATCTTTTAATACAACTGTAGAATTTGTCTGTGAAACTATGAGCAACTGAATCATAAGTGATCAATTATTGAAGGGGTAGGAAACAGCAAGCTCATGGCTCACGAGCAGCATAAGCAGTAGCTAGCTGATAAATGAGAACCAGAAATGAGGAAGCGCTTTGTATTGTCACCATTCATCAGATGTCCTTCAAAGCTCAGCATGATATGGTTTGTTATTGAAGGGGCAATCTCACTATCTGCTACTTGTACTTTCACTGTTATGTCACTGTCACATACACCTTCAACAACACGTTGGGTTGGCCCCACTTAGTTACCATATTTTTAACTCTAGATTCGTGATAATGTCCTGCCATGCAGAAGCCAGAACATCGGATGATGGTTTCAAACGCTGTCATTCTCAGCTCTTCAGACAATAACAAATAACTGAATGGTGAATACCAAACAAAGAAGTTCACTGTACAAACTTTATGTAATATTCTACTGTGGCCCAAGAACAGTAGTAACATGAGTACTTGGGAAAACTGAAAAGGTAAACTGGTTGGTGTGACGTTAATGAACAGAGGATGACTTCATGATCACAGAACAAAGGGGATCATTTTTAAGGTAGTGTTTTGTAGTGTGCCAATATAATTGATACATTACTTTATTCTTTAGGCCTTTAGTCAGCTATTTGATTCTTAAATTTGTGTGCATGAAAACATTATGTTGAGAGATGTCTTTAACTTTCTGCTATAAAAGTATCAAATTTTCTGCTGTTTTTAAGTTAAATCTTCGAGCTTTTTGAGGTAAAAAGGAACTGAATTAGAGTGTTTTTGGGATGGATAACTTTATTCCAATTACACGTATATTCATGTTTTCACATCATATTCTTCAGAAGATGCAGAAAAGACTATGCTATGCTTCAAAATGGATGAGAAAACGGGATCAATACAGTGTGTAAGTTTTACCAAAAAGGATGAGGTGTGAACTCAAAGGAAACATTCACGGGATTCATTGTAAAGTTGTTTCTGTTTACTTTATTTTAATAGCTTTTTCACGAAATTGCTACAGCAAAACAGTTATGAATCCGTATCAGGGTTGTTCTTGAATCACGCCAACTTTCTATTGATAGAAGCATAATATCACCATATCCAAAGACCGATTATTCTTCTGTGAAAACAAAACCAAACAGGCCACAATCTTACCATGTTATCCCTCTTAGATTAAGGACACGAACAAGTTAACAATATTAATGATGTAATCAGAAAAAAAACTATTTTTATGAAGGACAAAAAATGTATTTATTTTATTAAAATTATAATAAAAGTGTATCGGAGGATAGAGTGTATGAATATTACTCCAGCTTTTAGTTTGTTAATTAATGTCAGAAAAGTAATTGTTAGTATTGTGGCTTTATTGATTAAATAAGCATGTTGTACAAAGTGATTGAGTGATAGGGAATAAAAAAGTGATTAACAGTTATACATTTGCGTATAATCTTCTGGCAACCAACTGGGAAGATACAGGTTGAAGAAATAATCCACCTGCAACTTAATTAATTAAGACTTAAGCAAGCCTAATATTCAAAGTTCAAACTAAATAATGTTATCCACAAGCTTCTAGATCTCAATGTTTCCTATTGCATTTTAAAAAATTATTTTCTCTTTACGATCTGCTTCGTTAACTTTAAGTCTTTACAAATAACTATCATTAATATCAAATCTCTCTTTAATCTATTTTTTTCCATCTTGCATTGGAAATAAATGTAATTCAATTAGTGTAGAGAGTTGAGATAAATGACAGAAAAAAAATTGTATAATTTGCATCAAAGGGTTCATAGAGAACCCATAATAAGTATCATGTGTGATCCTGGATTTGAAGGTAGCTTCAGTCATTATCCCATAATTAAACATGTAGAAAGCAACACTGGAATATCTAACTTTGCAAGCAGTGTTGTAACTCTCAAGGGTGAGAATTTAGTCAATGAAGGCTTAGTTGAATCTGAGGTTTGCCCCACCAGTGTCTGTCATTTATCTGCTTCCAAGAAAGAATTAGTGGCACCTGTTAGGATTAGAGAAAACCTTGTTTTCCATCTTTGGTGTTATGTTCCAGATTACATCAACTTGTGGACCCTTTTCATAAACTCGTAGGTGGAAGAAACTTTCGGGAACTAAGATATTATGTTCAAGATTTATGTCAATACATGCTAATGAAACTTGACACAGTTGACAAATTGTCTCAACACTTAAATATGCTACTTTGGTGGTCTCAGAAATGAATACTATATTAAAAGAGCCATTCTTTATTTGGGTGATTTTCAATCTTCTAAAAGAGATACTTTTAATTCATCGGCTGAGAAAAATTCTTGATTAAAAAAAATCAAAATTATTTAAATTCCATTTTGTATGGTTATCGAATCATGAATACGGACGTGATGCGAGATAAACCTTTAAACAGTAATTAATCTGACCCAATTTCTGCATTCTATTAAACTATTGATCTAACTTTTTCTATTATACAATGTATTTATCAAGAAATATATTAAAAACTAAACTTTTTAATTTTAATGAGTATTCATAAAACACTGGTTAGTATGAGAAATTCTTTTGTTTTGAGCTCTGGTTATAACTTTTCCATCAATGAACTTCAATATCAGCCACAGATTGCAACCAAAATAATAGCTTCCAGAGCAAAAGTGTAGTTAGCAGTAGGTTAACACAACTTGCAAAAATCTAAAACTTGGCCACCTTTGTCTTTTATAAATTATATTGACCTGGTTTTCTGACTTTAACCCTCATTAATTTATCTCCTTGAAAGGTTATTTATGAAACATGTGTGAGTAGAATCCAGCTGCCCACGTGATTAAATGAACCAAAATGGCTGCAAAGTGATTAAATATGAAAACATGGTGTGATCATGATTTTGTATTTACCTATTTTTCAGTGTTATAATCACTTTCTTCCCATTTAAAAGTTCTACCAATGTACTGTTTAATTCATATCAGAGCGCATTAGCAACAGTAACAAAGCTAAGAAATGGTAAAAATCGGTGAAACAAGAGATTTTGTGGAAGTGGTAGAAAGGGTAACCTGTAATTCATTTAACAATAGAGTGAAGTTACAATTGTACATACATAACGATAGTACATAATCATCTTCGGTTCCTCTCCCACTGTCCATCGCTGTTTGCCTTTTGGATTGTGTACACTTCTTTCTACTTTCGAGACAACAGAATACAAATGAAATAAATAGAAAATTCAAATTATACAGGGAAAGAAAATCAGAAAATATTGAACAAGAAATCTACAATTTGTGCCGTCAAGTCAAAGCAAATTATAACTGCCTACGAAGGCTGTCAATTCATGCTTGCACGATCCATATCTCTGCATATTATTGACCGCACACTGAAGGATATATTTGTCTCTATTTTTAAATGCATATCCCTGTCACATAGGAAAATAGTAAACATCAGCAGCCATTACTTCCCTCTCCAGAAATCCAATCATGCAACAAGTATTGATCACTGAACAGGGTGTGAAGCTTGAACTGATGATAATAAGCTCATATCACTCTCTATACAAGCTCATTTTAATTATCTTCATGATTAAGCTTATCAAAATAAGTTATTTCAGATTATTCCAAGAAGTTTCTGGGTTAAATCTCTGACATGAGCACTCATATGATACGAACAAATTGATTAAATGCTTAATTAAACTGTTTTTACCCAAATGCACCCAGAATAATCGGTGGGAAACTTACCCAAAGTTAAGCCTAGAACAAATATTTCATTTTGCAGCAGATGTATGCAGAACTAGAAAACAACTCAACTTACACATGGAATCTGTTGCTTGCCAACAACGGTGTCGCTGAATGAAATCAGGTTTTCACATAATCAACCCCGTCACGCTTTCTCTTGTTAGACTTTGAAAAGAAGCAGATCTGAGCCCAACTCTTTTTCTGCTTAAGAGGCTGTGATTTAACGTCCTTCTTTTCCCTCTTCTCAACAAGCTCAGCCATGTATTGAACAACAGCCTAGGATGAACCAAGACATGGAAATTGTGATAAAGGAAACAGATTGAAATATCAAGGGAACAATATTAAACAAGAAAAACAAAAGAGGAAGTTACCTGAGCCCCCTTGTCAGCTATATCTCTTGGTGGAACTTCAAGAGGATTCTCTTCTGCTCGCAGGATGCGCAGTCGAGTGAGCATCCTAAACGAGTCAGGAAGCACACGTATCTGATTATTGCTGATATCCAATTCCTCAAGCATTTCAAGATTCCCAATGGATCTCGGTAAGTATCTCATGTCAGCAAAATTGTTGCCTATGTTCATCTTGACAAGCGAGGTGGCAAAACACAAGCTCTCGGGCACAGACTCGAGCTCATTGAAACTCACATTAAGTTCCTTGAGGTTTGTTAGAGATGACATTGTCGTAGGTAGTTGTTTGATGTTATTGTACCGAACAGACAAAATCTCGAGGCTCTGAATCTTTCCAACAGCTTCAGGCAGGGCCTTAAGCCGGTTATAGTCAAGACGAAGCTCCCTAAGGGAAGAACAATTACCAACAGAGTGAGGAAGTTCCTCTACATCATTCGTTTCCACATTCAATACTTTAAGTCTAACAAGCGATCCTAGAGTGTCGGGAAGCGCTGAAATCTGATTTGAACTCAAATCAAGCTCCTCCAGACGTATTAACCTGGTAAAAGAAGCAGGCAGAAGAGTTAACTGGTTTCCCCGCAGATCAAGATAAACCAGACTGAGAAGATTCCCAACAGAATCAGGAAGCTCCGAGATTCTATTGGAATGCAAGTCCAATCTGGTCAATGATGAAAGCCCTCCAATCGTAGCTGGTAGGGCCATAATCCGATTCTCTGACAAATCAAGAGTAACCAAACTCGACAACTTCCCTATCGAATCAGGCAGCCAATCAACCTGGTCCGCCAACTTGTTCTGCAGATTGAGATCACGAGTCCCTTTCTTCGCAGACACTTCAATTAAGCTAGCAAGCTTTATCAAACTCAACTTATCCCCATCTTGACCTGCAAAACAACATTAACAAACACGATTTCCCACACTTTCACTTCCAACGTCCAATACAAGCAACTAAATACCAAATAACAACGACAAAAACCTAGTTCTACCACTCAATAACTAAATAACAAAGCCAATAAAAACAAAATTGAACGTTGAGCAGCATATCATGTACGACCGATTACCTGCAGGAGCTGTGGGTTTTAACGATGGATTCAATATACTGGCTTTGGAAGGGATAGTGGGTTCAATTCCATACCCATTGGAGTAAAACGAGGACTTGGACTTGGACTTCTTGACGTAACTGTCATCTCGAGTGACCAATTCAGGACGTTCTTTATCTGCGTGGAACATTCTAGAAGTAGCAGCAGAAGCAGCAGCAGGGACACTGGCAGCAGGTACAGGTGGGGGCTTATCAAAACCACCAACGGAAACCGAAGCAGAAACCGAATTCATGGACAAATTCGTGGAAACCGAGGAAACGGGACCGTTAGAGTAGGATGTTTTGCGAGAAGCGGGAGCAGAGGGAGACGAAACGCACTTGGAAGCTCTCTGAATCAATTCATCGAACAGGGAATGAACGTTGTCGAGATCGAGAAGTTTGAGAGCCTCCCTCTTCTGCTCCTTGCTCTGGTAATACACGACGTTCCTCTGCATCTCTTGTAGCACCATAAAGAGCTCTTCGGGCACATCCACACCCTTGCTCTGCCGCGCTATGGCCTCAAGCCTGGCCTGGTCTTCCTTCTCGACATTGACGATCAAACCTCTGGCCACCTCCACCTCTTCAATCGAAGGACGCGGCGGCAGAGATCTATGAATCCTCATAATCTCCTCCACCACCCCATCCACCGACGTCCAACTTTCCATCTTCCCAATCCACCCCACAATTTCACAAACCTCCCCACCTCATTCCAGAGAGAGATCTGAAATCCCACAAGGAAAGGATTGTGCTTTCAGTATAAACAAAACATCTCCTATACCCTTCTCCTCTCTTCTTCTTCTTCTTCTTCTTCTTATTATTATTATTATTCTTCTTCTTCTACCTTCTTCTACTTCTTCTTCTACTTGTTCTACTTCCCTCTCTATTTTGTCTTATGCTCCACTTTTTTTTTGTTTCCTCCTTTACCCTCCTCCCTTTCCTTAAATAACAGCACGACCACACCCTCTGTCCCCGTTAACTTTGTTTTCCCCGGCCCGCGGTTTTATTAACGCCTTCGTCAAACCAGCCTCAGCCTCTATTATTTTGTTGATTCCCACCTATTTATACCCAACAAATTCAAATAAATTCATCATAATTTCCTGAGTTATCCCACGTAACAGTGACACCCAGTTATGTGATAGAAACAAAATTGTGCATATAAAAAAAAAATTAATAATTTATAGGAAAGGGAAGAGGGGGGACACGTCGAAAGGTGTATCCAGCTGGCACTGGCAATGCCATAACCCTTTTCTGCGGCTAACCCAACACAAGACTGCAACTCATCACGGAACAGGTAGATACAACACTGGATTTATGGACTCGGTCACTTTTTTCCAACCCCTCTTCCCTTATTATCCTTGTTTGTTAGTGTTACCAGTGTTGTGTTCATGGCCCTCTCTCAAACTCTGGATCAATGCTTGACATGATGTGATATGATAGTCGTCCCATGATCTCCATGGATCTGTGATTCACCCTCACGTGCTCTGCCATTACCTGTCCCCTTAACTTCAGGCGAACCCCGTGTACATGTTACCATCTTCCTCCTACACCTATTTAGTATCTACATAACCAACCAACCACCATAATGCATCATCATCATCCTCATCCACTCTTCTCTTTTACCCCTTCTGTAAATAAATTCCTTTTCTTCTCCAATTTTTCACCTTTCCATTCCCTACATAATCAAATCCAAACTTACCTGTTCAACACTATTCAAAGTTTACATTTTTTCTTCCATCACACTTGCTTCAAAATAGCCACAATATAGTTATTTAGCCAAACAGTGTGTATTAAACGCGCATTTGCAGAGTTGGTGAAAGCGACGTGCTTTTTAATTAGTTCAATTTTTTTTTCTTAGTAAAGGTGGAATCTTCCGCGAACACGCACGTTATTTGTAGTGAAGCTTAAGCACTGTTAGTGTATTTTTGGATCTGTGATGGTGAACCACCTCACAACTCTTTTTCATTCCTTATGGGTAAAATTAATCTGATTTACCCTCTTATGAATGAGCTAAAAGAATACACGACTTCACTTGATCTATTATTGAGTTAAGTATGTTGACTTACCAACTGGTTAACCTAATTTAGAAAATTAAATAAATAGTATAACTTTTTTTTTTTAAAATGCCTTCAACCAGCTCAATCCACAAGTTCTAATTTTTGGAACAAGTTGTTATAAGACATCAACAGTTGCAAAAACTGGATGCTGCTAAAAGATTAAAATTTGAGGAATTTAAGGTTATTTGTTTGGAAGTACATTTAAAATACCAAACTTGCAATTCCTTCCAACGGATCCAAACCTTCCAGAAGAAATTCCTTCATCATGAACCGACCTACGCCATTTTTTTTATCACACGTCACTTTTGATCTTCTGTGTCTTAAAAGCTTAAAAGAAAAAAATGAAGGGAAAGAAACAGAAAAAAGGACCACCAAAAACTAGCAAATTCTAGAACATAACTATATTAAGAAAAGTTACTTATGTAAGATGATGAAAAAGTGAAGATGTGAAGGAGAGAGAAAAGATGGGTGTTTTAGAAATATAAAAGTTTATTTCAAACAACTTTTGAGATTATTTTCAGTTTACGTAGAATTATTTAGTCTGATATTGATATCAGTAAAAAAAAAATTCATCTTAGTCAAACTGATAATATTTCAACTTAAATTAAGTTAATAAGAAACTACAAAAAATGAAGTATATTTTTTTAAGTAAAATTTGAAATTTTCTAAATTTGAATGAATCTAATTACTTTGATAAATTTTAAAATATCAATTTTTAAAGATTTCATATCCAAATAATATACTTTTGTAATTCAAAAATTTAAATTCTCTAAACAATGAATTATTCTCTTAAAATTTCCTCCTCTAGACCTGTGTAATATTATTATTAGAAAAATACGATGCAATGTCACAAAATTCGAAAATTTTTCTTTCTAATTACGGAATGGAAATGAAAATGCGAGTATTCCTAACATTTCTGTGCATAATGAAATAAAGCATGAAAATATGAAAAAACACACACAAGCTCATTATAGTTAGCCTTGTAGATCTCATCAATTACTTCTTCCATACGTTTAGCTTGGTCCTCCAACTGGAACACTGAAACCTCGTTTTCCTTCTCCTACTCTTTACACGCCATCTTCTTTATAACATTTTTATTTCTTGTGCTAACCATCACCTGCAACAAAAACCTTAGTAAAGAATGGTGGTGAAGATGAAATGGACAGACCCACAATGAAAATATGATGTTTGAATTGTTATGTTCTTGAGGAAAAAGAATTGCATCTTAACTAGACTATAATTTTTTATTTAACAGTAAGTGTTTCCTTAACAACTAGATTCTAATATCACTTTTAGTCTAATTGTAAGTGTTCGATCCCCTTAACAATCAAATTCTAATATTATTGTTGGGTTGACTTTTTAGAGAAAAAATCACCTAAGAGATATAACATCAATGAAACATGAGTTAAACTCACACATAAGAAATTAGCATTACTTTATACTTAAAATCTTAAAATGGTAGATTTATGTGTCTTGGTCTTTATACGTGTTCAATTTTTTTAATGTAAAACTTAGATGCTCGATATGTATAAACCTTAATAGTAGTTTTTGGGATTAAGGTTCGTATAGGTCCTCCTCGAATCCGACCATCACTTCCAACCACCAAAACCCTCAGCTCACTCTTTTTGTTCTTTTCACGGTTTCTTGGCCAAACAATGTTATCTTCTATTGACGAAATATCGAAATTTCGCTGCATGTGAATTGGTGATTGCTGAAATCAAATTCAACGTGTTGTTAGGACACGATCACGTCATAGAAAAAAGAAAAGGAGCCTACACAAAAGTTGCAGTTGAAGTGTATGTTAAAATGTTAATGACCAGTGAAATAATGTAGAAAATAGAGTAAGAATATTTGTAAAGAGTAGAGAAAGAAAAGTGAAGAGAGAGTCGTAAAACAGTGTTTGGTACGGGATGCTCATGTGGATTGGCAAGTTCAATGTATCATACTTTTTACCAATCGCTCCCAATATAAAAATCTCACCTTCTGCACCATATGGTAATAATTCCTCTAGAATGTCCTCAAAAAGCAAAAATAAATTATATAGTTGGTCTGAAGCTTTGTCATTCTATATTCATACAAGCATCAAATTTGAAACACAAATATTAAATGATTTTTTTTTTTTAAATAGACTCTATCGTTCTCCAACTATTATTTTGTTACAAAAAATCAAATGTTAAAACATATACGTCTCAAACGTATAATAATTCGATAATAATTCAGTAGCCTTAAACTAATATAACTAACTAATAATAAATTTTTTTAAAATAAATTTATTCACTTATGAGATGAAATTTAAACTCGAATTCTAATCCATATATGAGACTTCATAATAGATTCATACGTGGTACTTATGAATTAGGTTAGAAAAATTGTGAAAAGAATGAAAAATGATAGTAGTAATAATGACCTGCCAGAAAGAATTCTTTATTCCTGAAAAAGTATAAATAAATTCTTATCATAGAACCTTCATTACTGCAACTAACAGTCATTGTACTTCTACGAATGTTCAATTAACGATTTTCTACTTGTGAACACATAAGCCAAAGGAATTGCTTTCACGAGCTTGAAGAAAAGTAACACGAACATGTTTTTGACTAGTATCTCCGTAAAAAAAAAATCTTTATAAGTTAAAATTAATTTTATATGAATAAGTTACAAATAAAAATTTAAAAATTTATAAGAGAAAGTTTCTGCAAAATGAAACAAATTTATTTTGTGTATCCAAGCATAGCAACAAAACAAAAAACTTTTTTCAAACCATATAAATGCTTAAAATTTAAATGTGTACAAGATTGTGTGTGTATGAAGCTTCTATAAAGTAAACTGATCTTGAAAATTAAAAAATAAAAATAAAGCAAAAAAACACCGATGCATGCATGCACTCACCCAACCAAAGGCTGTGGCGGTATATATCATCAATCATTTCCATAGCTGCCGGAATCCTTGAATTGCTGCTGCCGGCGGATGAAGTTAACGGCGGAGGAACCTCATCACTCGACGGTGCCATCTTATGATTCAATATTTTTCACTCTGAAATATCCGAAGGACTATTTGTATTGTTCTTTTTTATAGAAGCAAATCAACCGTTACTTTTTGTTCTTATTTTATGTTTTATCTCTTTGGTTAAAAGTATATATTCAAAAGAGGAAAATATTAACCATTTAAAGATATATCGCTACGGAGAAGAATTTTATTTACAGAAATGTTAAATCAATTAAGGAGAAACGATTATAAGTAAATGTCATAATTGAAACACGTAAATAATTTAAATGTTTGCTGATTCTATGAAATATTAAAATTAGTGATTCACTAGAACCATCAACGGTAGTTTACAAAAACTCCTATGCAAGATACAAGATTCTCTTGAACAAAACACTTCAAGATACAAAAGAAAACTTACAAGCCAATGACTACAATCAATTACCCAAAAACCCACCAACTTTTTTAGCCAATACAAACTTAAAAAAAGATCAAAAGATAACAAGAAAATTTATCACTTCATTGTGACTAATATTACATGACAAAATCATCTAGAGCCTTGAAGAACCTCAACCTTCTTGGACTTGAAAGATTTTGATCTCAGCTCTCTTAAAAATGCACTCTTTACACATTTTTTTAGAAAACCTTTCCTTTTGAAAGCCTTTCTGTTCTTTTAAAATAGTAATCAAATGCAAAATTTGTTGCAACTACGATTAATGGATTATATTTGTTCAAAATTCATTTCCAAAGTTCATATGTTACCATCTATTAGATACTTAACCTAATCAATTAAGTGCGATAGAGAAGATGGTTTTCACAAAAACACAACCGTAATTGATTAGATACAGGCTTCGATTACGAGAGGATGACTTTTAAAAACACAACCTAATCTTTTAGATACTACGTTTAATCGATTAAATGTGAAGTCTTATTCTACATGGTTTCCTCTGTATTAAAATAATTATTAAATGCGAAAATTGTCCTATTTTAAAGTTTTGATAAATTAATGAAGATGTGATTATCCAATTAAAAAACAAATTGTCTGAAGGCTTTATCTAGTTTAGTTTGAGTTATGAAAAACATGTTTATCTTTCAATGCCAATAAGAAAAAGGTTCTTTGACAAAGCTTTAGAATTATGACTAAATACCTAGGACATCATCCCTTCAACTCTTCCTTTGACCTTGATTGATCTAACAACAATGATAATAATACATTTTTTATATTTATTTGAAAAGAATTGTCTATTAGGTCAAATAGTCTTCTTTAATGGTCTAACAACTAACTTGATCGTATGTAGGCATTTCATAGATCCCATCAATTTGTTTGACCTATTCACGACCACGTTCATGATATTCTTTAATATTAGCGAATTAAACTTTTAAGTTTTGATTTATTTTTAAGTAAACTTGCGAAAACTGTTTATAATCACTTGCTTATTATACCTAGTTGGTTGCTAATGGTCAATATTATAAAAATACATCAAGATGAATTCCATGATTTCATTTGACAAAACAAAACATTAATAGAAAAGAAAAAAATAAACCAACTTCTCATAATCTAAAACTAATCTACGAACAATTTAAAACTAGAAATCTAAAGAAATCATATAAAAAGATTAGAAAAATAATTTATAAATAACTTTTTAGTTTCCTCTTAGAAGTATCCATGAAAAACATCTGCTACACATATCCGAAATATTGGTGAATAGACCCAACTTGTGATAGAGAGATTTATATGAATCATTTGCATGCTGGAAATGTAATTTACATGACCCATACAGCAGAAATTCAGAAAAGTAGAGAAGATACTGCATCCCTGTTTCCAGAAATTTTCAGACGTCAAAACTTGAACTAGGGTAGAATGGAGACTATGTCCTTCCATCAAAACCTGAGGCAATTCTAATCCCAAATGCTCTGATACCCTCCGCCCCACAAAAAATAAAGAAGTTTGTGTTGTGAGCTTATCCTATCTAAGGTTAGTTGGAGTTCTAACATCCTACTGTTTTCGTATTCATCCAAAACAAAATCCTACTGTTTTCATAGCCCCTTTCTCAACCGCTTTAATGCTGGAAATTTGGCATCCTTAGAATTGATTAATTTATCATCTGCGAGTGGAGGGTATAGCAAGAATTAGAAACGAAAATAAAGGAGTGTTCCCCTCTGAAGTAACACATTAGACCAGTATAACAGGTCAAGATACTGAAGGTTACAGAAAAATGGTTGTAAAAGTAACAAAGGAACTAAATATGCAGTAATGTTGTGATCATAATTAAATTTCCTAATAAATATATTTTTATACAGTTATATACAAGATCAGTAATTGACATGTATCACGAACAAGGCAACAAAATACCATTGGTCGCTTAAACTGTGTAGAATAGAAACACAGAATTAAGTCTAACAGAATAAGGATAGAGATAATTAATTTTAACAATAAGATAATGTATAATCTTTATTAAAATTGTATCATTTCATGTGTTGAACGAATTTAATTTATATGCTATATAATAATAGTTTACTTTAATGTCACAAAATGAATCAGGTTTTGGTTACATGTAATGCAATATTTTCAATTTTTTAAAATTTGATAGATTTGTATATAATTGTGTTATTTGTTATTATTTTATTCTTATAGATTTGTTTCATTAACTATTAAACCTAACAAGAAGATTCTTTTTATACGTGGGATGTGTCACATCCAGACCTAATTAATAGATGTGGTTAAATTTGGACCACGCTTAACAAGTTAAATAACAATGAACAAAAAGAATCAAAGGTTGAATCATATCTCAACATAACCTAGAGTATGTTGTTAAACAAATATGCATTACGACATATAACCTAAAGAATAAGTATATTGAATACTATAAATTCATGTATATAACTTCAATTAATCATTTTGAACAAACTGTGTTGAATTTAGCTCAGTCAGCCCTAGACCAAATTTCGTTGTATTCGGCCGAGTTAACCCTGACCTAAATTTGACAACATTGGGCTGAGTCGGCCCCTGGTTGTATTCGACCAAGTCGACCGCAACCAAAATTTGCTTGTATTCAGCCTAGTCAACTCAGGCAATAATTCAGTCAGATTCAATCGAGTCGACCCTGATAGAAATTTGGTCGAGTCGGCCCCTGGCCAAAATTTGGCAGTATTTTGCCGAGTTGACCCTGGACAAAATTTGGCCATTTCGACCGAGCTGGTTGTGACTGAAATTAGCAGTATTCAGCCGAGTCAACCTCGGCCAAAATTCAGTTGATCGAAATTTGGTTGTATGCAGCTGAGTGAGCCCCAAACGAAATTGGCCATATTCAACCAAGTCAGTCGTGACCAAAATTTGGTCATATTCAGTTGAGTCAGCCCCAACGAATTGACTCAAGTCATCCTTAACCAAAATTTGGCCAAGTAGGCCTTGGTCCAGATTTGGCCATATTTGGTCGAGTCAACCTTTGCCGAAATTTGGCCGTATTAGGCTAAGTCGGCCCAAGCAGGAATTCAGCCAAATCCAGTAAAGCCGATCCCAATCAATTTTTTGTTGAGTTGACCTTGGCTGTATTCGACAAAGTTGTCCCTGGTCGAAATTCGTTAGTATGCGGCCAAATTCTACCAAGTCGGGCTTGATCAAAATTCGAACATATTCGACCGAGTCAACCTCGGCCGAAATTCGTTAGAATTTGATCAAGTAGCCAAAATTCGATCGAATTCGAACAAGTCAGCCCAGACCAAAATTCAACTGAGTTAGCCACGACCGAAAGTCAAACAAGTTGATCCCATGTTGAAATTCGGCCGAGTTGGTTCCTACAAAAGTTCGGTCAAATTTGATCATGTCAGCCCTAAGAACACAAGTTTTTTAGAAAATTCAATTTAAATTTATTTTATAAAAAATGGATTTTGAATTTTGAACTTGATCCAAATATTTGGATATGGATTTTAAAGAAATCCAAACTAGTTCTACTAAAAAAATGAATTTGGATCGAAAAGCTAATCCTACCAATTATTTGGATATAAATGGATGTGGATTGGATCATTAAAAATTCAATCTATGATTACTCCTAAGACAAAGTAAAATATATGCACAACATATATGCATATTGGTAACAATTATCCTTCTATGTAGTTACTTCGCACAATATATCAATTTCTATTGTAGCAATTATTTCCAAATTTATATGTTAATTCATAATTGTATGTTGATATATCTGTTCCCAATCACATTTCAGTAAAACTAAAATCATGATCTGATAAAAAATGATATAATATTTATGCTTCCTGATTTTTCTCCCTGATTGCTTGCACCAAAAAAAAAAAATCTTTAAGAATAATGGGCGTATGATTTCGTTCTTTATTCTGGTATATAGCCTAACCTGTGCCAGAGGTTTTCGTAACACCTTCCAACTTTTTATAGTTGGAATCCTTCAACAAGCAAGCATAGCCCGACCTCTTTGTGGAAACATTAACTATGCCAGGCGCCATCTGCTGTTCAGAATCTGAACATTGACCTTTGAAAGGCTCCATAAAACAAAACCTGAAATAGCAAGCAGAAATCATAAATGATTATATTCTAACACAACAAATGCAAACAAACTCTTTTTGTTTCACTCCAATTTACAAGTAACATCAGACTTTTTGTGTGAAATATCTCTTGACATACCATTGCAAAGGCAATTTTCTGCTATCAAAATTTGTAGGTAATATTCTCCACTTTCTGCACTTGTCACATTGAACCCACTCATGATCAGGTTTGAAGACACAGTTATCTTTGTTCTACAAAAGTAATAAAATTAACAGTTAGTATAAGACCCAGGGTATGAAGAGACGCATGTCAAAATTCTGATTTTTGTCATGCAAGTACAGAAGTGAAAATCTACTTCATCTAAACCTGTTTAATCACACGTAACAATATTGGAATCAACGTCTTACAAAGAGAAACAAGTAAATTCTTCCGACACATCTCATGTAAAGTGGACATTGTAAAATTTAAATTGAATACTTTTACCAAATTCAATTAAATGGAACCACCTCGGATGATGGCTTATTTTGGTATAATAACAAGAACTTCAAAAAGAACGGTAGTTTTGGTAGAATTTAAAAAAAAAGGTTTACCAACTCAAGAGCATCAAAATTGTTGTCCCAGTATTCATCTACTTTTCTACCCAGCCACTGCTCAAGACATGCATATTGTTCTGAGTCTTGGAATCCCTGCTTGTTATTATGTACCCACACCCGACCATCCTCGTCATCCTATGGAAAAAGAAAGAAAAAAGTACAAGAATTTAGGGGTTGTACAGAGCGAGAAAAATTCTACTGAAAATAAATAATTCGTTGAACAATTGATTGCAATGACATAACAAGTTTAAACAAAATTTAAAAACCGATCATCAGAAAAAGATCCACAGGAAAACTTGGCTTGTTTAATTATCAAAGGATCATTCAAATTGTGTAAAGACAAGCTAGATTTTTAATAATCCGTTAGAAAAGATGCACAACACTGATAAAGTTAACGAGAACATAAATTTAACTTGTCACGCTTTCCCAGAAGAAACCACAAGTCATGAAGCAATTCATCTTATCCACATAAGAAAGAAAAAGAGTAATTATATTTTAGCAACATTATATTAGTGCATATAAAAGCCCAAGTCCAAAAGCATGAATTTTCAAAAACATTTCTTTGCCAAATTGGTCACCCCACAAGCTTTTCAAGTTAGGGTGAGAAGTGACCAACAGTAACATTTTGACCTGTAACTCAAGAAATTGCAAAGCACTGTCATCATATGGCAAGATTGTACAAACACAAATATATTTGTCAAATAAATGGAACACAAAAAGTTCCAACACATCTTTCTAAACACTTTCATTAAGTGAAATTCATGTAGAAATTGAACTCCACCAAATACTAATGTTTGTAAGATTGCATTGCCAACTCCTCAAATGAATGAATCAAACCAAGAAGCAAGCATACATATTCAAATAAGGTTACACCTGGAGTAGAAGCAAACCAATAAGAAAAAAGACATTCTTTAACAAAATGAAATCGGAAAAAATACCATTAAATTGGTCACATCAACAACACCAATTACACCCCGACCAACATCTGCACTATGAGCCATTCCACCCACTCTCTTGTAAGCCTGAGAAAAACAAAAAAATTTAGGCTTACTTACGAAAAGTATTCAAGTTAAGCATACATAGTTAACTCCATCATAATGCAAGGATTCACCTACTAAGAGTTCATCCAAAGCAAAATGTTGCCTTTCTTTGATTACTAAAACTAAGAGTGCATTGCACGACAAAGCTCTTACAAAGGATTTCTTAAGCACAACGCAGAAGCAAATATAATGACTAAAAGTTCTACATGATGAAGATTATATATAACACAAAGACCAAGCAAACCCACAATATATTGCATGTTTGTACTGAGATGTCTACACGGAGACCAGTTATGAATGTGAACATATGAAACTCATGAGGGAAAGAATACACAGAAAGTATTAACTACAAGAGGATTTTAGGACAACAGCATCTAACTCTCTCCATTATCTCAGATTTGAAAAATCGAAATTCCTATCAGTACAAGGACATTACAATACCCGAGAATCCAAGACCTCCATATTTTAGGGTATTCTATGACTATTTTAATGCCTATTAATCAACGATAGCAAACAAGCCAACTCTTCACCTCAATTAGGCGACCATGCCAATATAAAAACATTCCACAGTTTGCCCGCTCCCACTCTAATTGACTAAATCCAAGAATTAATTCAACTGGCCTTCTCAAGATGTCACCAGTTTCAATAACAGTTTGAGTAAGGAATTTTGATAATGGTCGACTTTTAACCTGAGAAAAAACAAAAAGCAAAACAATTAGATAATAGACTTGGAAGGCTGCTCCCCAAACAAACAAATTGGAACACATGAATGTTATTACCAATGTTCTTTGTACACTTATCTTCATTCGAGGAACTAAAAATATAATTTCTAAATAAGCTCGTAGTGAGTAATCAAATGGTACCTGCAGACAATAGAAAATATGACAAAAGCAACATATCATCAGCTGACAATATCATTAGTAAAAGAGATGCCAAAACCTTTTGACTAATCTGGCCTGGACGAGAACGAGTCCTCTTGCTGCGGATAAGAATGTCACCTTGGTGAAAAGAACTCCCACCTTTCAGTCCATCATGCCATTCTAAACAATACTTTGATCCCCATTCATCCAAGTTCCATATGTATATTTGTGTTCCTGTACCGGTACCAAACAAGGCTGCCTTTTCACCAATAAGATACTTGTTAAATGGTGAAAAATCCTTAATAGCTTTCAAATTGTATTTTGCCAAAGCTTCAGACTGCATACGTAGGTCAACCTCCATACGTTGTCCTTGTCGACAATAGGTAACTATGGGAATTTCAATATTCTGCACTCAAATAAATATTTAAGCAGAATAAAATTAAAAGAATTGGATTAACTTCTGGAGTAGTCAATTAATTCCAATCAACATAGAGTATATTTAACGGGTCAACTTTTTTAATATGCTGTAACTTACATCTTTGCCTTCATTCAATGATTGTGAAAGAAAAGCTAGAGATCTGGAAGTAGTTGTTTGTGTTAGAACCAGAACATCTCTCCCAAGCCTCATTGCTCCTGTCTATAGAAGAAAGGCAAAAAGAACAACACTTCAGAATTCACAGAAGCAAGAACAAATAACTGAGTTTGAAAAGATATTATAATTTATATTTTCATCCAAATTAGCATGGAACCGAAAGCATGTCAGTTCATCCAATAAAATACATCAAAGGAAAACACCAGTAGTTAACCTAGACAAACCCCAGATACTAAAGATAGAAGTGATTTACCCAATCCTATCCTAAAAAAACATTAGCTAACCTAGTTATCCCCAGACATGAAAGAAAGAAGCAATTTATCCAATCTTGTGTCATAGAAGACCAAATATAAGTTACAGAGTACATAAATCCCATAGCAGAAAGAAAAAGAAAATAAGAGAGAAAACTACTTTAAATCCAACACCAAATTTGCCAATGTGGTCCTTGTCAACTTTATCAGATTGCTTATGTCCAAAAGATACCATTTTCAAAATCTCATCATGGTTCATCCCTTGACCATCATCAATAAGACACAGCATCGGAACATCCTTCCCAGATTTCTTCAACTGGATGATATCTACAAAAATGTCCATTCTGCACCATCAAAGATAAATCAATTATAATAAGTACAATTTGAGGAGACTTAAGAAAAATAAAAGAGACAATATATTTTAGAGAACTTGAATAACCTCTTAAGCAACATAAACACAAACACCTTGCACTCATTAAAAGTATAACATGAACTCTTATCATTGATGTCTACACCTTTTTACTTTCTACAGAAAGTTAAGAAACATAGATAAACATAAGTAACTATATGTATGTCATTCACCTTTTACCAAAACATTTGAAGCAGACACTCAATATCTTCTTCAAAAGGGTGAGAAATAAAGAAATGCAGAATCCACAGTCTTAATTAGTTCTACTATATGTTTTTGGTATTTATAACTTCACCTAAGGAAGAAGAGAGAAACAAAAGCCAAAATCCAAACCCCAGGCCAAGCACCAAATAATCTAAATAACATAATCTTCTTTTGCCTTAACTCAACTGTTTGAAAATTCAGGAAAAAAAAAAAAAAAAACCATTAGTCTTTCTTAGCATCTTATACATCAAACCAAAAGCAACAATAGAATCTTGAATTCCTATATTGCCTATTCACATTCAAGTCATTATACCTATTTCAAGAAATTAAATAAACATGGAAAAATAGAGTAAATTAAAGATCACAAACAGTACGTTTACATGTAAAGGATGATATAACAGAACAGGAAAAAAAACATAAAACCTACTTAGCTGCTTTGGCGTCCTTGGAATTATCAACAAGCTCAGCTATTCCTCCAAAAATCCATCCAGAATGAGCCTGGCCAAGAGTTTTCAGGTAACTTGGGTCTGCCCGTATGAAATTTTTTAGAGGGACTCGAGATTGAAATTCGTTGCGAGTTTCTTCAGCTCGCGAAAACTTAAGACCTTCAGCTGTATTTGGTCCAACGCATTCCTCTAAGTGTGAACCTGCTAAGGAAGTTATGTTCAGTTGTGTCATAAGAGGTAGTAACTAAAATAAAGCATTCCATTGTCTTTGTTCCTATGTGTAAAACAATTCCAAAATCCAAGCTAGATAATCCAGAGATACAAATATGATTCCCCTTTTCAAAGCATTAGTTATTTCTATCCATTGGTGTTATTTTGTGTATGCACATTGCATAACAATTATGCAATGTTTTTGTACAATTAAGCATTGACTGTTGAGAACAAAAATCAGTCTTGCAAAGAAGGAACACCTGATTCACAATCCCTTGGACGATTATCTACAGAACCTGTATTATCTATATTATATGCAACGTTGACTGGGCTTGATGTTGAAACTGACGCAGGAGGTAGAATGTAAAACTGGTACTGCTCAAAGTTTATAAGAGCAACCTGCAAAAGATAACGTGTTTGTGATTCTTCATTTAACTGCTCAAAATAACATAGCTAAATAATGACAAAATATTCTCTTTGTTTGCTCAATTCATTGATCCTGGATATGTCATAAATGTTAGAGGAAACTTAGTACAGGGCCTTGATCACTTAGTGAAACAGGTACAGCAAAAAAAGAAAATAAAATTAATACGAAAAATGAAAGACCAACCACAATCCTTTCTAATATAAGATTAAAACATCTTTTAAAATAGTAAGGCTGGCACAACAATAAAGTTGTGGCTAAGTGGCCGGATGGTCGTGGCTTTCAATCTTGAAACAACCTCTTTTCAAATGCAAGGGTAAGACTGTGTACAATGACCTTACCCCTATACCTTAGCATAGAAAGGAGCACTTCATAAGGGATCAGTCAGTAAAGGGAAGTTGGAGTTAACAAAGCCTCTTAAGGTTGACAAATTCAAGTTTATTAGGAAGATGATAAGATAGTCCATTGCTAATTTGAATTAAGGGAGAGTGTTGTAGATAATTCCCTTAGCGTTGTATGTTAGTAAGGTAGTTAGTGGGTTGTCAACTAATTTCTCGTAATAGTATAGTGCTATAAATAATAATGATGTATTGTGATACATGTATGTTTGAGATATAAATTTAATATTCAAAACCCATATCTCTTGCTCTCTTCCCATTCTTCTTTTTTGCTTTTGTGAGTGTGTGTTCTAACAACAGGTATCAGAGTCAATAGTTCATAGTGATTGACTTAAACAAATATAATATGTCAATGGTGGATCCTAGTTAGTGAGTAAATAATCACCTATATCATCTTGGCAATGAATCTAAGCAGGTGCTATTGAGGTGAACAACAATGCAAATAAGAGTGACCTTTAAATACTCATAGACAAGCAAGAGCTACCTTTGGAAGGGACTCACACTTTAAGGGGGGCATTTGTTAGAGTTCATATATGAGTTGAAGTCTCATATAGTGTAGAAATGGACGAGTTGGGCATTTTACAAGTAAGAAAGACCAACAAACCTATTATCTTAAGGTTTTGAGTTGAGTGTTATGTCATGTTCTCTTATTTAGTTGGCTTGTGGTTCACTATTAAATATCTCCTTGTTTTTCCCCTTCGAGTTTTCCAACATAGGTGTAAAAATATAATTTTATTGTTGAATTAGTTTTATTTTAAAATATTTATATAAAAGTAATTGTTTGCATAACGACTTGTTCCTGATATGTATTTATGTGCACATATATATAATTGCTTGTAAAGGTAACAAATAATAAAAGTAATTGTTATGAAACCAAATAAATTTTTGACTAATATAATATTTTTAATTGAATCATCATTATTATATTATTATATTATAAGTTTGTCAAATTAAAAACTCACTCTTTTTCTTTTAATGAAAATTATAAATTAAATAAATCATGATATTAGTGTCTAATTTGAATTGTAAAGTTATTCCCATTTTACATTATTCTTGTACTACATTCAATAGGCAATAAAAAAAGTACAAAAGAAAAACTCAACTTAAGGAGTGAAGGCAACGCATGCATAAGACTAGGGCATTGTTGTTTACTAAATGATAGAAATATAAAATGTCATGTACTGGAATTTAGATAGATAGTTCAGTGTAAAAGGTTTTGCTTGAGCCATAACTAAACTTCTCATTATGAGTTTTATAAAGCTCCGTATCTTTTAGCTTTTTTCTCCTTAAAAAACTACTAATATTTTTAAGAACTTATATCAAAAACTGTTTGAGCCACCTACCATTTTGAAGGAGAAAAAAAAGTAAAAAATAGATTGTGCCACACATATCCTTAGTATCGAAGCAAGTGAGCAAACATAAATATGCTAGAGCATAAATAAAAACAACTACAGATAAAATAGAAAGAGTTTGACATAGAAAAAACAGAGAGCATCATACCTTGTCATTTTTACATAGGTAATTCAAAAAGTTCCCCCACTCAGACTTTTCGTGTAAATTATTTGGGACCGGAGTTAGTGAAAATTGGGGAAATTCAGAAAGACTATTTATCTTCTTTTTTGAAATTTCACATGTTAAGCTCAACTCCTGTGGCCTGCAAATATTTTTAGATCAAACTATCACACACCATAAACTTCATTTACCTTATCAATAACAGCTAACAAAAAATTTTCTGAAGTATTTTTAAAATTAATAAATAGAATATAACTGAATAAGAATAAAAACCATACAATTCGATCGGCGGGTCCAGGCACCTCGTGGTGCATATCATTTTTTTATCTTTCTTCAGAACAAGGAACATGACCATCTGCATAAATGTCAATAAAATAACAATAGTGACAATAAAAAAACTATACTGCACAATATGCTTTTAAAAAACCAAAATTTCAAAAGGCTAGGATTACAACCGGTCCTTTTTATCCATCCAAAATACTAAAAAACAAATGCACCTCTTTGAGCAAGACAAATTTCCCTATCACACAGTAGGGACAACCACTGCAATCATCTTAGGTCATGAAACCCCCAAACTCACATGCACACCTCCGTTCAACTTCCAAAATACAAAATACAAATACACACAAAATGCGATGAACTCAAACGAAAATATGCAACACACAACACGAGCTCCAAAAAGATTGAAACCCGGGCAACAAAAAACTGAAACAACTTACACATGCAGCGATTGCAAGACCAAAAGATAAAGCAACGTGCTGACTAGGTAGAGAAAAACTGGAATACGAAAATACGGAAGAGACTAGCGGTTACTTGGGAGTTACACTGAGAGTGGAGTGGGCTGATGAAGGGACACGCAGCAACTTAAATTATAAAAACCGCATTATTTGAATCCTTGTGCTGTATGTGTTTCCGTCTTGGTAAACGTACAAAAACTTAATTCTTGCTGTTTAGTTAAAACAGAACAAAAAGATAAATAAATAAATAAAATGTATATCTCACACCTTTTTCATTTCGAGTCAAATTGATACACATAAATAACAATTTTTACTTTTAACATTTAGGCATTTATTTTGTTTGTATTATTTTGATGGGCTTTTCAATCCGAGATGGGTTAAACACCGATAATATTTTTTCTATAATTTTTGAGTTTTTTTTCCTCCATTCCAATTATTACTAAGATTTATATAATAAATTTAAGATTCTGAAAAATTATAACACTTAGAAAAATAATTAAATAAATATTTTAAGTAAAAGATAAATTAATTTATTAATATTTATTTTAAAATATTTAATTTACTTAAAAATTATGATAAGAGATAAATTTGATGAATAATTATTCAGTTAAAATTATATTAAACAAATCTTCAAAAAGATAAAATAGTTATAAGAGCATATAAATATAAATATAAATATAAATTGGATTTTATCACGTGAATATATGACTATATCTTTTAACGACCATGATAGTTAAAATGCACTTCAACCACCACAAGTCTCCAATCTTCTCCCCTTTCTCTTCGAAAGTTATGATTTTGTTGCTGAGGCACTCATCATGGGCGACCGAGTTTGGTTTCACACACTTAAAAAATCATGTTGATAAATTGTTTGTATAGTTTTTAAAATCAATTTTAAGATGATAAATTTACATTTATGATAGAAATAACTATTTTTAACTTCTTCATTGATTCAAATTGATTTAAAAAATATTAATTTCACTAACCGTCATATTTTATGACATTACATCTCTTTATGACAACTTTAATGACAATGATGTATCTAAGTATATACAATCTTGATAATAGCTTCTAGTGCGAGTTATGATAGACGACTTTAAGGTTGTCAGTAGACTAAAATTTGACCCATTTTAATCCTAAAATTTTAGCCCATTTCGTTTAAAATATTTAAAAACTCATTCAAAAATATATAATGCCTTTTCAATTGAATAATGACTAAATCCTTTCATCTTTTATTTATTTAATTAGTTTTAGGATTTTAGGTTTAGGTTTTAATTAAATATCTTTTATTTTATTTACTAAATGAGCTTTAAAATGTTTTAAACAAAATAGACTAAAATTTTAGGGTTGAAATGGGTCAAATTTCAACTCACTGAAAACCCTAGTGTGTTGTCTGTCATGACTCATGCACAAGAAGCCAACATCATGACAGCACACAATCAATACATTGTTGTCGTTAGAATCACCATCAAAAGAAGTGATGCCACATGGTTAGATACTTCGTTGTCGTTAGAGTCATCATCAAGAGAAGTGATGATGTCGTAAGATATGACTCTTAGTGGAATTGATTTGTTTCAAATCAATTTGAATTGATGAAGAAGTTAGAAATAGTTGCTTCAACATAAATGTAAATTTATTATGTTAGCATAAATGTAAATTCATCATCTTAAAATTGATTTTAAGAACTATCCAAACAATTTATCAACATGATTTTGAGTGTCTTCAAAGTGAACATGAATAACATAGTTCTTACAAGAAATCTATTTTGTTGATTGATATATTTTTTTGTTTTAAAGTTTTAATATATATTTTTTAATTATAAAGTGAATTAGAAACTGAACATGATAAAAAAAATTAATTATCAAACATTTTAGTTTTAAAATTTTAATATATATTTTTTAATTATAAATTGAATTAGAAACTAAACATGATAAAAAAATTTAATTATCAAACAAATCCAAACTCATATGATAATAAATACTTTTTTAAATCATTACGAAAACTTTAATTAAGTAAATCTCGAACTTGTTTCAATCAATTCTGCAATTTGAATTATCAATCAAGTGTAAAATTCTACATGATAATTATCATAATAAACATCGATCTTCAAAATTATTACAAAAACTTTAATTATCAATAAAATTCAAGACTTAAACATAATAATAAAAATTTAAAATGCTATATAAATAAAATTTTGAATTATTAAATGTATTTAAGAGTGATAATAATAATAAACTTTCATAAAGTAAAACAAAAATAAAATAAAATTTTCATAATTATCTTTTTTAATATACCTTTTTAAAAAGATATTTTGATAATTGGATATTGAGCTAGAACTAAGCTACATGTTTTATGAAATCTAGCATGCATGATCACAAAAGCAATAATAAAGAAACATGAATATTTAATACACTTTCAAAGACACGGCCCACTCGAAAAACTAGCCTTGGGCTATGCGTTTGAACCTAAATCCAGCAAGGCCAAGGTTCCCATCATGCATAAAACAATTCAACCAGGTGCAAAAATGGTGATAGGCTCAAATAAAAATGAAAAAATCAGATATACACAGGCAATCCCAAAAGAACAAAACATACCTAAAATAAAACTATTTAAAACTGGGCTTAAATGATATCCTTCTCCAAAAAAGTAGCAGTAAGATTTTTTATATATCTCTATATATAAAACACATTAATCATCAACCATCAACATTAATACTCAATCAGTAACATGAATTCCTACTTAAATTCTAAACTTCAACTCTTCCTCCAATATTGGTTTCCAGCTTAAGTACAGCAATTGGTCTAATAAATTAAACACTGGACACCTTATAACCACATGATCACAAAACCTAGGAACGACCAGAGACCCCACACAAAACCAAAGAAAACTTCTAAACATTACAACAAAACTTCATTTTAATACATTCCAAGCAGTCACAAAACAAAAGCCAATGATTATCTCCGGTGGACAAATCCTTGCTAAAATTATTATTAAATATATAAAGATAATATTATTTTAGCTCCTTAATTTTATACATCTGTCCACTCAATTCTATTCTCTCCTGTGACTGGGTTCTTAAACAAATGCAATCTCCTAGTTTAGAAACCCTGTTAGCGCACCAAAAATACAACAAGACACAAAATAATTAAAATAACAGATTAAAACCCGCTCCCACAGAGAAAACCACACCACACGCACCAGCATGGAGGCAAAGAAAAACGAACTCAGGAAAACTGATTACTCGAACAACCACAAACGCAATACCAACAAATAAAAGAAAAATAAAGAACAGGGCAAACCAAATATTACATTCATCCCGTCATTACTGATTGTAAAATAAAAATAGGGACATTTGTTAACCTTAATGAAAAGAGTAGATTACTCACGGGAATTCTCTTTCTCACTGTCGGAATGGCCAGGTGAGGCAGCTCCGGTGAATTCGACGACTGAATTAGGGCTAAGGCCGCTAGATTCTAATTTTGTATGGTGAATGTGGCTTTGGCGGAGAGCAAGCGATCGAGAGGAAAACGAAGAGAAACCTTCGCAGCCGTGGTGAATTACCTCACTAAATTTCCATTCTGATTTTCCAAGATTGCTACAGAGGTGGAGGGTTTTCGTTTCTCCTCCCGGCGGCGCGAAGGAGTGAAGATCGAAGCTCGCTGTGATTTTGCCGGTGAAGATGGAGTGGAGACGATGCAGTGGGAACGAATGAGGAAGGATGAGGATGAAGTGTGTAGAGGAAGATAAAGCGTGATTTGTGCCCCTGTCTGTTGCACTCTCTGATTTTCTTTGCCCTTCGGTCAGCACTGCAATCTGGAGGGCAGTAGGGTTTTGCTTTCCGTTTTCTTCTTCTCTTTGCATGGATGAGAAAAGAATGAAAAAGGCGGGATAAAGGCAGACATCAAAAAATCTGAATCCATTCTTTTATTTTTTATTTTTTATTATTATATATATTATTTTGATATTTTTTAAATTATTTAGCATGGGATAATATAAAATTATATTTTATCAAATTAAATAAAAGATATATTTATATATTTTTTAAATAATACAAATATTTGTTATTTTTTGTATTTTTCTTTTTCTTCTTCAAATTACTTTTAGTTTGTTTCTATTTATTATTATATGGCTTAAATAGTCATTTAGTCCTAGTTTTGGTCGACTTTTTTCACTTTGGTTCTACTTTTTAAATTGTTTTCAATTTGGTCCTATTTTTCGTTATACTTTTTCAATTAACTCCTTTCCGTTAACTCCGTCTAAATCGTTAACGGATGTGAACAGTAACTGCCACGTGTCATTTTGTGATTTTTTTGATTTTTTTTAATTTTTTTAAAATTTTTTTATTTAAAAAAAATGTACACGTGTCAAGCTCATATTATGCCACGTGTCATTTTTTTTATTTTGATTTTTTAATTAAAAAAAGTTCACGTGTCAAGCTAATATCATACTACGTGTCACAATTAGATTTTTATATTCAATTTGGTTCTATTATTCGTTATCTGTTTTCAATTTGGTCCTATTTTTTAAAAAAAAAATTAACATTTTTGTTCCTCTCCAAATTGAGACAAAATTTAATTTGTATATATTAAAATGCATATTTTTGTTAAATATTTTAATTTAGAATTAAATTTAGTTTAAAATTAAAACGAAAAAAGCAATAACACCATTAATTTAAAATTTTAAGAGGTTAAAAATATTTAATTTTAAACCAACTCTAATTTTAAATTAAAAATATGTATTTTAATAAGAATATTCATATAACATTTATATACAAATTATATTTTGTCTTTGGAGAGGAACAAAAATACTAAATTAAAAAAAAACTAAGACCAAATTGAAAACAGATAACGAATAATAGGACCAAATTGAATATAAAAATCTAATTCTGACACGTGGTATGATATTAGCTTTGACACGTGGATTTTTTCAATTAAAAAAATTAAAAAATCAAAATAAAAAAAATGACACGTGGCATAATATGAGTTTGACACGTGTACATTTTTTTTTTAAATAAAAAATTTAAAAAAAAAATTAAAAAAAATTAAAAAAATAACAA